>Ga0224508_10000043_pt1 | contig 149350 bp, 130 predicted proteins | sample SF_Jan12_sed_USG_4_FD_170157 | JGI IMG/M metagenome (GOLD analysis project Ga0224508, IMG submission 170157) | Sediment microbial communities from San Francisco Bay, California, United States - SF_Jan12_sed_USGS_21 | ecosystem: Environmental > Aquatic > Marine > Sediment | place: USA... | reverse complement strand
GCCCTCCCGTTCGGCCTCATGAAAGAGTCGTTCCATCAGGTCGATGCCGGCGATCCGCTCCGGGAACGGCACACCGAGCCATCGACCGGCCCAGACGACCGCCATCCCGTCCGCGTGGACCGGTTGGCAGTCGCCGACGATTCGCTTCAGTTCGGGGTCGTCGCGCATGAGAACGACCTTGCCCGCATTCAGGACGACGTGCTGGGTCGCCTGCCGGGATGTGATTGCCTGACGACAGGCAGACACGGCGCCGTCCATGTCCACGACATCGACCATGACGCCGAAAAGCCTTCGCCTGCGTTGATCGTGCACCGTGTCATCCCGTCCACCCGCAGAGCACCTGCGGTGCGCGTATTCTAGCCGACACTCGCCAGCGATCGTTCCAGGGCTGCCAGCGCTCGCAGCATCCACGCCTGCCCCCAGCGTAAATGAGGCGTGAGGTCGGTCCGGCCGGGGCGATGGGTGTAGCCGAAGGCACCGTCCTCGCGGCCCAGCTTGTCGACGGTCCAGCGAAGGGTGCGGAGGGCCCGGGTCGGGCCGTCCTCGATCATCGAGGCCAGGAGGGGATCCGTCATCACGAGGATCGCCTCGGCCGCCGCATGGATATCCGCGGGCCATGGCTGATGGAGGCGATGAACAGGCCGCCCGTCGTCCTCCAGGAGTCGTCGTCGATAGAACTCCAGCCCGCGCCGGGCGGCTTCCAGTGGGCGCTCCCAATCGAGGTGCCGGGCGATGGAGGCCAGATCGCGCAGAACGAATCCGGTGTGGTGCCCGTCGACCCAGCGGTGATGAATCGCCAGGCCATACGGCCAGGATCCATCGTCCCGCTGTTGGTCGAGGACGAAACGGGTCGCTCGGCGAGTCAGGTCACGAAGATCCGGCTCGTCAAAGGCTGCCAGCAGGGACGCACCTCGCAACGAGGCGTTCAGTACGCAGCTGTGATCGATCGGCGTGTAGCTGAAGCAAACGGTCTCGCCGGCCTCGGTCCGTCGAAGCCTGTCGGTGACGAAGCGCGCAGACTGTCGGGCCCAGTCACGCCCCTGCGGGAGTCGTTGCCCCGCCGCCAGGAACGCGTCGGCGACCGTCGTGGTCACGACGACCGACGGTGTATCGCGTGGGATGAAGAACGCTCGCGCCGCCCAGTCGAACGGGTAGCCCCATCCGAGGGGTCCCGATTCATCACCGACGGCGTTGGCTCTCAACCAGCGAAGCCGCGCAAGACCGTCGCCGGCGATCCGTTCATCGTCGCGGACCGTGGCAAGCTCCAGCTCGGCGTGGGCCAGCAGCGCGACGCCTTTCGCATTGACGGTCGCGGGCACCCGAAGTAGTCGGCGTGAGAGACCGGCTCGCCGCGCTCCCTGCAGGAAGAGGATTCGACCCCACTTGCCGAACGGCGAGACGAGCGTGGCCAGCGGGCTGTTGAGCGCGTCGTAGGGGTCGCTACCGGTGGGGCCGTTGGCTGCAATCCATGATCGGAGCCGATCCGTGACCGACGTGACCCAGACCAGATCGTTCATCGTGGATCGCCGCCGCCTAACGCTTGACGGTAGATCGCCTCCAGGGAGCGGGCGACCACGGCGGGCGTACAGGACTCCATCATCGTTCGTCGCGCGGCCGTTCCGAGGGTCGTTCGCAGCACGGGATCGGAGAGGAGTCGATCAATGGCTACCGACAACGCGCCGGCGTCACCCGCCGGAACCAACCAACCGACGTCGTCGCTCGCGATCAGGCGGGGGATGCCGCCGACCGGCGTCGCGACGCACGGGAGTCCCCACGCCATCGCCTCGAGGAGCGCAATCGGAAGCCCCTCGCGAAGCGACGGCAGGACGAACAGATCGGCACGACGCAGGAGGTTCGCCTTCTCCTCGCCATCGACCCAGCCCGCCCACTCGATACGCCCAGCAATTCCGAGTCTGCGTGCCTCTTGCCGAAGCTCGTCCATCGGATCCGGGCCCGCGATGACGCAACGGTAGGGACGGTCCGGCGGCAACGCGGCGAGAGCCTCCAGCAGCGTATACGCGCCCTTCTCCCTGAGGCCGCGGCCCGCCAGAAACAGCAGCGTCGGTTCGCTTGCATCGGGACCTGAGAGCCCATCCGTCGGTGGCGGCTCGACGGCATTAAAAACGAGATGAAACGGGATACCGGCCGCAACGGCCGCGGGCGCAAGATCCGACGTCAATCCCAGCAACACCCGGGCACCGCCGGCAGCCACGGTCAGCGGGTGACTCGCGGGGCCCTGTGTCGCGATTTGCTCCGCCAGAAGACCGCTGTGGACCTGCAATACGACGGGCGTCGAGAACAGCCGCGCGATTCGAAGCAGAACCCGTTTACGCGCGAGGCTGTTGCCGTGAGAGGTGTGGACATGGAGCAGGATCCGGTCGCGCCGCCGTAGCAAGAGGGCCACCAACCGCACGCAGGCCGTCGCGAACGAGATGAACTTGACCAGTGGCCCGCCGTCTGTGGAGGTGGACAGCCAATGCACACGTCCGGGCCAGGCCGCAGACTGGGCCTGGATCAGGGTGTGGATGACGTGAACGATCCCGCCGCGTCGGTCCGAGCCGGGGCCGACGTGCCAGATCTCGACATCCGTGGCCGATGGTGGTTGCATGGCAGGGTCATCCTAACGGTTTTTGACTATCGAGGCGCCTGATGGATCGCCAGCTCAATTTCTTGATCGTGGGGGCGCAGAAGTCCGGGACGACCTCCCTCCATCGATCCCTCGCGCTCCATCCGTCGGTCTTCCTTCCCGACCAGAAGGAGATCGATCTCTTTGGCACCGCGGCGTCGTTCGCGCGGGCGTCTCGGATCCTGGACCGACACTACCGAAAGGCGGAGGACGAACCGGCGCGCGGTCTCAGTTACGTCGGGATGATGTTCCTTGAGGGGGCGGCCGAACGAGTCCACGAGTACTCGTCGCAGATGAAGATCGTCGCGGCGCTTCGAAATCCGATCGATCGCGCCTACTCGGCCTACTGGCATCATCGACGCACCGGATGGGAGCAGTCCGAGACCTTCGAGGAGGCGTTACGACGCGAGGACGAATCCGACGTCCCCGACGATCAGGCGGCGCGTGCGATGACCTATCGACGCAACGGATGTTACGCCGACCAACTGGAGCCGTACATCCGCCTGTTCGGACGCGAACAGGTCTCGCTGTTGCTGAGCGATGATCTGCGGGATCGGCCGCGGGAGACGCTGGATCGATTGACGGATTGGCTGGGGATCGATCCCATCCCGGAAGAACGATGGTCGACCCGGCGACACAACGAGGCGGCGATGCCCCGTTACCCCGCATTACAGAAGACGCTTCTGGCCCACGACTCGCGGCTGAAACGGATCTACCAACGTCTGGTGCCGGAACGTATCCGTGAGCCGATTCGTCGTACAATCACCACGCCCCTCGTCCTTCGGCACGAACAACCGTTCGTCTATCCGCCCCTGGCGGCGGAGACCCGGCGGCTCTTGTGCCGGTACTACGCGCCCCACAACGCGCGTCTAGCGACGATCGTCGGGAGGGATCTGGGTCATTGGGTCTGAGCCGAGGCCGGGGATCGCAGCCGATCCAGGTTGCGCCGGGCCGGGTCGTAGTCCGGTGAGAGTTTCGTCGCGCGTGCGTAGGCGTCGTACGCACGGTCAAATTCTCCGCGGGCTTCCTCCGAACGACCGAGCAACGTGTAGAGCCTTGCCCGGGTGAGGGGATCGTTCCCCGTTGCCGCCAGGCTCAGCGATCGATGGGCCTCCTCGATCGCGTCATCGAACTGACCCAGCTCCAGCAGCGTGCTCGCCAGAAATTCCGCATACCGTGTCGCCTGGGGCAGCTGTTCGCGGGCGGATCGAGCCGCCGCCAGCGCCTCTTCGTGTCGTCCCAGTCCCATCAACGCACGGGATCGTTGCCGATCTCGTTCCGCTCGTGCCTGAACCGTCACGAGGGGTGGGACGGCCGCGAGCAAATCGTGAAGCTCTCGTGCGTTATCGTCACCGAGAAGCAATTTGCCGCACACCCGGATCAATGGCTCGTCGGCGTGGATGCCACGATCCTCCAGATGGTCCACGACCGCGGTCGTCAATTTCGCCGTCTGGCCGGTCTCCCGGGCCCACGGCTCGAGGGCGACGAAGAGCTCCGACGAGGGCGGGAACGTCCGAATCAATTCGTCCAGCGGGAAGAGTTGGACCCGAAGGTCGCTGGCGATACCCGGTGCGAGACGCGGCGACAGCTCCAGCGAGCGTCGGAACGTCTGGAGCGCTTCGTCTCGTCGACCCATGGAGAGCAGCAGGCTTCCGAGGCGACGCTGGACTCCCGGTACCGACGGGGCCAGGGAGGCGGCCAGATCCATGCCGGCGACGGCCTGTCGACGGACGGGATCGTCCTTGCGGGTCGCCAACTCCCAGTGCAGCGTCGCCAGTTCGGCGATGGCGTCGGCATCGAGAGGATGGGCCTCCAGTCCACGTTGGATCAGGCTCTCGGCCTCCCGAAGTGCCGCTTCAAATCCTGCCAGTCGGTCCGCAGGCGGAAGGTTGGCGTCCTCCAATTCCGCGACAGCAACTTTAATGTTGCGGTCCACCCGTTCGGCCAACCTTTTGGGGGACGGCGCGATCAGCGATGTGAATCGAGACGCGGATGGGTGGGACGGATCCCTCTGAACCCGCAGCCTCTCCCACGATGCGGCCAGGGAGAGCGTTCCCACGACCAGGATCGCAACCCCCAGCACCCAGCGGCCCGGCCCCGCTGCCCTCGGTGGCTTTGCAGTTGACATCGTTCTCCCTATCCATCAGATTATAAACCGTTTAGTGGTTCTGAAGCGAGTGGGACGCGGACGGATCCGAATGAACATCCATGCAACCTGTCTGGACAGCTCCAACGGAACACAGGTCTGTTCCGAGGTGGAGAGCTATAACGTTCTCGGCACTCGCATATCCGCGCTGACCCGGGAGCAATCGGTACGGCTGTTCGCCAAACATATTGCCGAGGGTCGCACGGGCTACGTTTCGGTCTGCACCGTCAACGATGTCGTCGAGGCCGTGAGGGATCCGGCCTTCAAGGAGGCCGTCGCCGGCAGCTGGTTGAAGACCGCCGATGGCATGCCCCTGGTCTGGTGGGGACGTCTTCGCACCTCGCATCCCGTCGAGCGAGTCTACGGACCCGACACGCTGCGGGCGGTGTTGACGGACCCCGGACATCGAGAGACCCGGCACTACTTCTTCGGTGGCGCCAACGAAGCGATCACCGCCCAGTTCGTCGAAGCGGCTCGCGCGATGAACCCGGACCTGAGGGTTGCGGGCGCCATGACACCGCCCTTCGGCGACCCGGGACCTGAACGACAACAAGAGATCCTCGATGAGATCAACGCCAGCGGGGCGGATATCGTGTGGGTCGGGCTGGGCGCGCCCGCCCAGGTGTTCTGGATGGCCCGACATCGGCAAGCCCTTCGGCCGTCGTTGTTGGTCGGCGTCGGTGCGGCCTTCGATTTTCTCGCCGGGATCAAGTCCGAGGGGCCGCGATGGATGCGGCGCGCCGGCCTGCAATGGCTCTTTCGCCTGATCCAGGAGCCCCGGCGTCTCTGGCGTCGTTACCTCGTTTACAACACGCTGTTTCTGTTCCACGGCATCCGACAGGTCTGCGGCATCACCCGTTATCCCGTCATCGAAAACAAGGACGGTGAGTGATGGCGGTTCCCGGTGCGGCGCCACAGGTCACGCGCTACTCGCCCACACCCGGTGCGGCAAAGGCCGTCCATCTCAGCCCGAAGTTGCGCTGGCAGCTCTCGTTGGTCTGCGCGGACATCGTCACGGTGCTGCTGGCTGTCGTTGCGACTTATGGTCTTTACCTGGCTCTTGGTGTCGGTCGCCGTCACTGGGATCCGGATCTCTACCTGCGGGTCATCGCGTCCTACACCGCCCTCACGGTCTTCGCCCTGCAGGCCTACGGCGCGTATCGCGATGAGCTTGGCCTACTCAGGATCGAGGCGATCAAGAAGATTCTTCACGGCGTCGGCGCCGGCGTACTCCTGACACTCGGCGTCTCGTTCTTTGCGAAGTTCGGAGAGTTCTCTCGCCTGACGCTGGTGATGTTCGGGCCGATGACCGTGTTCGCGCTGGTGGCGCAGCGGTTCGTGGGTTGGAAGCTGCAGGCCCGGCGACGCAATCGCGAGACACGGACACGCAACGTCTTGATCTACGGAGCCGGAGAGACCGGGCGACTGCTGGCCCAGCACCTTCGTGACGAACACCAACTCGGTCTGTCGCCAATCGGTTTCATCGATGACAACCCGTCGCTCGGTGCCAGCGAGATCCGGGTCACGCCCGGTGTCGACGGCGACCGCGTTCCGGTCTTCGGTGGCGAGGAGGCCCTGGATCAGACCCTCCGCATGACCCGTCCGGACGCCGTGTTCATCGCGATGCCCTCCGCACCTTCGAGCCGCATCACCGAAATCATTCGTCTCCTCGAGTCGCGGGGAGTTGCGTACTTCTTCGTCCCGAGTGCCGGCGACCTACTGTTCTCGACACTGCGCTTCGGGCAGGTCGCCGGGATGCCGGTTTTCACCCGTCGCCTGCCGTCGGCGACACGCTTCTACGGCGTCATCAAGCGAGTGGTCGATCTGGCTGGAGCCGGTCTGGCGCTGATCGCCAGCGCCCCGCTGCTGGTTCTGGGAGCCCTCCTCATTCGGGTGAGTTCGCCGGGGCCGATCCTCTTCAAGCAGCAGCGGGTCGGGCACGACGGGCGTCGTTTCACGATCTTCAAATTGCGGACGATGCATACCACCGCGCCGGCCTACGGTCGTCATCCGACGGGTCATGACGACACGCGGATTACTGGTGTCGGGTCCTTGCTTCGTCGCACGAGCATCGACGAGCTACCGCAACTCTTCAACGTGTTGCGAGGCGAGATGAGTCTTGTCGGGCCTCGGCCTGAGATGCCGTTCGTCGTCGACGGGTACGACGACATCCAGCGCCAACGTTTGTCCGTCAAGCCCGGGATCACCGGCCTGTGGCAGATCAGCGCTGATCGTGCATTCAGCATCCACGACAACATTCAGTACGACCTGTATTATCTTGAGCGTCGCAGCACAAGCATGGATCTCGCCATCATGGCGGTGACCCCTTTCGTGCTCCTGTCCCGCAATCGGGCCGTCTAGGAGCCTCACCGGAGAGCCGTGACGAGCCACGTACAGTCCGCTCACACCGGTGGCACATCCCTCGCGCGGGTCTACGCGTTCGGGATCGGACTGTGTCTGCTCGTTTCCATCGGTCTCTCGTTCGCATCCTCAAGCCTGCTACCGTTCGTCGCCGCTCTCGTCGCGCTGGGGATTGCCGCAGGCGTGTTTCTCGCGCGTCCCACGGCGTTCCTCGTGTTCGTGCTCCTGGGGTCGGCGATCTCCGGATTGAAGACGCCGTTCGATCTGCTGAGGGTGGGTTCCACCGACATGACCGTCTCCGGTCTTCGCTGGATCTTCGTGGCCGGATTCCTGGCCGTTCTGATCGTGATCCATCTCAAAGAAATGAGGCAGATTCGACCCTATCTGCCGATGACGCTGTTCATCGCTGCGGTCCTGCTGCGCTGGACGACGGCGTACCATTCGGAGGGGTTGAAGGATGTCCTGTTCTACACGCTGCCGTGGCTGTGTGGGTTCTTCGTCGCGGGGTATGCCGCACGGCGTGTAGACGTCGTTTCACGTGCGGTCGGTGGGACGATGATCGGTAGTGTCGCGCTGTTGTTCGCGCTTTACGTGGTTCTCTTCGCAACCGGCAACGAACAGATGACGCTGGAGGGTCCCTACGGAGTCCTGGCGCCACGGGGCACCAGTCTATTCCTGTTGACCGCGTTGGCCGCGTCGCTCGCGATCTGGCGGGCACCCATCTCACCGCGGTGGCGTGGGGTGTCCCGGGCGTCCGCGTTGCTGGCGCTGGGGCTGATCGCCTTCACGATGTCGCGGACGGCCGCCGTGGTCGGGATTCTTCTACTGGCCGTCCATCGAGTGAACCCCAACAAACGTCGTCAACTGTTGGTCGGCGGTGTGATGGCCGTCATCATCTGCGCGCTCCTGATCGCTTATGTTCCGGCAATCCATCAACGGTTCTTCTTCGACGGTGCCGGCTCGTTGTCGGACTCCTTCACGTCGCTGAACACGATGGGTCGTGCGGAGCGCTGGAGTTACGTCTGGGACAGCGCCCTCGAGCAACCGCTACTCGGCTGGGGTCCGGGGAATGCAAGAATTGTTGTGGCAGATGTGGCGATATCGGCACCACGCGATGCCGCCCATCCTCACAACGAGTATCTGCAGGCGTTTCATGACCTCGGTGCCGTGGGTGTCGTCCTGCTCATGCTCGCGTGGTTCTCTCTGGTCCACTACCACTGGCGCGGATGGCGTGATGGCGTGAACGCGGGGTCCGCGGATAGCGTGCGTTGGAACCTTGCGGCATTCCTCGCGGTGATCGCAGTCCTGTTGACGTCGATCACGGACAACACCCTGCACTACGCGTTCGTGGTCGTGCCGACCCTGGCCTTCTCGGGTCTGGCCGTGGCCCACGACCGATTCCGTCAGTCCGAAACCAACTCCCGATAGGCAGCCATCGCGGACGTCGCCGATGCGGGCCACGAGAAGCGGCTCTCGACCCGGGCTCTGGCAGACCGTCCGAGTCTCGACAGTTCACTGCGACGTTCATACAGATCGCGGTACGCTTGTCCCAGCGCGTCCGGATCGCCGGGTGGGATCAGGCGTCCGCAGGTCTCGTCGATCTGGTAGGGGATCCCGCCTACGCGTGTCGCCAGCACGGTTGTCTCACTGGCCATGGCCTCGAGGATGACCAATGGAAGGGTGTCGGCACGGGTCGGGAAGACGAACAGATCCGCCAGTCGCATCAACGCACGGGCCTCGCGATCCTCCAGCAGGTCGGTGAACACGATCCGTTGTCGGCAGCCTGGATCGCGATGGCTCGCGTAGTCGTCGTAGCGGACGTTGTGCGGTTTCATCATACCCCCGACGACCAACAGGAACGGCAGGTCCTGTCGGCAGAACCCGTCGAGCAGCACATCGATGCCCTTGTTACTTGTGTGGTTGCCCAGGAACGCACAGACCGGCGGATCCATGGCCGAGGGTTTCGGCAGGTCAAACCGATCGCGAAACGCGGCGAGGTCGGCGTCGGGCACGGCGTCGTAGGTTGCAGCGTCCACGCCGTTGGTCACGATGCGAATGTCGTCGTCGTGAACACCCAGCCGATGAAGGATCGGCCGCTCCTCGGGCGACAGGGCCAGCAGGCGTGAGGCGTTGCGGACCACCTCCTCGAAGGGGCGGCGAACGAACCAATCCCAGGCAACACGACGGACGCCCCTCAGACCATAAGACCCGGCGCCACCGGCGACTTCGACAAAACCGTGAGTCGAGATGACGTACGGAACTCCGGCTCGTTTGCATGCTCGAGCGATGCGTCGAAGCTCGAGGGCGGGGATCGGGTTGTGGAGGTGGACCAGGTCGTAGGCGCCGCGGGCGACCAGCCGCGGAATATCCGAAGACCAGAACAACGTGCGAAATCGATCGGGCAAGATCCCCCGAGTCCAACGAAGAGGGTTCCGGGCGCGGCGGCGTAGCAACCGTGCCTTGCCCAGCGAAGACGTGCTCTCGTCGTAGGCCATCAGGGCGATATCGACCTGCTGGGTGTCGGCGATCGCCTCGCTCAACGCCAGGGCTGCCGTCACCGCGCCGCTCACGGACAGATGCGGCGGGATCACGACGGCGGCGAGGATCTTCATTCGGCAGGCGGGTACTTCTGGATGAGGCTGCGCGGAAGATCGGGCTGCGCCCAGGTGCGTTCCAGCGTCTGATCGATCTCGTACCCCGGAGTCCAGTCGAACCACTCCGCCATCCGTGTCCGATCCGCCAACAACGACGGTCGATCGCTGGCGCGCAACCGGGCTCGATCCAGCTCGATGTCGAACTCGGCGCCGGTCACGGCGCGAAGTCGGTCGAGTAGTTCGCGCACCGAATACTGCCGCTGGGTTCCAAGGTTGGCGACTCGAACCTCGCCCTCATCCATCTCACCGATGGTTGCAGCGCGAAGGAAGCCGCGGGCGGCGTCGGACACGTCGATGTAGTCGCGACGCGGTTCGATATTGCCCAGTTGGAGCGTCCGGCGACCGGACTTCAGCTGGGCGATGATCTCCGGAAGAATATGAGGATTGGTCTCGCCCGGGCCGATGACGTTGAACAGGCGGATGATGACGCCGGAGAGTCCACGACGGGCCACGAGATACCGCAGGTACTGCTCGCCCTGCAGCTTGGTCCAGCCATAGATATCCTGCGGCGCGATCTCGGAGGTCTCCTCGCCATGGGGCCCTTCGGCCGGCGCGTAGACTGCACCCGAGCTGGCGAAGACGAAGCGACAGCCTCGCGGCGCATTGGCGAGGAGGTTGACCGTCCCGGAGACGTTGGTGGCCACGGCGATGGAGGGGGTCTCCTCACACTCGGGGATGTAGTGGATGGCCGCCAGGTTGATGATCACCTGTGGTTGAAAGTCGTTGATGACCCGGGCAACGGCAGCGTTGTCCGTCAGGTTGACTTGCTCGAGTCGAAAGCGGTCTCGCTCGGCCTCGTCGAAACGGTTGTACCCGTAATGCAGCGAGTCGAGGATGCAGAGTTCGTGCTCGTTGACGGCAAGCCGTGACAACTCTCGACCGACGTAACCGTTTCCACCGGAAATAAGTATTTTCATGGGCGCGGATTATAGCAGCCCTCGCGGAGGTCGTATGTTCAAATAGATCGGTGACTTTGAACCTGCGGTACGAGTTGCGAGCGCTTCTGGGGCAGTCTCCGCTCCTCTTTCACAGCCTCATCCGCCTGCGTGGGCGCAAGGCCTCGTTCGCCGTGGGCCCGAAGACGGAGGTCGTGATCGAGGGCTACCCCCGTTCCGGGAACACTTTTGCCGCCGCGGCCTTCCAATTGGCCCAGGGGCGAGAGGTCCGGATCGCCCGTCACCTCCATGTCTCGGCGCAGATTCTCGCCGCCGCTCGTCGCCGCCTGCCGACGATCCTGCTGATTCGGCATCCCCACGACGCGGTTCTGTCGACGGTGATCCGGCACCCCGAGTGGGAGCCCCATCAGGCCGTCCGCGAGTACACCCGTTTCTATCGTTCGTGTTTCGATCTCAGACCGCACTTCGTTCTGGGACGTTTCGAGGAGGTGACCCGGGACTTTGGTTCGGTGGTCGAGCGGCTGAACCGTCGTTTCGGGGCGTCGTTTCGATCGTTTGTCCACAGCGAGGACAACGTCCGACGCGTGTTTGCGGAGGTCGAAAGGATGGATCGCGAAGACACGGGAAGCGCGTCAGTGACGGAGGCGACGGTGGGGCGACCCTCCGACCACCGTCGTCACCTGAAGAGCGAACTGAGAGCCCGCGTCGAGGGCGACGCCGACCTACGGCGCCGCTTCGACGAGGCGATCGATCTCTACCATCAGATCGTCACGACGATCGACCGCTAGGGCACCTCGATGGACCACAGCAGGGTCCCCATCGCATCCTTGATCGGTAGCCGTCGTTGACTATCGCTAGGTCGTAACGTCATCACGCTGACCTCGTCATTTCCGCCCCCGTCCATGTCGGAGAGAATCCCCAGGTCATAGGGCAACCGGGTGTCGGCGAAGACGAGTTGCTCGAGAAGAACGGCGCTGGTGCCGTCCTTGATCTTGACGTCGACGAAGCCATTGCTTGGTTTGCGGCCCAGTAGAGCGATCTCCGCCGAGCTGGTCCCGGCGAAGTCCGCCATGATCTCGATATCCAGAGGCTCGACCGTTGATGAGTAGTTGATATCCGTCAGGATCACACCGTTGGACGCGTCCTTGACCTTGATCTTGACGAAGTTATCCGTCGGACGGCGACCGAGGACGACCAACTCGTCGGCGGTCGTTCCGGTGACGCCACCGATGTCCGGTAGCACCTCGAGGTCCAGCGGGACCTGGTCGGTGGGGAAGAAGATCCGGCTTAGCAACGCCGCGCTGGACGCATCACGGGTATCGACCCGGACCACCTGGTCAATGCAGCGTCGGGAGAGGATGGCGATCTCGGCCGCCGCCGTGCCGCCGAAGTCGCTGACAACCTCGATGTCGAAACTGATGAACGTGTTGTGGAAGTAGATCGTCTGTAGAAGTGCTCCGCTGGAGCCATCCTTGATCATCACCCGGTTCAGGTTGAGACCGCCCCGCTCCCGAACCAGCAGGGCGATCTCAGACGCTGCGCTTCCCCCGAAGTTCGGCACGATCTCCATCTCGACGACGTACAGCGAGTCGGAGTAGGTGATGAGGCTCAAGTTAGCGCCGCTGGACAGATCCTTGACCCGGACGAGATTCTCCCCGGTGACCGGGTTGTGCATCAACACTGCGACTTCGTTGGCGACGGTTCCGCCAAAGCTCGGCAGGATCTCCATGCCCTTGGCGGCGAAAGCCGTCGGGAAGAAGATCTTGGAAATCTCCGAGCCGTCGTCGCCGCTGAAGACGAAGACGAGGTTGAAGGCCTTCTCGAAGTCTCCGGCGAGGACGGCGACATCCTCCGTCCCGTCATTGTCGACGTCGCCGGCCGAGCGGGTCTGGAGGACCACCCCGCGCCAACCCATGTCTTCCATGGCAGCACGGACCAGGTGATCCTGGAACGTCGTCGTCGCCACCGGTTCCATCAACTCGTTGGGATCCATCCCTTCATCGAAGTGATTGACCGACGAACCGCCCTCGAGAGGATTGGGTGCATACATGTCGACATGGGTGCCGCTGGTCCCGGCCTGAACGGTCTGACAGACGTTGGCCACCGAGGGACCGACCCAGTGCAATTCGCCGGTGGACACGGCCGAGGTCACCCGCTGAGCATTACTCAACGAGGGCCAGAGCGAGCCGAGGCTGTGGTCTTCGAGGAAACTTTCGAAGATGTCGGGGAAGAACCCGAACATCGGGTCACCAAATTCTTCGCCGGTCGCAAAATCGACCAGCGTAGCGAATCCGAGCCCGTGGCCGATCTCGTGCAGGACGGTGTCGTAAAAGCTGGTCGTTCCCCCCGGGGCCTCCACCGCGATGCCGTAGTACCAACCGATGCCCGTGAGGCAATTGGGATCGTCGTCATCGATGTCGCTGTTGAAGCTGGCGCTCAGGTCGGAGCTCATCGAAACATCGAATCCCGCCAGCGCGCTGGCCAGCGCGGCGGGGTACCAGGTGTCGGCAACCGGTGCGTTGGGAAAATTGAGCGAGATCGAGTTGGCGCCGGCCGAGCCCAGGACCGCAGAATTCGGGTCACAAGGCAGGGGTTCGAGGATCGCATCGATCTTGATCTCGACATCGCTGGCGAGTCTGGAACCCCAGTAGTTGGCGGCCGCCTGGAACGCGTTCAGGCGCTGGGCGCCGAGGGTCGTACCGTCGTTGCCATGAACCCCGGTCACCATCGTGGCATCGTTGAAGCCCTCACCCGGGCCGTTGAGGTTGACCACGGTGATCTTGGCGGCGAACGCCGGTAGCGAGAGAAAGACGGCGAGAACGATCAGCCATTTATTGCGCATCGTCGACCTCCTGCTCTTCGGGAGCGCCGGCCGTCACGTGAGTCGTCTGAAGTTTGCCGTCGGCGTCGATGGTGGCGACGTAGGCCGATCGGAAGCCGCCGGGTTTCTCGGCGGTAATCATCCCGTCGTTGGACTCACTGAATTTCACCGTGTCGGCTCGCAAGCTGATCGACTCGACGAATTGGGGATCCAATTGCAGAGGCTCTCGACCGCTTCGAGTTCGTGGTTTCTTGTAGGTCAGCTTTCCCGTGTCGGGGTCGACGTACGCGACCCGTGCGCTGCTTGTCATCGCTTCACTCTCGGTCTGCGAATCCTCCGTCGAAACGGCGGTCGCAGAGTCGCTGCAGCCGGAAAGGAATAGAACCGGGACGACTGCCAGCAGCAGTGCGAGAACCAGTTTGTCGGAAGGGTATCGGGAAGAGCCCATCATCCATCACTCCTCGAATTGGTACGGGAGGCCGGGGTCGGGCCTCCGGGGGATACAACCGGGTGCATAGAGATTACTGGATTATTCCCCGGATTCAATGACTGGAATTGTTTTCTGTGTTTTCCGGGATGACCCCTGTTGGCTCGCTCTGAAACGTCGGGCGGTCGCGGGGTTACGGATTCCCAGCAGCGCCAGTCCCGCGCCACACGCAACGACAAAAAACGTCGCATTGGCGGGGATCCTGAGGCTGAAATCGAAGCATGCATGGAAGCCGGTCGTCAGGATCGCCGCCACGATGGCGCCACGCAGACGGGTCGCGGTCTCGTCGATCTTCTCGGCGCGACCCAGCGCAACCAGCAGCCCCAGGAAGAACAGGAGCGCCAGGCCCAGACCGACGAGCCCGGTCTCTGCGGCCAGCTGCAGCCAGTCGTTATGCGCGTGGTCCCAGTGGGTGCGAATCGTGGCCGGTCGGTAGAGCGGAAAGACCCACTCGAACCCTCCGACGCCGGCTCCAAAGACCGGCGCGTCTCGGACGATTTGGGTCGTGGCGGCCCAGACCGTCGGACGACCACCGGGTTTTCGCAAGTTGTCTTCCAGCTCGACAAACCGCTCTCCCACCGTCAGTTCCTGGCGGGTTACCAGATAGGTGGTGGGCACGAGGAGTGCGATGAGCACCACCGTGACGACGACTCGCCGCCGACCGCTGCCGAACAACACAAGGGCCGTGGCCAGCGACCCGGCGATCAGGCCCGCCCGCGAATTGGACAGGGCAAGTCCGACGTAGACGATGGACAGGCAGACCAGCAGGGTCCAGCGACGGAGGGTCTCCCGTTGTGTCCACCGCAGAATCCGTTGCTTCCACGTCGAGGCGGCCTCCCGGGTCGTGAGCGATTCCAGCAGCAGGAACCACAGGAACGGAAGCGAGATCGCAAGGAAGTTGGCGAAGTGGTTTCGATTGATGAATGTCCCACTGGCATCTTCGAGATAGAACCGTTTCACGTAACCGAAGATCTGCTGTCGGCCGGAGAGAAACTCGTACGAGCCGTAGGCCGCCTGAAAAGTCGCGGCGCCGCAGATACCCCACGCGAGGAGTCGTAGATCCCGTCGACGACGGAAGGCAACGATGGTGGCGAGCCCGATACCGCAGTAGGCCAGCAGCCGCAGAGTCGCATCGAGAGACTCGGCTGGGACCGAGCTCAGTGTTCGTGGGAGGACCGCTTCCATGCCCTGCCATTCCGCAACACTCTGGCGTAGCGCGTGGCTCTTGCCGACCAGTATCTCAAGCACGCCATCCGGTAGGGGCACCAGTTGAAGAAGTCCCAGCGCCACCATCAACCAGGGAACGATCAGGAGCCAGCGGGGAGCCGTCGGCTTCAGTTCAGGGCGAAGCACGCACAGCGTCAAGGTAAGCACGCCGAGTAGGAGCCCGAAGCTCTGGACGACGAAGACCGATGTCGGACCGACCGCACCGAAAGGCAGCGCCACCGACAGGAGGAAGCCGATCAGCACGAAGCGGATTGCGCGTCGGATTCCGGAGCAGGGCAGGCGAGTGTGCGTCACTAGCCGGCGGCGCGACTACCGTCGGTCGGGCCGGTTTCCTGCGGGTCTTCCTCGTACCGCCCGTCGCCACCGGACCGACCGTAGCGACCGTAGTAGTAGTTGCTCTCGTGGGAGACCGCGTTCAGCACCGCGCCGATGGTGTTGGAGCGAGACTGACTGAGTCGGGCCGCACTCTGCGCCAGCGCGTCACGACTGGTGACGCCGGATCGTACGACCACCAGGGTCGAGTCCATGCGGGTTGAGAGGATGACCGAATCCGTGACCGAGAGAACGGGGGGCGCATCGAAGATCACGTGATCGAAGCGGTCTCCCAGCTCCACCAGCATCGCCTGGAGCCCCGGCGAACCGAGCAGCTCCGATGGGTTCGGCGGAATGGGTCCACTGGGGAGCGCACTCAGCCGCGGGATGGCGGTGTTCTGGATCAGGCCGTCGAGCGGGGCGTTTCCGCTGAGAAGACTCGAGAGTCCGACATCGTTGGGTGTCTCGAGTGTCTTGTGAAGTCGTGGCCGACGCATGTCCGCATCGACCAGCAGGACGTCGCGACCCAGCTGAGTCAGCACGATGGCCAGGTTCTGGGCGACGGTGGACTTGCCGTCCATCGGCTCGCTGGAGGTGACGACCACGTGACGCGGCGGATGATCCGGTGCCGCGAGCAACAGTGCGGTCCGCAGGTTGCGGAACGCCTCGGCGAACCCCGAACGCGGATCCAGATGGCTGGCCATGTCCAGGCTGGTGGTCGGCATCGCGCCCGAACCCGTGCCCGCATTGTCGACCAATCGGAGTGGCTGCGCCACGGGGACGTGGCCGTAGACCGTGAAGCCGGACACGCGGGCCAACTCGTTCTCGTCCTTGACGCTGTTGTCGATGTGATCGATCAGAAACGCCATCCCGCAGCCGATGGCCGCGCCGAGAAACAACGCGATCAACATGTTCATTGCCTTGCGCGGGCTCGTTGGGCTCCGTGGCGGTTCCGCCAGGTCGACCACACGGATATTGCTGGTGCTGGTGTCCTTGAGTCGGTAGGACGTCTCCGTCTCGCTCTGCCTTTCAACCAGGCTGGCCAGCACCTTGCGCTTGGTCTCGATCTGACGCTGCAGGCCCGCGTACTCGATCGTCACGCCACGAATCCGTTGGACCTCGTTCTCCTGCCGGGTCCGCTCGCGCTCCAGATTCTCGAGCTCCGTGGCGGCGCGTCCCAGTTCCGACCCTGCCGCCGCCCGGACCTGGCTGGCGATGTCCGCCGACTGCCGGGACAGCTGGGTGCGAGACTGGCTCAACTCTTCACGCAACTCGACCAACGTCGGCCAGGACGGGCCGAAGCGTTCGGCCATCTGGGCGTAGCGACGCTCAAGCCCTGCGTTCTGTTGGGATAGGTGGCTGATCACCGGGCTATTGAGGACCTCGGGCAACGCCTCGGGGTCGGCCTCGCGAACCGCATCGTCGCGAGCGGATGCGCCGGCCAGACGCCCGCGAGCCTCGGTGACTCGGACGTTCAGATCGGCAAGCGCCTGCTCCGAGATGTTGTCGCTGTTCTCACCGAGACCGAAGATTCGCTTGTCCGCGCCGTAGGCCTGGAGTTGCCGTTCCAGCGCGAGGACCTCGCCCTGGACCCGAGCGACATCCTTGGTCAGGAACTCCTTGGCCTTGCCGGTGGTGTCGTAGCGGGCATCCATCTGAAACCGCTGGTAGGCGCTGGCGACGGCATTGGAGAGCTCGGCGGCCAGCGACGGATCGCGATCGACCATCGCGATGCGCACCAGATGGCTGCTGCGAATGGGGGAGACCCGCAGGCCGTCCCGAATGAAGTCGATGGCTGGATCCTGGGGATTTCGATTCTCTGGGGTGGACCCCAGCCAGGATCGAACGACTCCGATCCCGCGACTCAGCGGCGACCCCTTCCGTTCGACGAAGGAGGGGTGATGGATCAGGTCGGTCTCTTCCGCAGCCAACCGCAACACCGTGTGGCTCTGGAGGATCCGATGTTGGGTCTGGTAGAAGTCCTTGTAGCCCGCCGGGTCGACCCCGAGGACATCGGTGAACTCAAGAATCTCCGGGGACTGTCGTTCGATCTCGATGGTGGTCGTCGCCGTATAGCTCGGTGTGGCCAGGAAACTGAGAATCCCGGTTGCGACCAGTGCGACGGCCGCACAGGTGGCGATGACCCCACGACGCTGGACGAGAACCCGCCAGTAGTCGAAGAGTTGACCGCCCGGGCGAGACGACGATGTGACCTCGGTCATGGTCCGATCAGGACGGACTGGTCACGGTGTTGGGATCGTCATCGTCCACCACGCTGTCGATGGCGATGCCGAGGACGAAGGCGCCACCGATCACGAGCAGGGAGGCGAACATCGGGTTGCTCCAGATTCCGCCGGACGAGGCCGCCGCCGCCGTACCGGGATCAGGGGCGATCTCCTCGTCGACCATCAGTGTGGCACTACGGGTCTCCCCGGGAGCCAGCTCGAGCGGGGTGTCAACGACGTACAATCGGTTGTTCCGCTGGACGGCGATCTGATAGGTCGCGGCCGGAACGGGATCGATGCTAAAAGAGCCATCGTCTGCCGTGACGGTCGATGAGTAGACCTCACCGGTGACCGGGTCGCCGACATGGACCGTCGCCCGGCCGATGGGGGTCTTCGAGTTGGACTCCAGCACGGATCCGGTGAGGCTGACACCGTCCTCGGCGAAGACGGGAAGGCCGAACACGGTCAGCGCCAGGGCGACCAGGACGGCGAGAGAACGGGAAACGGGGGTACCCTTCATCATATTTTTCTCCACGACCCTAACGGAAATAAGGGTTTTCCGGCTGGACGCCAAGCCAAACATAGAAGAGAGTGGCCATGGGATCAAGGGATTTGTGAGAATTCGTGCATAGATGGATTGCTGTCCGGCAAGGTGTTGACGACCCGATCGCCGATGTCTCGCTAACTAGTTGATTTTAAAAGCGTTGAGTCTAAAGGGGAGAGAACGTGTCCCAGGTGGATTCCCGGGAGAACCGGGCGCGACTGAGAGAATTGCTACAAAAGCACTCGTTGATGTTCGGCGATTTCACCCTCGTCTCGGGGAAAAAGAGCCGCTACTACTTCGATTCGAAGAAGACGACCCTTCGCGCCGAGGGGGCTTTCCGGGTCGCTCGGGCCATCCTCGATCGGATGACCGAAGAGGGGATCGAGGCCGACGCCATCGGCGGGATGACCCTAGGGGCGGATCCGATCGTCTGCCCGATCGCGGCGCTCAGCTACGAGATCGGCAGCCCGCTTCCGGCCTTCATCGTCCGCAAGGAGGCCAAGGGGCACGGCACGAGCCGTCAGATCGAGGGGGACCTCGAGCCCGGTAGCTCCGTGGTGGTGGTCGACGATGTGGTGACCACGGCAGGCTCGACGCTGCGAGCGATCGAGGCGGTGGAGTCCGCCGGTCACCGTGTCGCGGCCGTGATCTGTCTGGTCGATCGTGAAGAGGGCGGGACCGAGGCTCTGTCCGCTTATCCGTTCTATCCGCTCTTTCGGCGCTCCGAGATCTTCGTCGAACCGGAAGCGATCGAAAAAGGGACTTGACCTGCCGCCCAGGAAGCGTTGTGATGACAAGGACGACCGAAGAATGATAGGCCCGCCCGACCCCCGATGCGGGCTGGAGGAACCATGTACGCAACCGCAAAACGGATAACGAGTTTCACGCTGATGATCGCCCTGAGCCTGTTTGTGCTCCCGGTTTCCGCCGCACCTTCGGCTCCGACGGGCGCGATCGAAGGACTTGTCATCGGTGTGGACGGAACCCCGGCCACGGGCTTCAGCGTCCATCTGATCGACCCGTCCGGCACCGCGGTCTCCGAGTCCGCCGTGGACGAGCAGGGTCGCTACTCTTTCAGCGCGGTCGCCGAAGGCGAGTACGCCCTCGGGATCGAGTCGGACGCCGGGACATTCGCGCCGGTGGTGGCACCTCCGGTCAAGCTCGGTTCCCGCGAGCTGGCTCGACGGGATCTGAAATTGATGAACGGAACGACCCACGATCGCAACGAAGCATTGACGGCCGACTACAGTCTGGGTAGCTGGTGGGCCGGTCTGGCTCCCGCCGCCAAGGTGTGGTCCGTCGTGGCCGTGGTGGCCGCGTCGGCGTTGACGCTCGCCGCGTTCGACAGTGACGAGAGTGTCGCCAGCGAACTGCTGCCCTAGTCGTAGAACGCCTTCAGCTCAGCGATGACCCGCTCCTGCTGTTCCGCCCCTAGCTCGGGGTAGACCGGCAACGCGATCACTTCCTTGCAGGCCTGCTCGGCGACGGGGAACTCTCCCTGTCGGTAGTCCAGTTCCGCGAAGCACTCTTGCAGGTGCAGGGCGACCGGGTAGTAGACCGAGTGGCCGATCCCGGCCTGATTGAGGTGGTCTCGAAGCGCGTCCCGTCGCTCGACCCGTAAGACGTATTGATTGAAGATCGGGAAGGCGTCGTCGGTTCGCACCGGCAGGCGAACGGCGCCCTTCTCCACCAGGCCCGCGGCGGCGAGTCCGGCATCATAACGATCGGCGTTCTCGCGACGACCCGTCGACCAGCGATCCAGGTGGGGAAGCTTGATCCGAAGGACCGCCGCCTGCAGAGCATCGAGACGGCTGTTCCAGCCGACCCAGCGATGGCGGTACATCTGCTGGCCGCCGTGGACTCTGAGTTGTCGAAGTTTGTCGGCCAGGTCGCCGTCGGAGGTGACCATCATCCCGCCGTCGCCAAAGCCGCCCAGGTTCTTCGTCGGGAAAAACGAGTAGCAGCCAACGGCGCCCATCGCGCCGGCGTGTCGCTCGACTCCGTCCAGTCGGTAGCGCGCACCGAGCGCCTGCGCCGAATCTTCGATCAGGGGCAACTCGTGTCGCGCGGCAAGTTTCGTCAACCTCGTCATGTCCGCGCATTGCCCGAAGAGATGGACCGGAAGCAACGCACGGGTCGACCCGTCGATCGCGTCATCCACGGCATCGACATCCAGGTTGAAGGTTTCGGGATCGATGTCGGCGAAACTTGGACGAGCGCCGACCTTGTAGGCACACGAGGCCGTCGCGAAGAATGAGAATGGCGTCGTCAGGACCCGATCTCCGGGACCGATGTCCAGTCCGGCAAGCGCAAGGATCAGAGCGTCGGTGCCCGAAGCGCAGCCGATGGCATGCGTCGCTCCCGTGTAGGCGGCGACCTCGTCTTCCAGGGACGACACCTCCTCGCCGAGAACGAAGATCTGCGAGCGGACCACCCGATCGATGGCGTCACGGATCTCATCCGCGATGGGGGCAAACTGGGCTTTTAGATCAAGAAGCGGTACGTTCATGGTGAGCGGAATTGTAGCCTTTTGCGCAGGCCTGCGGTGCTAGGATGCACCGGAATGGCAAGATTCTATCGGAGCCAAGTTGGATAAGCGCATCGGGACGGCGTTCCTGCTCTACGCATTCGTCGTCATCGGAATCTTCCTGATCGTCGCTCCCTGGACCCCGGTTTGGAAGCAGTCGGTCGTCGGTCTTCTGCCGACCCGGGCCGGACGTTGGGTTCTCACCGGATGGGCGCGTGGGATGGTCAGCGCAGTGGGGGTGCTCGACCTGCTGACGGCGATTCAGCTTCTCTTCGATCTGTTCCGTCGCGCGAACACCATGCAAAAAAATGGCGACGGTTAGACCGTCGCCGGCGAAAACGTTATTCGCCTGGAGAAAGGTGTTCGATTCAGGAAGCGGTCGGAGCCGCTCCGGTCAGGCGCCGCAGGATTCCGCGAACGCCGGCCCGTCGCCGCCTAACGGGGCCTCCGCGGAGGCCCAGCCGAGTGCTGATCTTGTCGCGTTCGTTACGAAGCCCGTCGTGATCCGGTGCGATCTTGAGCCCGTCATCGACGGTCTCGCGGGCTTCACGCAGACGCCGGGCCAGAGTGAAGACCCGGCCGAGGTTGAGATAGAGCTCCGGGTCGCCGGTCTCGCGGCGGACCGCCGTCCGACACGCGTGGATGGCCTCTCCGATCGGTCGATTGGTCTTGGCCAGGCAGAGTCCGTAGTAGGATAGATAGCGCATGTTGGGCGACCGAACGTGACGTTGTCGTTCAACGTCGAGGGCTCGCCTAAAGAAGACTGCCGCCTCGACATGGTTGTCGTCGACCAGTGCCGCGAGACCCTTCTTGAAGTTGTTTTCTGCGACGAGGATTGACATGGGCGCCTCCGGATCGTTCGTGGTTGCTTTCCATGTACGGATCGCCCGTGGGCGGTGCCACTCCAAATCGGTCTTCGACCCCGACGGCAGGCGGTTACAAAATCGAAACCGACGCTCCTGGATAGACCTGTGGGCCCTGTTCGGATTGATGCTGCTGGTCACCGCCTGCGGCGTCAGCAAGGAGGAGGGGATCGCCAGCGTCTACGCCCTCGCCGCCGACGAGTCTCCCGAGAGTATCGACAAGATTCGAAAACTCACGAGTCACGAAGACCGCGATATCCGTTCCACGGCGATCTTCGAGTTGGCCCATCTGAACGTCGAGGATGCCCCGAGCTTCGTTCGAAAGGGTCTGCAGGATGAGGATTCGTTCGTTCGAGCAACCAGCGCCCGTTGTCTCGGCGATGTCGGGACGCAGGAGGATGTGGCGCGATTGGCCGCCGTGCTGGCAGGGGATCCGGTCAAGATCGTCAGGAAGCGAGCCGCCGAGGCGTTAACGCTCCTGGGCGGCGCGGACGCCGTCGACGCGCTGGTGGGTGCCCTCGAGGATCCGATGACGAAGGTGCGCCTGGCGGCGATCAAGGGTGTGGCCCGTCTGGAGCCCGGCGCGGGCTTCGCCCCGTTGTCACGGCTGCTGCTGGAGGATCCCGAGTGGGAGGTTCGTGTGCAGGCCGCCGGCGTGCTGGGCTCGACCGGCGATGAGGCGGCCCTGCCGATCCTGGCTTTGGCGGAACAGGACCCCAACGAGATGGTCCGAGCGGCCGCCGCTGCGGCCCAACGGGCCATCAACGGGTGAACGCCACGACCTATCGGGTGGAGACCCCCGCCGGAGCCCTGGCGGTGGTCGTGGGCGACGGACCCCGCTGGACGGTCGAGGGTCCTGAAGCGGGGGAATCGACCGTCCTGTGTCGTGAACGCGCGGGCCGATTCGTGATGGAGTCCACGGGGGTCGAGGACGACGGGGACGGTGGGAATCGGCCGCCAGCCAGCATTACGCCGCTGGAACCCCTTGGCTTTCCAGGCAATTTGTACTATCTCTTACGGGGCGACGGGAGTCTGTTTCGTATCCGCCGGAGCGATCCGCGGACCCCGGGGTTCCATCTCTCAAGCTGGGAGACCGACGGAGCCTATCTCGTTGCACACCCGGAACAAGATGGCTGGCGCGTCGAGGCGACGCCGGCCGGCGAGGGTATCGACGCCACCCGGGAACTCGTGATCCTGTTCGCCGCCGTGATCGTGGACGAGGAACGTTTCTCGCGCTCCGACTCACCGGTTGGCGGCCAACGTTAAGGAAGAAGGACAGCCATGAGCCAGGAACGGGGCGGAGGATCCGGCGGGCGACGACGCCGCCGCGGTGGAAGAGGCGGACGTGGCCGCGGTCGTGACGGACGCGGGGGCGATCGCCCGCAGCGCGGGCCGCGAGTCGTTCAGAGTGTGCCCGAAGGCGAGACCGATACGACGGCGCACGGCGTCCTCCAGATCGCCGAGCAGGGACACGGATTCCTCCGTCAGGCCAAGAACAACTACAACGTCGAGTCGGATGATCCGGTCGTTCCCCGAGAGTTGATCGAATCGCAAAAGCTGGAGTCAGGGCTGGAGCTCGAGGGTCCCGCCATGGGCGAGGGGCAACGAGTTTCGATCCTCTGCAGCATCGAGAAGATCAATGGTGCCGAACCCGAGGCCTGGGAGCAGCACACCCCGTTCAAGGAGTTGGTCGCCGAGGATCCCACAGAGCGGATCCGGTTGGAAGTGGACGGCGACGAGCTATCGACCCGCGTCGTCGATCTGATCGCCCCGATCGGCAAGGGGCAACGTTGCCTGATCGTCGCCCCGCCGAAGGCCGGTAAGACGGTGCTGCTTCAGAAGCTGGCGAACTCCATCGCGGTCAATCATCCCGAGATCCATCTGATTGTTCTCCTCGTCGACGAGCGTCCCGAGGAAGTGACCGACATGTCTCGGAGCGTCAAGGGCGAGGTCGTGGCATCGTCGTCCGACGAGCAGACGAAGAACCACGTCCAGATTTCCGAGATCGTTCTCGAACGCGCCAAGCGTCTGGTGGAGATGGGTCGCGATGTCGTCGTGTTGCTCGATTCCATCACTCGCCTTTCTCGAGCGTACAACTCGCAACAGCGAGGTTCCGGACGTGTCCTCAGCGGCGGTGTGGATTCCCGGACCATGGAGAAGCCGCGACGGTTCTTCGGTGCCGCGCGGAAAGCGGTCTCCGGTGGTTCGCTGACGGTCATCGGCACCGCGCTGGTGGATACCGGGTCGCGGATGGACGAGGTCATCTTCCAGGAGTTCAAGGGCACCGGCAACACAGAGATCGTCATGGACCGCGGTCTGTTCGAACGCCGGATCTTTCCTGCCATCGATATATCGCAGACCGGCACACGGAAGGAAGAGAAGCTGTTCACGCCGGTGGAGTACAAGAAGGTCACGTTGCTTCGCCGCGCTCTCGCATCCCTCCGTGCCGCCGAGGCCATGCAGTTGTTGACCCAGCGTCTGGCCAAATCATCCAGTAACGAGGAATTCCTCGCGACGATGGAAGACTGAGCCTCCCATACATCTCGATGCGTTGACCGTGATCCGTTCGGACCCTAGGTTCGACGTATGACATGGGGGCCAAGAGACTGGGATGCGTGGACGGCATCCACCGAATGCACACCGCGTTCCGACGTTTCGCAGCACGTTGACGTCGCGCGGTTTGTCCTCGACAACCTTCCGGATCGGGACACGATGTCCGTTGTCGATCTTGGTTGCGGCGCGGGTCGCGACCTTCCGTTTCTTGCCGCGCGATTCGCCGATGTGACCGCCGTCGATTTCGCACCCGAGAGTCTCGCCGAGGCCCGCAAGGCATGCGTCGATCTTCCCGTGAGTTTCAGGCGTCGTGATCTGCGTGACCTCGCTCCCTTCAGAAACCGTTTCGATGTGGCGTGGGCGATGGATTCGATCCTAGGGCCCGGTCTTCGGGAGTTCGACCGAGTGGTGTCTCAGGCTTACCGAACGCTGCGCGAGGGCGGCTTGCTCGTCGCCAGTTTCCCCGCATCGCCCCGTGGTGAGGGGGTTCCACGGCCGTTTCGGCTCGACGATGGCGACGAGACGACGGCCGATGTCCTCTGTCACCACGAAGCGGAGCTGCAGTATCGGCTGGCACGCGCGGGCTTTCAGGGGGTTCGCGTGCGGCGCCTGGCGGGTGTCGAGAGCGATACACTTCTGGCAATCGCTACGCGACGCGCCCTCAACTAAGTAACGCCAGTTGCCCGCAGGCGGCCTTGGCGTCTTGTCCACGACTCCAGCGGATACTCACCCGAACGCCGCGATCGAGCAGCCGGTCGCGTAGAGCGAAAATCCTTGCCTTCGACGGTGCGTTGTAATCCAGGAGTTCCGGGACCGGGTTGAACGGGATCAGGTTCACCTTGACGGCGAGCCCGTCGGTCAGCGCGGCGAGACGATCGACGTCGGCGTCGCTGCAGTTCACTCCATCCAGCAGGACATACTCGAACGTGAACGACTGACCGGTCGTCCGGGTCCACTTCTTGCAGGCCTCGATCAGTCTCGCGATCGGGTACTTTCGGTTGATCGGCATGATTCTCGAGCGTGTCTCGTCGGTCGTTGCATTCAGCGATACCGCCAGTCGTGGATGAACGGTCTCCTCGGCGAGCCGTTCGATGGCCGGCACCATGCCCGATGTCGACACCGTGACACGACGCCACGAGAGACCGAAGCCGTCGGCGTCAGTCAGAAGTCGCACCGCACCGACCACACCGTCGAAGTTGTGCAGCGGCTCACCCATCCCCATGAACACGACGTTGAATCGATCGTTGCCCATGCCGTGGAGATCCTGGATCCTCGCCACCTGTCCGACGATCTCCCCGGGGGTGCAGTGCCGCACGAAACCCATCCGAGCGGTCAGGCAAAAATCGCAGTCGAGGGCACAACCCACCTGACTGCTGATGCAGAGCGTCACCCGCCCGTCCTGCTCCATGTAAACCGACTCGACGGATCGCCCGTCGCCCAGCGTGACGAGATACTTGACGGTTCCGTCATCCGCCCGTGCACTCTCCGCGAGTGTTCCCGGGTCAACGACCGCCTCCTCGGCGATCTGGTGCCGGAGGGCCACGGGGAGGTCGGTCCAGTCGTCGGGATCGAAGCGGCGACGGGCATACCACCAGCGGTAGAGTTGATCCGCATGAAAGGGTGGCGCGTCGAAGCGTGTCAGCCACTCCCGGAGCGAGGCTCGATCTCGACCGTAGAGGTTGGCTTGGGCCATCACCGTGAAAAGTCTAGCATGGGGATCCTGTGTCTCTGTTGACGGGACGACAGGCCTCCGCTAGCCTCCGATTGGAATCGATCAGGGAGAGGTCAAACACCATGCAGCGAGAGAACGTCTGGTTTCTGGTCGGGGGCGTTGTCCTCGGGATTCTGATCGCGGCCATTACGATGAATGCCGTCGGGCGCGACCCGATCGTTGGCGGTCAAGGCGCCGGAGAAGTCGTCGAAGGCCCCGCCGGTCCTCGTGCGAGGACCGAGACCGGAGCCGCGGCGCCGGCCGATGGAGCCGCTCCGATGGTCGCGGAGATGAACGCTCTCAAGCAGCGGGTCCAGGACAACCCGCAGGACGTGGCGTCGATGGTCCGTCTGGCCAACCTCTACCATCAGGTGCAGATGTGGAACGATGCGATCCCGTTCTACGAGATGGCCCTCGAGATCCAGACCGACGACCCGGACCTGATGTCGGATCTCGGGATCTGTTTCCGGAGTGTCCAACGACCGGACGACGCGCTTCAACTGTTCGAGCGTGCCCACAAGCTTCATCCGGATCACTGGCAGAGTCTGTTCAACATCGTCGTCGTCGCCGGTTTTGATCTCCAGCAGTTCGAGCGGGCGGATGAGGCGCTTGCCCAGCTCGAGGCCTTCGACCCTCGCCCCCCGCAGCTCGATTCGTTGCGGGACGAGTTGAACAAGGCCCGCGCTGCGTCCAGCGCCGGTTAGGGGCGATCCTCGGCCATGCTCCGATTCCTGCTGCTCTTGCTGGCGGTCATCGTGGCGATCTGGACCCTGCTGGCGCGGCTCGTTCCACGAACCAGGCCCGCACGTGCCGACGCTCCACGGCCGACCCGTCGCCCGGCCCCGACGCCCGGCCGTCGTCTCGTCCAGGATCCGGCCTGCGGGGTCCACATCCCGGAGGATCGAGCGCTCAGCGTAGAAACCGATCAGGGGCGGGTGTTTTTCTGCTCCAGCGCCTGCCGTGACTCGTTTCTGGCCGCTTCCGGCAGCCCCGGCGGATGAAATTGCCCCGGCGGTCGTCGAACCCTATATTCCCTCGGTAGCTATCCGTAATCTAGGGGTGCGGGGTCATGGCGATCGATCCGTCTGAACTGGAAAATTTGCATCAACAGGCGTCGAACTTCTACCTACAGGGAGAGTTCCAGAAGGCGACAGAGGTCTGGCAGAAGATCCTCAGCCTCGACCCGTCGGACCTCAGGGCGGGCGAAGGCGTGCGTCTCTGCGAGCTGTTGATCGGCGAGGGGCCATCGTTCGTCAATGAGTCGGCGGCAGTGACTCCGACAGCGACTCCGGCCGCGGAAGCCGAGGCAACACCCCCACCGGTCCCGTCGGCAGATTCCGACGCCATGGATTTCGATTTCTCCGACCACGAAGAGGCGCCGGCCGCCTCCACGCCACCGCCTGTTCCGCAACCGGCGCCGCTGGACGAGCCGTCCGCCGAGGCGGCAGCCGCGGCGGAGCTGAAGACACGTGTCGGCGAGCTGTTCGCCGAGGCCACCGTCGCCTACCAGCAGGGTGCCCGGGAAGAGGCGATCACTCTGCTACGTCGCCTGGAGATCCTCGACGAGAATCACAGTGGTGCCACGGAGTTGGCGGCAAAAATCGCTTCCGACGACGAAGTGGAGACGCCGACACCGGCGGAGACGGAGGACGAGTCTCACGATCTTCTGGGTGAGCTGGACTTCGACACGGTCGACGAGGCGTTGAACATGGACGCGGCGCCGGCCGTGGCCGCGGGCGAGGTCGCCGCGGAACCGTCCGCCGATCTGGGTGACCTGGACGACCTGGGAGATCTCATCCCGGAGGTTCCGACGACTCCGACCGTCGAAGACGACGGGCCGGTCACCGAAAGCGTCACCCCCCCCACGACAGCCGCGACATCGACGACGACCGAACGGACGGCGCGCCGACGCGAACGACAGAGTCGGCAGGTGCCACGCCTTGCCATGATCGTCGCCGCCGTGCTGGTGCTGGTCATCGCGGGTGGGTGGTTCGCCTACACGGAGTTCTTCGGGACGTCCGACGAGCCTCCACAAACGGCAGAGATCCAGGAACCGCAGACGCCCGTGGTTGACGACAGCGCGGATGATGCCAACGTGGCGGCGTCCCCGGTCAAGATCGTCGATGTTGACGCGTTACGGGTCAGCGCGGACGAGGCGATCGCTCTCGGGGATTACGCGGGTGCCATCGTTTTGCTCAACAAGATCCAGAAGACTCGGCCGGACGATCGCAAGCTCAAACAAGAGGTGCTCCAACTTGGCGATCTCTTCCGTGAACAGCAGGAAGTGCTGGACAGCTGGCAGAGCGCCGTCGACGCCTTCAATACCGGCGACTACCGATCGGCGTTGACCGTTTTCTATCGTCTCCCCGAGACGGAGCGTGGTGAGCGCCTCAGCCGTTACATGATCAACGGCTGGTTCAATCTCGGGATGCAGGCTCTCACTTCGGGTAACTGTGACGGCGCGACCGCGCACTTCACGGAGGCCAGCGATATCAACAGCGACGACCCCGGCGTCTCCCACGGACTTCGACTCGCTGACGAATGCTCCGGCGCCGTCCGTGATCGAGCGTGGATGGATCGGATCGAGTCGATCGGATTTCGCGACCTGGAGTACGGCGGCTGAGCGCTAGTGTCGGAAGTGACGTCGCCCGGTGAACACCATCGCGACGTCATGTTCGTCCGCCGCCGCGATCACCTCATCATCCCGGATCGAACCGCCCGGTTGGACGACGGCGCGAACGCCGACCTTGGCGGCGACGTCGATGCCGTCACGGAACGGGAAGAATGCGTCGGAGGCCATCGCGCAACCCTCGAGCGGGGTGTTTGCCTTATCGGCACCGAGGCGTGCGGAATCCACGCGACTCATCTGACCGGCACCGATGCCAATTGTCCGATCGGCGCGCGCATACACGATGGCATTCGACTTCACGTGTTTTGCCACGACCCAGCCAAATTCCAGGGCCTTCCACTCATCCTCGGTCGGTGCGCGACGAGAGACGACACGACTCTCACGCACCGACTCCTCGATCCGGTCCCAGGTCTGGGCCAGGAGGCCGCCGTTGACCCGACGAAGATCCATGCCGCCGCGAGTCGCATGTTTGATGTCGCCGAGTTCGAGACAACGTAGCTTCTTTTTGCGTGCCAGGGTTGCCTTCGCCTCGTCGTCGAAGCGGGGAGCGACGACCCCCTCGTAGAACTGCTGGCGGATCGATTTTGCAGCCCGTCCGTCCACGGTTCGATTGAATGCGATCACGCCGCCAAATGCGCTAGTCGGATCACATGCCAGCGCACGTTCGAACGCTTCTGCGGGGTCGGTCCCCAGCGCGACGCCACACGGGTTGCCGTGTTTGACGATCACGCAGCCACTCCTTGGGAGTTCCAGCGCAGCGCCCAGGGCCGCGTCGAAGTCCAGAATGTTATTGAAGCTGAGTTCCTTGCCCTGGAGTTGGGTCGCATCCGCCAGCGATCCCGCCGACGGCAACGGGTCGCGGTAGAACGCCGCCTGCTGATGGGGGTTCTCGCCGTAGCGCAGTCCCTGCAGCTTGCTGTACTCGACTACCAGCCGTTCGTCGAAGGCATCCTCTTCCGGTTTTGAGTCGTCGTTCTGTGGTCGCTCGAGGTAGGTCTGGACCGCCAGGTCATACCCGCTGGTGTGGCGAAACGCCGTTGCCGCAAGTTTGCGTCGGGTGGTCTCTCCGAGGCCACCGTCGGCCTGAAGCTCGTCCGCGATCGGACCGTAGTCCGAGGGGTTAACGACCACGCCGACGTGGGCATGATTCTTGGCAGCGGCGCGGACCATGGTCGGCCCGCCGATGTCAATCATCTCCACGACCTCGCCATGGGAGACTCCGGCCGTCGCCACCGTCTGCTCGAAGGGGTAGAGATTGACGACGACCAGGTCGATCGTCTTGATGCCTTCTTTCTCCAGGTCGGCCATGTGAGATTCGAGATCCCGCGCGGCCAGGATCCCGCCGTGGATCTTCGGGTGCAGTGTCTTCACGCGCCCATCGAGGATCTCTGGAGAGCCGGTGTAGTCGGCGACCTTGACGACGTCGACTCCGTGTTCGGAGAGGAGGCGAGCGGTCCCGCCGCTGGACAGGATCTCGACACCGGCTTTCGTCAACTGTTTGCAGAAATCGACGACACCGGTTTTGTCATAGACGCTGACCAGGGCCCGTTGGACCTTGTGATTCATCGGGAACTCCGTGGATCGTCCGGTTGACGATTGGATTGGTTGCGGAACGGGGTGTGGGACATGTCGCCGTCGGCTTCCTGCCACACGGCCAGCCAGACCCGAGCAATATCATTCACACTTCGGGAGTAGGAGATAGAGGCGACGGCAAACGGTACCGAGCGATCGTCGAACGCACCGCGGTGCGGGGGGTCGCCGGCGCGGTCGTAAGCATCGGCCAGGACCGCATCGTTGGTCGTCGCCCGGGCGAGGATCTCTTCCACGTATGGCCCGACGTCGGCAAGACCGCCGCCGAGGTCGTGATCGTCATAGTAGACGAGCGGAAATTTTGGGAGGCGCTCTTCGCAGAGCGAGCCGAAGTGCCGGTAACGCGAGTCGACGGTATCGTCACGGGGGCTGACCCCCGGTGGGAAACCCACATCCAACGTGTAGTGGGCGAGACGGCCGAAGGCCTCGGCGACTTCGTCGAATCGTGCCGGTCGATCCAGGACGCCGCGCAGCTCACGTGACGCCGCCAGGACCGCGGCTTCCAGGTCGCCACCGGCGGTCATGGGACGATGGTCGGCACCATCCTCATCCTTCATCGGATCCAGCAGTCCGCGGAGCAGCGCCTTCTCGTGTCCCTGAAGTGCCGTCCTCAGCGTTCTGGGCATCAGTTCCACCGCACGTTGCGTCATGGCGATTCGCGTGCGGGCCGTCCATGCCGACGCGGGTGTCGTCAAGATCGCCAGCGCGACCGCAACGGACAGGACTTTGAATGCAATTCGCATGGGCTGCGAATTGTATCAGCGCAACGGCGAGGCGTCAGCGTCGTCGTCGGCTACGGGGTCTTCCCTTCGGGCAGCTCCACGAGGGGGAGTCCCATCGACCCGGTCTGACCCTGGTAAAGCATCAGTTTGACGGCGGTCAGGCGGTCGTTGTTGGCCGCCTGGGGGTTGGTCTTCGGGTCCCCGAGGGAGGGGTCCAGCGTGAGGGCGATCCGGTACTCCTCCAGCGCATCCTCATACTTGCCGAGACCGTCCAGCGTCGCACCCAGGTTGTAGTGGGCGAAGGCGTTGTTGGGGTTCAGGCGCAGCGCACGGGTATAGGCGGCCGCCGCGCGATCGATCTCTCCGGCCTGACGATGGAGCGTGCCGACGTTGAGCCAGAGCAGCGAATCCGAATCGTCCACGGAGAGCGCGGTGCCGTAGTAGGTCAGTGCCAGATCCAGGAATCCGTTCTGGCCGAGGAAGTTTCCGAAGGCACCCAGCTGCTGGGCGCTGGCCTCGCCGGTATCGACGAGATCCAGGTAGGCCAGCACGGATGGGTCACGGGCCAGCACACTCTGACGGACGAAGCCCTGGGCCCGCGCCAGCTCGCGGGGGAGTCGCACGGCACCCTGTGCGGCGCGACGCTCCGCACGACTCGGCTTCTTGACGACGACCTCGTCGGTGCGGGCGGACTCGACCGCCTGGGCTTCGGCGGGGGAGAGGTCGGTCGGATCGTGGGCCCGCTCGGTAGCCGCCTTGGCGGCCTCCTCCGATTCGCGGCGTGTCTGGCGGGCGGCCCGGCGCTCTTCCCGCTTGCGCTCGTATTCGGCGATTCGCTCCTGTCGGGCCTTTTCCTTGGCGGCGCGCTTGTCACCGTTCTCCGAGCCCTCCTGGGCGGCGATCGGTGCTGCGACAGCCACCACAAGGATCAAAAGCCATAACCTCGACAACCTCATCACCGTACTCCGTGCGGTCAGTCCGCTCTAGCGACCGGGGCGAGCCTTCAACTGGACCTTGCCGTCCTTGGCCACCACGCGCAACTCAATTTCCTCACAACCGGATTTTTTTCGGATCCGACTGGATTGGGCTTCAACGCCCAGGATGAATTTTTCGAAACTCGGTGTCCGGGTCCCCTTTTCATGGGCGGCCACGAACGATTGGTAGAGATCCTTTAATCGAGCGGCGTCGGCGTGGGCGTCCGTGACCCGACATCGAGCCAGGGTGCCATCTGCCGCGGCAGGCGTCGAGGGCTGGGTCGCCTGCGAACGGGGATCCACGATCCGACCGTTTTCAAGGTAGCCCTGTTCTCGTCCACGTATCGTCTTGTCCCAGAGTTCGGATAGACTGTTGAAGCGGCTGACGGCCGTAGTCAGATGAAACCGCTGGGCGTAGTTGGCGTGAGACGTGTCGATATTGCGACGGATCAGACGTTCGAGTTGGGCCCGCAGCTCTCGCGGCGGGATCTTGCGCGCCCCGACGAAGAACATGTCGTACTGGACCTTCAGCTGCCGGGTGCCGACCTCAAGGGTATGGATGTCGGCCTCGAGCTGGGCCTCGGCTTCAGTTTTCTCAGCCATCGTTCATCCCTGATGTTCCCATCCCACGTTCAAATCTAGGGATCCTGGCCCACGGATGCAAAAGAAACGGGGACAACGGAACCAGTCTAAGGTACGGGCCGACGGCCCGGGGCGTCTACCGGCGGTCTCGGAACTCCTGGAGCATCGACGGGGGAGGCGGCTTCGGCGGGTTTTTGGCCCGGATTGGGCACGGGAGAGCCTTCGGACCGTCCTCGATGAGCGACGACGCCGGCTCCGCGGTGACGGTCGGATCGACCCCTCGGAGTTGAAGCCGACGACGATCCTGGCCGCAGCCGAGGCCTGGGCCCAGCGACAGGCCGAGCCGCAGCCGAAACCGCTCCTCAATGCGACCGGCGTGATCGTCCACACCAACCTCGGTCGTTCCGTGCTCTCCGAGGCAGCGGCCAAGAGGGTCGCCGCATCCCTGAGTCACTACGTCGACCTGGAGTACGACGTCGAGGCCGGAGGCCGAGGCGATCGGATGGCACCGCTGCGCCCCCTGATGGAGCTGCTGTTTCCCGGTTACGACTTCCACGTCGTCAACAACAACGCGGCGGCGACGATGTTGGCCCTGCATGCCCTCTGTCGTGGGAAGGAGGCGATCGTCTCCCGCGGCGAGTTGGTCGAGATCGGCGGGTCGTTCCGGGTCCCGGACATCATGCGGCTCTCCGGCGCACGACTCGTGGAGGTGGGGACCACCAACCGGAGTCGTCGCGGGGACTACGCGGCGGCGATCGGGAAACGGACCGGGCTGCTGATGAAGGTCCACACCAGCAACTTCCGCATCGTCGGCTTCGCCGCCGAGGTCGGCGTGGCGTCGTTGTCGGCACTCGCCGCGAAGCACGAGATCCCGCTGCTGGTGGACTGGGGGAGTGGCGACCTGGTCGACCTGCAGGATGTGGGGATCCGGGACGAGACACCGATCGCCGAGATCCTCAAGGCCGGCGCCGATCTCGTCACCTTCAGCGGCGACAAACTTCTGGGTGGGCCCCAGGCCGGTTTCCTGGTCGGAAGGCCCGAGGTCATCGCGAAGGTCAAGAAAGACCCCTTGGCCCGGGTCTGTCGTCTGGATCGGATCCTGATCTCCGCGCTCCACGAGACGCTGCTGGCCTACGCGTCGGGGCGGGCGTGGGACGAGGTGCCGACGCTACGGATGATGAAATTGAAGGCGACCGCCATCGGACGTCGGGCCAGAACGATCGCGGATTCGCTCAAGGACCGAATCGATCCGTCCTATCGGCTGGCGGTCGTCAGCGGTGTCTCGCGGACCGGTGGGGGGTCGTCACCTCGCGGGGAGATCGGCACCCGTCTTCTGCGAGTCTCCGTCGACGGACGGGACTGCGGAGAGTTACAGGGAAGGCTGCGCGACGGTACGCCGCCGGTCATCGGTAGAGTCCACGACGGTAGTCTATTGCTCGACCTGCGAACGGTTCCGGCGGAGTCTGACGATCAGATCGGACGTCGACTGGGGGAGGTCCTGTCGCAACCGCTCGCTAGACGTTGAAGCGGAAGTTGACCACATCGCCGTCCTGCATCGGGTATTCCTTGCCCTCGAGTCGAAGCGTGCCGTCGTCGCGGCAGGCGCTCCAGCTCCCGTTGGCGTCGAGATCCTTGTAGGCCACCAACTCGGCGCGGATGAAACCTCGCTCGATATCGCTGTGGATCACACCGGCGGCCTTCCGCGCGTCGGTGTCCCGTCCGATGGTCCAGGCTCGACACTCGTCTTCGCCGACGGTGAAGAAGGAGACTCGATCCAGCAACGCATAGGACGCTCGGATCATCCGATCCAGCGCCGGTTCGCGGATGCCCATCTCTTCCATGAAGACGGCCGCATCGTCCCCGTCGAGTTGTGCGATCTCCGCCTCGAGTTTGGCCGACATGGCGACCACGGCGGTCCGATCCTGAGCGTCGACGGCCTCGAGGTTGAACGAGGCGGCTCCCTCGTGGAGTTTCTGCGCATCGTCCTCGCCGGCGTTGATGACCACCAGCAGCGGCTTCAGGGAGAGGAACGTGTAGCCCCGCAGCAGTCTCAGCTCGGTCTCGTTCCAGTCGCCGTTACGCAACGGCTTCTCTTCTTCGAGGTGGGCCAGCACCTTGCGGAAGATCGCCAACTCCTTCTTCTCTTCTTCCTTGGCGGTCTTCTTGACCAGCAGATCCAGCTTCTCGACCCGTCGCTCCGCGACGATCAGGTCGGCGAGGATCAGCTCGGTCTCCATGGCGGCCACGTCCCGCGCCGGATCGATGGGGCCCTCGGAGTGGGGGATCGATTCGTCCTCGAAGCCGCGGACCACATGGGCCAGGGCGTCGACGGTCCGCAGCGCGTCCAGGGGTAGGGTCTTGGCGGCCTGTCCCTTCTCGACCCCGGCCAGATCCAGGTAGGTCACCGTGGCCGGCGTGGTCTTCTTAGGCGAGTACATCTCGCTCAGCCGGTTCAGGCGGGGGTCCGGGACCCGCGTCACGCCCTGTTGCGCCTCGCCGCGGCCGCCGTGGGCCGCCGGTTCCAGGCCGGTCAACAACTGAAACAACGTGGACTTCCCGGTTAACGGGAAGCCGGCTAGACCGATTTTCACGGCAGATCCCTCGGGGCCCCGGTCTTGCGGAAGAACAGATCGTAGGCGATGACGTCGGCGTCCACCTGGAATCGGATCGATCGGCCGTCAAACCTCCAGGCGGTCTTCTGATCCTCCTTCTGATCCTCGATGTTGACCATCATGGAGCCGGACTCGTGGATCGCCCACTGACCCAGCCCCTCGGCGCTATTGACGAACAGACCGTCCTCGAACAGGTCGAGGCTGACCCCTTCATACTCTTCCTGAGTCGCCGTCAGGAATCGGAGGACAATGGCGTCGACCTGCGGGCCGCGGACGATCCGCTCGATGGTCTCGGGTGTCGCGTTGTCCCGCTGACCCTGGGCGCGGGCATCTCGAATGATGAGTTGGCGGATCCCTCGCTCGGTGATCTTCCAGTCGATCTCGTAGTGGCCGGCGATCTTGACCGGTGACACGTCCAGGGGGGACGGATCGGTCTGCTGGCCTAAGGCAACGCCGGCGACGCAGAATTGGGCCAGCGACAGCGCCAGGATCGTCCGTAATCGAAAATGCCTGGGTCTATTCATGGTTTCCGCTCCCGTCCACTCCAGAATAGCAAGATTTGACCGTACGTCCCGCCCCTCCTACCATGCGTGCCACGTCGGGGCGTAGCGCAGCCAGGTAGCGCATCTGCTTTGGGAGCAGAGGGTCGCAGGTTCGAATCCTGCCGCCCCGACCACTATCTAGCGGGGGAATCCCCCGGAACCCGGTTGTGGCGGTTGATCTGGGCCACTTTCTCGCGTAAATGAATGAGGACAACTTATCAAGAGGCTGCCCGTCGGGTGGGTTGGCCTTCGATTTAATGTGCCTCCAGGGAGTCTGGACCCGCCATCGGTCCGACGAAGGGGAAATCCATGAAGACGGGACGCGTACTCTGGCTGCTGGGATCCACGGCATTGCTCTTTGGGCTGATCGTGGTCCTGCTGCCGCAAACACCGACTCCGGAAACCAAGGCGACAGCGGTCGTCGAACCGACAGCCGTCGAACCGACACCGCAGGCCGTGGTCGAAGCGGCAGACACGGAGAGCGAAGAACAGGCGCGTGACGTCGTGCTACCCGACGTGGTCGCCCGCAGTCACATCCCGACCGAGCAACTTCAGGGACTCGACTTCAAGGTCGTCCCCAGTCGACGCAACATGCCGGTCGTCACCCACATCCAGACGGAGAACGCCAAGCGGCTGGATAAGGAGTTAACCTCCATCTTCGTCCCCAAGACCAAGAAGTTTCCTCGTAAGCCGAAGCCCCACGTCTCGTTCGATGACGGAGCAGAGGCACTGGCGCTCCCCGGACAGTTCAGCGAGAACGAGGGTACCGGTCGCGCGCCGTTGATCACGTTCTTGTCGACCACGATCTTCAATTCCGGTTTTGCCCCGGCGGATCCCCACGGCGCCGCCGGGCCGGTCCACGTCGTTAACGTGGTCAACACCAACTTTCGATTCCACGAGAAGAGCACCGGCGCGGTCACTTCGACCGGCTCCCTGATCACCTTCTTCAATCCCGTGATCGCAAACACCAACAACATCATCACCGACCCCAAGGTCCTGTATGACCAGTACGAGGATCGGTTCGTGATCATCCTCCTCGAGGTGCCCAATGCGACCGCCGACGCGCGGATCCTCATCGGCGTCTCCGACGACTCTGACCCCAACGGGACCTGGTACCTGTCGTGGGTCGATGCGTCCATCATGCTGGCCGGCGAGGCGACCGCCGCGGACTACCCGGGTCTGGGTATGGACGAGGCGGCAATCTTCGTGACCGCCAACCAGTTCGGCACGACAAACTTCAGGAATAGCCTGATCTACGTGATCGATAAGGGGCTGACCGGTGGGCTCTACGACGGCACCAGCAACGGCGCGGAACTGACGGCCGATGTCATCGTCCCCTCCGTCGTGCCGGAATCTCGAAACTTCACCATCCAGCCGGCCCATCAGTTCGGTGTCCATCCTGACGCGGACAACCGGAACTACTTCACCGCCTATACCGGACTCAACAGCGCCGGCAGCGCGTTCGTCAACCTTTACGAGCTGCTGGACGATCCGATGAACCCGGGTCAGTACATCCTGCTTCAGGATTATGTCAACATCGGTGCCGTCGACAACACCGGTGCCTTGATGCCCGGAGCGGAGCAACCCGGCGGCGCCGGATTGCTGGATACGATCAATCGTTCCGTCTTCGATGCCGACTGGCGGGACGATCGACTTCACCTGGCCTTGCTGGTCAATCCGTCGAACCCGAGCCCCGATGCCGGTCAACCGACCGCTCGTTGGGCCGAAATCGATACGACGGTCTCGGGGAACCCGGTTTCGTCCAACGGCGCCAACGTCGGTGGCGAGGATCTTGGGGTGGGAACCAACACGTTCTACCCAGCACTGGCGGTGAACGCCAACGGCGACGTGGGTATCGGCTTCTCGGCCTCCAGCACGACCCTCAATCCGGGTGCCTATTACACCGTCCATGAGTCCACCGACGGTCCCGGGGTCGTTCAGCCTTCGGAAGCCGTGCAGGTGGGTCTGAACACCTACGAAGACACCAACGGCAACCGCTGGGGTGACTACAGCGGCATCGCCGTCGACCCCGTGAACAACAGTTTCTGGGTCTACAACAAATTCGGCAGTGCCACGCAGGACGCCTGGGCCACGGTCTGGGGTCAATTCTTCGTCGGTCCGCCGCCGACCTCCGTCGCCTTCGATCGCACCAACTATGGTTGCGATGACCTGGCGGTCGTCAACGTGATCGACGACACTCAGTCGGCCACGGCGACGGTCACCAGCTCCACCGATTCGGAGGTCGTCTCACTGAGCGCCGTCGACTCGCTGCGAACGACCGGATCGATCGCGCTGGCTATCGGCGACACGACCAACGACAACGGCGTTCTGGGTGTGGCCGAAGGGGACACGATCACCGTCACCTACGAGACCATTCACAACGACACGGCGCCGATCGTCTGTACGCTCGACGCGTCCACGGGCGGTGCGTTCCTTTCCGGTGGTTGCGATAGCTGGACGACGGCGGACCCGCTGGTCAACACCGGTGAGAAATGGCTGCCCTACGCCGATACCGACGAACTGCTGGTCTTCAGCTACACGGTCGTCAACAACGAATTGCGCACCGTCGACAACGTGATCCTCGAGTTCGACGACACCGCGGTTTCACCGCCCTCCGGGTGTCTGAGCGTGCTCAGTCAGAATCCGTTGAACATCGGTAGTATCCCCGCCGGCGAGACGGCCAGCGGTAACTGGAGCGTTCGGGTCGAGACCTGTCCGTCTCTGACCGAGATCACGCTCGAGGTGACGGTGACCGCCGACGGTTATCAGAACCCGCTGGTCCTGGCGGATGTCAACTCGATCGTCAACGCCGACGATGTCATTGAACAGCACGGTGTCTGCTTCAATCACACCGCGGCTGACATGACCAGCCTGGCGTGGACCGCCGACGGTTTCGCGGACATTGGCTGGCAGCGATCGTCCCAACCCGGTTGTGGCTTCGAGGATCGCACCGTCGGAACCTGTTTCGACGCGTCTGCCGGCATGTACAAACAGACCAACTGTGGCGGTACGTCGATCCCCGGCAACTCCGCAGGCACCCTGGTGCCGACGACACCGATCTCGTTGATCAACTCCGGGACCGACGGCGGCACGGGACAACCGTGGCGTTACGGCATGACCTACTTCTCCTTCGATACGTCGACCTCGGTGACCGGAGAGGACGATGTGATCTGGGGTCTCTTCCTGGATGACGATTATCAGGGCGCTCAGGTCATCGACGGAGCGACTCCGTTGGATCAAAACAACGACGGCACCGGCTGGCCCATCTCCGCGGCCTTCTTCTCGATGGCTGCCCTGGACTGCTGCGACCCGACGCCGGGAGCCTGGGACTGGGATGCCTCCAACGCGGTCAGCCCCGCCACCGCGTTCTGTGAGCCGGTCACCGACGTGACCGAAAACCGTCTGACCATCTGCATCGGCAGTGCCGCAGCCGGTGTGAGCCAGGCGGGCGACATCGAGATGCCCGGCGATCATTCCCTCAACTTCGCTCTGCTGGCCGTCGAGGAGCAGCTGTTCGGCATCGCCGACGGCGTGGCCACCGACGGCTTCGGCATCGACAACACCGAACTGGGCTGGGAAGAGTTCCATGCCGGTCCCAACACCGGAGACTGTGGTGTCTCCGGTCAGTGCGGTCAGGTTTCGTTCTCGGTCGGAACGCTGCAGACAAGCTGCCAGAACGAACCGGTCGAGATCCGTGTCATCGACGGCGATGCCATCGGCAGCTCGTTAATGGTGACGGTCACCTCCACCAGTGGAGGGGACTCCGAGGCCGTCGTCCTGTCGAGACAGGGTGCGTCCGAACTGTTCCTCGGGTCGGTCGCCGTTTCGACGGTCTCCGGATCGTCGGTGGGTGACGGTGTCGTGTTCGCGTTGCCTGCGGACCAGCTGCTTGCGACCTACGATGATCTGGATGACGGCACCGGTTCGCCGTGCAGCGACGTCACGTCGGCGCTGACCGACTACCCATCGGCCAACATCAGCATCGCATCGCGAACGGTCACGATGGACAACGGCGATGCCGACAACAACCCGGACACCAACGAGGACTTCGCGTTCGAGTTGGAGCTGTTCAACGACTCGGCGACGACGCTGACCAACGCGACAGTCTTCATCGAGACCGATTCGCTGGCCGTCTCCTGTCTGATTCGTGACTCGGCCGACTTCGGGACGATCCTCGGCGGGGCGATGGTATCCAACCCGGGTAGCCCGTTCCGCTTCCAGGTCGACCCCGCTTATGAGTGCGACGCGATGGGCGATCCCGACACGCTGACCTTCGGTGTCACGGTGCTCTCCGACGAGATCTGTGGTGCCGATGGTCGATTGACCACCAGCTTCACCCTCGATATCGACCTAGGGGGTGGACCCATCGCGCCTCCGCCGCCGTCGGCCCAGCTGGCCTTCAGCGACGAGGACTCGCGAGATCCCGACGCCCGCTTCGGTTCGGTACCGATCCAGCGGAGTTCCAGTCGGGTCCTCGAAGCCTCGACGACGAGCCGACCGGTAGCGACCGTGGGTCAGGACCCGATGTCGATCTCGCCGCCGGCCGGTGACGAAGAGTCGGACACCAATCGTGCCGAGGGCTTCATCGTTCAGGCCTCCTCAACCGAAGGCGTCGTTTCGGTGACCCGCGGGACTCCGGGTGACGCCCAGGTAAACGCGACACGCGCCGTATGCGGCAACGCCCAATACGACAACGGCACCGCCGACACGGCGGAGTGGTTCAACGGCGGCATGGCCGGCAACACCGACTGCGCCATGGGTCAGCTGTGGAACGCGTCGGACTTCGGCATCGTCGGCGATTACGAAGTGACCGCGATCTGCATCGACAACTCGATCAACTTCGGTGGCCCGTGGCCCAACCACTGGTACATGCATCCCGATCTGGCCGGTGCGCCGGACTTCGGCACGATCCTGGCCGACGGTATCCTGTCGAGTGGCGACGGTGCCGGACAGGTCGAGTTCCCCTTGCCCGCACCGGTGGGCTTCACTGCCGGTCAGAACTACTGGATTGTCGTCCGTGGCGACCCGGTCTGTTGTAGTGGTGAGGACTTCAACCTCGAGGTCGATCAGGTGACCGCGGCGGTGCAGTCGTTCCGCAACGACTGTGACGGCGTCGCCAACATGACGACGCCGTCCACCGGCGAGTACGTGATCCACTCGACGATCTTTGCGTCGAACCTGGTTTGTGACACGACGGACAACAGCGGTCTGCCGACCTCCTGCGCGACGTCGGTCTCCGAGCCCGGCTCGTCTCCGCTGCTCGTCAGTCGCATCCCCGGACCCGTGAACAACATCGTGGATCTGGAGTTCGAGGATGCGGGTAGCGTGTTCGACTACAACGTCTTCGTCTCCAACTCGGCATCGTCGCTGGCGGCCGCGCCGTTCGATGTCGAGGGCCCCAACGGTCGTAAAGACTGTGCGGTGGTGACCTCGGATCTCGGCGCGACTCGCGAGATCACGGGATACGACGTAGGTGCGGGGATCACGGGCAACGATCTCGTGTTCATCCTGGTCGGTACCAGCACGGCGGTGCACAACGGACCGCTCGGGGACAACACCCCCGAAGGGGCCCGCAACAGCACGTCGCTGTGTGTGGCCGTTCCCTGACGGCACGCAAGAGCAAGTAGCAAGTGGGGGCATGGCGCAGGCCATGCCCCCTTTTTTGTATAGCGCGTGCTGCTATCCTCCGGGGATGAATGTGAAGTACCGAACGGTGGTCGTCGACGGCTGGGAGATCCTGGTCGGCAAGGGCGCCGGCGACAATGACCGGCTGACCCTCGAAGTCGCCGACCCCGACGATCTCTGGTTTCATGTCGCCGACTACTCGGGCTCCCACGTCATCATCCGGATCCCCGAGGGGGCCGGTGAGCCGCCACGAGAGGTGGTGCGCAAGGCCGCCCAGCTGGCCGCCTGGCACTCCAAGGCCCGCGGCGCCGGCGGCAAGACCGAGGTGCATGTCTGCCGGGCCGGGGATGTCCGCAAGCCCCGTGGGTTCGCGCCGGGCAAGGTGCAGTTGACCCGCTGGGAGGCCATGAAGGTCTACGTGAAGGACCCCGACGACGATTGAGATGATAGGCTGACGATCCGGTCTAAAGCGCGCGTAGCTCAGCTGGATAGAGCACCAGCCTCCGAAGCTTTTCGACCGCGTCGCGTAATTCGCTATCGGCGAGATAGAGACGCGCTTCCCGTCGATCAAAAACAGCCGGGAGCATCTAAGTAAAACAAGCCGTGTTTCCTCCGACCATACAAAACAACTGTCGTTTATCATGAAGGCAAAAGCGTTCGATTGTCGGGCTGCACCTGTCGCCGTATACTTTGAGCGCGCGCTTGAACCCATCAGTTGGGCCTAAAGGGGGGGAGGGTAGATGAGAAACATCCGTTTGGTTTTGCTTCTCTTGTGCTCCGCGGTGATTGCTGGCCCAGCAACCGCCCAACCGGCTTCACCGCTGGGTGCGGGTTCCGGTCCGGATCATGCCGGCGTGGTGCCATCCGAGTTGGTGACGCTGTGCCACATCCCGCCGGGTAGCCCAACCTCTACGACCACGATTCACGTGCGTGCCACGGGAGTTTGGTCCCATCTTGCACACGGCGATCTTGAAGGCGCCTGTGCCGACGATTGCGGGAAGGACCAGGCGCCGGTCCAGAAAACAGGTCAGACGGCGTGTTGGGACGTGAATGGCGAGTTGGTGCCCTGCAGCGGCACAGGGCAGGATGGCGAGAACCAGGCAGGCGTCGCGATTACACCACGCTTCATGGAGAACCTCGACGGAACAGTCACGGACGGGTTGACCGGCCTGGTCTGGCTGCAGGACGCGACCTGCTTTGCAGAAAGCAACTGGCTCGCCGCCCTGGCAGGGGCCGCCGCATTGGCGGATGGAGCCTGTGGACTCTCCGATGGATCAATCCCCGGCGACTGGCGTTTGCCCAATGCCAGGGAGGCCATGAGCATGATCGATTTCGGTCAGTGGAACCCCGCCCTGGCAGCTGACCATCCATTTGTCGTGCCCGTGTTCTCGGGCCTGACCCCGTTCTACTATTGGTCCTCGACCAGCCTGGTCCAGTTCCCGTACAACGCGTTTATTGTGCGCCTTAACGACGGTATCCTCACAACAGGGGCCAAGTCCTCCAACACCCTCTTGGTGTGGCCGGTGCGAAGCACACCCTAGGCGGAATCGCGGCACCCTAACGGAACTCTACTGTGCCAGCCACGATGGAATACCGGCAAGAGCTTCCGCGGTTGGATGATTCCAATCTTTGAGTCGGCTGGTATCCCTTACGGCTATCACGTTCTGCGCCACACATGGGCGACGAGACTAAGTGAAACTTAGACTGGACAATTTGCGGTACACTGAAAATCAGTCGTAAGTTACTGCCAATACGTCTCACGCGCGCGTAGCTCAGCTGGATAGAGCACCAGCCTCCGAAGCTGGGGGTCGCAGGTTCGAATCCTGCCGCGCGTACCAGCCTCCCCTAGAAAGGGGACAGATTTATTTATTGGGGGTTCGGCTCAGCGGTCCGGACCCCGCGTCGTCGTTCCCATCACTCCACGCCCGCATCAGGTCCGCCATCAACACCGTCAACGCGTATTGCCGGTCGGTAGGTATCCGCCGAATAAAGAGCGAAAACTCCCGAATCAGCTTGATCTGCCTCGGCGTGTAGTCCTCGCCGTGGCTTCCATGGGCCGCGTACGTCTCCGGCCGGATCAGATCCAACATGCAAGTCCCTTCCTGACTGATCGGGCACTGCACCCCGTGTCGATGCTCGGCCGGATCGAACGGAACCAGCTCGTCCAGCTGCACCTCCATCGCGCGGGCAATCCGCGACAACGTTCGATACGTCGGCTGGACCTTGCCGGTCTCGATACGGGATAGGTACGAGGGCGCGATGCCCGCATCACGGGCAACAGCGGCCTGAGATCGACTTCGTCGAAGTCTTGCTGCCGCCAATCGTTGACCGATTTTCGGCTGAACAACCATGATGAAACCGCGTCGATGCCACGGTCCTAACGCTGTCCATCGGAGGCAGGGAACCGCAGCCTCAATAACAAGAGTGTATACCCATTTCAAGCCGATGAATTGACCCTTCGGGACCAAAATTCAAGAATGGCTTGCGCACGCAGTTCTACACGCGAAAAGGAGGTCGGTATGAAAAAACGTGCTCTTGGTCTCATTTTTGTTGCCGCGATGTTGGTCTGGGGCAGCCCGGTCTCCGGCGCGCCGGCCGACGCGGATAACATCGGCCCGGTCCCAGGAGACGAGGTGATTCCCCAGCCCATACCCCTGCCGGTCGTTCCCCAACCCGTCCCGACCACGCAATCGGACCGGATGCAGCTGGTCGGGTTCTCCACCAAGTCGTTCGCCGGCAACGTGGGTGTGCTGACCATGTCGAGCGCGTGTCAGGAAACATTCGCCGCGAGCCGGGTCTGCACGGTCGATGAGATCCGCATGAGCGTCAATATCCCGTCGGCGCTGTTCCTCGGAGGGGACTCGGCCTGGACCCAGAACATGGCGAAGGCCGGCTCGCTCTTCCTCAATGAGCCGGACCTGAACTGCAGCGGCTGGATGTCCAACGACCACATGGACTATGGGACGACCATCAATCTTGGCGCTTGCTTCGGCGGCATCAAGACGGAACGCTGTCATATCGAACGGGCCGTTGCTTGCTGCTCGATGAAGGTGCCGGTTGCCGAGAACTGATCTGTTCTCATGAGGGCCGTGCGATCCGTGCCGTCGGCCCTCTTTTTGTGTTTGCGACGCTAGCGTCCCGCTACTTGAAGCCGTGGTAAGCGGTGATGGACTTCGTCAAGCCCAGCGCCTTCTCGGTGTAGAACAACGCCTCGGGAAAGAGTTCTCGCATCTCTCCCCTGGTAAGCAGGCGGATCGTTTGCGCGTGGAGTCTAGCGAGTTCTGCGTTCCCGTACATCCGGCGGGCGAGAGGCCAGTTCTTGGCGATCACGTACTTGGCGCCTTTGGGAAGATACTGGATGAACGGAAAAAGGAAATGTGGCTCTAGAGGGAAATGCCGCCAGGGGGTCTGGACGTAATAGCTTCGGGCGACCCGTTTCATTTCCGCCGCCATCTTTCGCTGATTGTCCCAGGTCTCGACATGCTCGATGACCGAATTCGAGTATGCGACGTCGTAGGTCCCGTCGGCTGTATCGCGCAGATCCGTTGCGTCGCCTTCGAGGGTTTTGAGGTAGGGCAGTTCCGCGGGTTTCTGTGGGCCCAGGTTGACGACGTCGACGGTGATGCCGTTTTCCGTATCGCCCAGATTCGCGCGCCAATACGCCTCGGTCCCGCCCACGTCGAGGATTCTGATCGGTCGATCCAGTCTGTCCAGCAGGGAGCGAAAAAACTCGAAACGCTTCGCCCGCGCGCGAGCCGCAGCACGAGCAATGGGTCGGATCGCTTCGGATCGGTTAGCAGGGGGCTCGGTTCCAACCGTCATGGCGACTCGCTCAGAGGTGTTTCATTGTTGCGGGGCACCGGAGGCTGACCGCTCGCTCCTATTGTAACGCCCTTTGAGCGGGGACGTGGGGTTCAACGCCGACCAGGCTCTACTGCTGCTTGCCTGCGGGCCACTGATAGAACTGGCCGTTGGCGAAGATGATCGCGTCATCGAAATACGCCGTCTCGCCACCGACTACGTTGATCGCCCCGCCGTCTTTTCCGCCCGACGCAATCGTGTATTCGAAGGGCACCGAGTCGACCACGTACGTGTTGGACCAGCCATCTTCGGATGGGATGGACTCGGTGTAGAGCGGGACTAAGGCCGACTGCAGCCCGGCGATGGTGTTCACCATCGGATAGTTGGTGTTGTCCACCGAATAGTGTTCGATCGCACTGCTGACGGTTCGTAGGTCGGCCATCGTTCGTTTCTGCTTGGCGCGATCGAGCGCATTGAGCAGATTCGGGATCGCGATCGTAGCGATGATTCCGATGATCGCAACGACGATCAACAACTCGATCAGGGTGAACCCGCTGGTCTTGCTTCCTCTCATGAATGACCTCCGTCATTGTTTGAAGAGCAATTTGCAGGCCAGCGATGCAGCAGAGCCTGAGTCTCGTAAATCCCCGAATTCCTTGGAACTATTGGCGGGGGCCAGCGAAAATTGACACAAATCTGACGTTGATTGTCAGTTCGGTGCGTGAACTGAAACCGGGTGCTGGGACCGTCGGCGAAGCGCGTCGAGGCGCGTCCCCAAAAATTCTTTCTTTTGTCTGCCGAATAGAACGCTTTTTCTCGCCTTAGTGTTCGGGTAGGCGGCTGGCATCGCCCCGGCCGAATCGACCCTTACAGGAGGTGCGATCATGGGTTCGTGGAGTCGAAGGGTTTTCGGTACCGTCTGCGTGGTTCTTGCCGGCCTGGCGGGAAGTGCAGCGAACAGTTGTCTCGTCTCCGTCGGCAGTCAGCCCGGATCGGATTTCGCGACGATCGCCGATGCTCTGGCCAGCGCTGGCGTCACGGACGGATGCGTGCTCCTGGTTCAACCCGGGATCTATACATCCCCGCTCGTCATCGAGCACCCGATCGATTTGGTTGCCACGGATGGGAGCCCGGCGAACACGATCATCGATGGTCTCGGTGCTGCCATCGCCGTTAGGATTGCGGAACGCCCCGGTGACTCGAGGCCGGTCGGCATGAGCGGTTTCACCGTTCGCAACGCCGGGATCGGAATCAACACCGACGCGGTTGCCAAACTCTCGAACATGGTGCTGGATCAGCTCTCGCAAACCGGACTGGAGGTTGGAGAGGGGACTGACGCCCTGGTCGAGGGCAGTCGGATCACCGGTGGAACGGAGGCGGCGCTACATCTCTACGGGAACGCAGACGTGTTCAATAGCGTGATCACGGGTCCCGCGGATTGCGTCCGGCTCGAGACCGTCGGCACGTCCACCCTGGCTTTCTCTACGGTCACGGGGTGCGACGTCGGCGTGCGGCAGACCACCCCGTGGGTGGCGGATCTGCTCGTCGTCAACAGCATCGTCTTCGGGAACGTCACGGACGATCTTGTGGGCGTCGACTGCGCCAGCGTCGTCTCCAGTGATACCGATGTGGCGTGCTGCACGGTCAACGACAACATCTGCCAGGACCCCCTGTTTCTCGATCCCGCCGGTGACGACTACCGTTTGCCGCTAGGCTCCCCGGCAATCGACGTTCTCGCCACACCCGAGAACTTCCGCGGCAACCCCACGACCGATTACGACGATCCCGGATCGGCGCACGATCAACGACTGCTTGACGCCGATGGTGATGGCTTGGCGCGGGCGGACATGGGGGCCTACGAGCTGCACAATCCCGCACTTGTCCCCGGAGCGGTGCAGAACCTGCAGCTTGGGGCGATTCCCACGACCGTGCTCATCTGGGACGTCGACCCCGACGTGAGTGCCGACGTAAACGGTGAGTACCGCGTCTATCGTGGCGCGCTCAACGACATCGGATTCGATTGCTGGGGTACCACCGCGGGGGCAACCACCAGCACGACCTACCTGGAGTTCGATCTCCCGCCGTCGGGAGAGGGTTACTTCTACTTGGTTACCGCTGCAACGACTGTACGCGAGGGCACGTTGGGTTACGGGTCGATCGCCGAACGCAGCCGTTTCGCCTCGTGTCGCCGGCTCGCCTTCGTCTCCAGCCTCGCGAGGGACGGAAACTGTGGCGGCGTTTCCGGTGCCGACAAGAAGTGCCAGCTGATGGCTCGCGCAGCCAATCTTGCCGGAACCTATAAAGCCTGGCTCTCGGACGGTGTCTCCGGCCCCGGCACGTCGTTCTCGCAGTCGACGGATCCCTATGTGCGCGTGGACGGGACGGTCATCGCCAACAACTGGGCGGCCTTGACCTCGGGCAACCTGCTGGCTCCGATCAATCTCGACGAAAGCGGCAGTGTCGTCCCCGATTCCGCGCTGGAGCGGGTATGGTCCGGCACCCTGATCGACGGCACGCCGGGCCCGGATCATTGTAACGGCTGGACGGACAAGGATTCGTCGACCGATGGAGGCATGGGGAATCCCTGGTCGATGAACGCCGACTGGACCGATCTGAGCACTTACTCGTGCGCGATCCCGCTCCATTTTTACTGCTTCGAACAGTGACGGTGACACACGCGATTGGATGACCTGGCCCCCTAGACCGATCCAGCCAACACCTAGGGTTCGCGGATTCTCAGGACCGGTCGTCCTCGAGTGTCGTGGGCCGGGCCATCTTCAGGACTGTGTCCAAAGCCGGGTCGCGACCGGCGATGTAGTCCTCGAAGCTCGTGCCAACGGGAATATCCGGTGGGATCCAGGGCCGCTCGTCCTGCACGTCACTGAGCTGGTAGAACTTGGCGGAGTAGCCTATCGAGAGGCCGGAGTAGGGCAATTCCAGATCTTCGCTCTCTCCGTAATGATTGGGCTTGCCGCGAGTCGGCTCACCGACGAATGTCGCGTTCAAGCTGCGCTCCATCTGGATGGCGAACTCGATCGCAGCCGAAAACGTTCCACGACCTATGAGGCCGAACACCTGAACCTCTTGCGTCTCCTGGTAGCGTTTCAACGGGCTAATAAGATGTCGGTTCAGTGTTTGATCTCCCCCTCCGTTACTCCTGATGTCCACGACAACGGCCTGCGGCTTCTTCGCTTGCAGTTGCTTCCAGAGCTGAGCGGCGAACTTCTTCAGAGGGAGCCCCTCCTGGTTCTTGCATTGAACATACTGGATGTAGAGCACCCGATCGGAGTCCAGAAACCGGTAAGAGTAGTTCTCCTGCGCGGCCGCGGTAGACGGGGTGGACTTGCGTTCGATACTCTTCCACGCGATCTCCTGGTACGAAGAAAGCGCCATCGGCGCGACCTGATGAACTTTCCGAGTACCGTCGGGAGTCATCAAGTCGAGTGAGACCGGACCGTCGGAGGGTGCTGCTCCGAGCGCGGCCAGCATCTCGACCATCGTCAGCCTCGACGGTCCGAAGTGAAGCGCACTCATCTCGTTGTCACCGGAGATGTAGCGCGCGACTTGCTCGAGGGCGTCCTCAGCGGGCAGGTCTCCAAACTTCAACACCTTTGCACCCAGCAGATCCGCGTGCTCAGGAGCCGCCATCAAGATAAAGAGGCCATCTTCGAAGCGGCCGAGTACCACGGGCAGTAGTCGGAATCCCGTTCCCGCCTGTCCGAGATTGAGCTGCGTGTGGCCGTCACCGATACGGGCGAGAATCCTGGCCAGCTCCAGCGCCATCTCGGCATCGGTCAGTGAATCCACCCGCGAAAGAAGTTGATTCATTTCTGCCGAGAACTCCTCCGCGGGGAGCTGATGGAACAGATTGGCATGGCGTTGTGGGAGGGTGGAAGTCAGCAACTGGATATCTTCGCTCCGACTGTCCGAGGCGGTTCGAGAGACCGAGCAGCCCCAGAAGAGCAGGACGATCAGGAGGAGCGCATTTCGATTGAATTCCATAGAATTTCCTATGTTTCTGTTATTATGCCGCTATAATTACTGTATTGTACGCAATATCAGGTAAGTTTTCAATATGGAGTAGGGGTGTCATGGACTCGATCGACTATCGACTACTGGATGTGCTCCAGACGGACGGCAAGACGTCGTATTCCACGCTGGGCCAGGCGGTAGGACTGTCCATCTCGGCGGTGAACGAACGCTTGAAGAAGCTGCAGTCGGCAGGTGTGCTGCGGGGGTATGCGGCGCTCGTGGACCCCGAGACAATCGGTCTCGGGGTTTGCGGCTTCGTTCAAATTCTCATCACGGATCCGGCCAGGGAGGAGGGACTGCTGAGGACTATCGAGGATTTCCCCGAAGTACAGGAATGCCACTGCATCACCGGAGATTTCTCGTACCTCCTCAAGGTGCGGGCCACGAGTCCCAGGGCGTTCGAGGATTTTCTCCGAGGCAAGATCAAGACGATCGCCGGCGTCGTACGTACTCACTCCCTGATCGTCCTGACGACCTACAAGGAGACACCCGCGCTACCTCTGCCCTCTGCCGCCGGAGAGTGACTCCGAGCCGAGTTGACAAGAAGTGGGGTGGTACGCGATCGTCCGCGCCCGGCTTCTTAGGAGTCGCGCCGGCATCCCGGACGCCAGCTTCCACTGACGGATACCCTCACGGTGATGAACACGCGCCTGTAGCTCAGCTGGATAGAGCATCGGCCTTCGAAGCGTTAGATAGCCCCACCGTGAATTGGCGGAATACCGCGAAGTTGCGGTGGGGCTTTTGTTTGTGGGCTCAGTCGTTAGCACGAGTAAAACGAGTAGCGCGGTCAATGGGCTGCCGTAGGGTCCCTGTTCAGGTCCCTACTCATCTTTGCCTCGTAACGATCCTCTTGGACGACGCAAGGAATCTGTAGCTGGTCAGGAACCCGACTTCTTGGCGGCCTTGGTCTCGAAATACGCAAACACCAGATAGGCCAGGACCGAGCCAATCGCAAAGGTTCCAAGTTTCGTCTGAATCGTCTCAGAGTTGAGAGGATTCGGGTTGAAGATGACATCCACGAGGAGGCTGACGAGAGCCATGCCAGCCCCCGTCGCGAGTGCGCGAAGAACTCGAGATCCTATCAATTTCATTTGCATGTTCCTGACCCGAAAAGCGGTGAGGTGTCTAACTCGAACACGGCTCGAAAAATATGCCCTATTCACCCTCGTAGAAGAAGCATTGCCCCAGATGAATGACATCCGGGTTCATTTCGTCCTCCGGGTTCAGCCAGCAGGGCTTGCTGGTTGGCCGTCACATTCCGGCTGGCTGATGCTCGAAACACTCGGTAGGCCACTCGCAAGTGACCCCTACGTCTAAGAGTGAGGCCACGGGGGCGCTTAACCCCCGCGGCGACTTCATTCTGCGACGAATACCGAAACCTCCTCGGAGGCGTGCTGCATCTCCATGTCCATCGACTGCTCTTCCTGAATAAACAACTCGATTCGCTCGGAGTCGATCATGTTGTACCGAACCAGGCAGGGCTCATCGTCGTAGGTGCTGGTGATATCGGCAAGAACAACGGGGAAGCTACGATCCATGCGCCGGGAGAACTCGACCATTTCGGGATCGCTTCCCAGTTGCTCGGAGAATATTTCAACGAATCGTCCGGAAGAAGTGCGGCCCTGACCCTGCTCGATCGCAATCCAACCCGCTACTTCCATCGCGTGACCAAAGTCGCCATTCTCTTCTTCTTGCAACACCAGGCTGAAGCCTGCCGATGAACTGTTCGCGACACGAGTTACCACGGCATCCCAACCGAACATCGTCTGGACCGAGGCGAACACCGCCGGCGGTCCCACCATCGATGTCAGTGACACCTCGGACCACGATCCTGCCCCTAACGCTCCGTCAGTCTCCAGGGTTCCAGCCTCGACGGTCAGTCCGGCGATTTCGTGAACACCCGACTCCGCGACCATGTAGAACATTTGCTCGGCGTCGTTGCAGCACGGTAGGTACTTCCAGCGTTGGAATCGGACCTGGAAAGCATCCTCGGTGACGTTCTGCAAGCGGATCACTCCCATCTGCCCGCTGAGGTTTGACATCGGTTTCACGATAACAACCGGATCTACGTAGTTGCGAGACAACGGTACGGTTGCCCAACGACCATCTGGAACGCCGTCGACGACGCCCCACTCCATGGCGGCGGATTCGTCGGGTGCCAGTGACCGAAGCGAGGTCGTATCCCAACCTGCGACCGACATTTCCTGTGCCAAGAGTTGATCGCCGAGAGCGAGCACCGCGAGGGTCTCCGTGGTGTGAGCGACTTCCGAGTCCTTAGATCGCTCTTCCTGCAGCCGGAGGCTCCAACTCATGACGGGGCTCAATTTGTGGTCTACGACGGGTCGTTGGATCAGATACGGAGTAGGTCCACTGTTGGCCATCACCCTTCCCGACTCGGAAGCACTGTAGATCGCCAGGTAGCCGACCTCGGATTCGGTTAGCGTCGCGATCGACGACTCCTCGGGGAACATCCCGACTTCGAACCCGTCACCGGACAGATTTCTCGATCGTATCGCGATGGGCGTGCCATCCTCGGCCTGCCCCGTCAAGAACAACACCGGCGTACCGGGAAACGACGCGTCGAACAGATGGGTCCTGAATCGAGGATACCCGGCTGTCAATTCAACGGTCCCCCACTCCCAGATGCTGCCGTCGTCCATCGTGTACCGACCACGCTCCATCACCGCATACGAAGCACTCTCGTCGACCTCTCGATACCCATCCAGATAATCCCACTCGCGGAAACGGAGGTCGAAACTGTCTCCGTCCTCGCGGTTAACCACGATCTGGGCAACACCGGGCTCAACGTCGTTGGAAGTGGGAGGCCCGACAATAACAACGGGGTCCTGATAGACGGCCGGCAACGCGACCTCGGACCATGAGTCGTTAAACGCGCCCGTGCTGCCGTAGCGCAATCCGCCTGAACGCGTTGCGTCCTGCGGGAACGCGTCACACAGGTCATCGACGTTGTCACCATCGGTATCGAGCTCGGAGTCGACGATCGTGTCGCAGTCGTTATCCAAACCGTCGCACAGTTCGGTCGCACCCGGATACACAGCGACGTTGGCATCGTCGCAATCTCCGTCAACCGCGCTGTAACCCGCGGGAGGAGTCGGATCGCAGGTATCGCTCGTCTCGCTCGAGATCCCGAAGCCGTCGCCATCGGCGTCGGCAAACCACGTAGCGAGAACTTTCACTCCATCCAGCACCTGCAGGCATCCAAGGTCGTCGGGGTATGTGCTGGGGTCGACCACGAGGCCTATGCCGTGATTCATGTTCCCCAGCAAAATCTCCATCACCCCGCGCTCCTGGACGCTCAACCCGTCGAACGACCAATCAGAGGAGAGCAGTCCGGTCCAGGTGGACTCGGCTGTTGCGATCAGATCGTTCACAACGGTTTGTTCCGGGTCGAGACAGGGAGACTCACGCTGGAGCAATGACAAAGCGCCTACCACGTCGTCCACCTCAATAAGGCAGCTTCGACAGATATCATCGTTGCGTTGCAGCCCCTCAAGTTCCGGCGCTTTACTGACGGCGAGATTCAACATCATGCTCGTCATCTCGCGAAGCATTGGCTGCGTGTCTGATGCCGACTGGTTGTTGTAGATCGCCTCGACACGCGGGATCGCGTCCGCTGCGAGGTCGCCATTCGAATTGAAGAGTCCAGCGTAGATCGGCGAGTCGGCGAGGGCCAACTCCAGAATGCTACGGAACTCCGAGCTGTCGTAATGATTGCTCCAGTTACGCCAGAATCCGGACGAACCGGGGTGGATTCGCATCTCGTTGGTAAACAGACACGTAACAACTTCACCGGGAGCGAGCGCGATCTGACCAGCGGAACCGGTCGAACCGTCGGGATAGGTGCAAGTACTGCTGACAACCCAGCCCGGCGGCGTCCGCTCGGACACCGAGTAGTTCTCTCCGGCTCGCAGGTACGCGCTTTCGTTGACCTCTTGATGCTTGAGCCAGAACTCCGAGTCATAGCTTGGGTCGAACGCGAACGGATGGTCCCGTGGGTCGAAGCCGACGCCGGTCGATTCGTTGACGACGAACTTCTCAACGAGAATCTGCCCTCGTTTGATATTGACGAACCGGCAACTCACCTCGGCGCCGGCAACCAGGTCGAGATCGATCGATCGACTTGAGGTGCTGGCCTGACCGGTCGCTGCACCCGATGCTGTCATGCATTCCACTGAATCCAGGTCCCAGGCCGGTCCCGCATCGAACTCGGTGACTGTGTAGTTTCCATGGACGAGGTTCCAGGCGTGATTGTTGGCACGACTTGAATCGTCATCGTCGTCGACCTTCGCGCTGACGAAAACCGGCGCTCCGAGATAATCGCTTCCGATGACCGTGAACTCGAAGTCCTGCGAGTCGTTCGGCACCGCATCCTTGACGATCGTCACGGTCGCGGCCTTTATGTAGATCAGCGCGCATTTGATCTCCTCACCGGCGGCAAGCCCGATGTCTGCGATCGCACTCCCGTCGTCACAACTGGCATCGGTGAGCGTCCAGAGCGCCGCCGGAGAGTCCGGATTGAGCGCGTAGCTTCCGGAGCGGATCAGGCCGCTGTCGTGGGCGTCATCCGAATCGGTCATGCTGGCCAACTGAGATACAGCATCGGGCCCGCCACTCAATTGGAAACCAAACGTTTGCGGATCGCCACCAGGATCGGTCACCACGTCGACCAGGATCCGTCCACGCTTTGTGTTGACGAATGTACAAGTCACCGTTTCGCCGGGCTGAAGCTCGACGCCACTGACGGCACTACCGTCGTCACAACTCGCGCTCGTCAGATCCCAATCGTCGCCTGGATCTTGCTGGCTGATCGCAAACGTTCCGGAGCGGACCACGCCGCTGTCGTGGGGCGTCGCCCCGTCGCTCAGCCCAAACTCCTGTCCGATTGCATCCGCGCCACCTGTCAGATTGAACTGGAAGATCTGCGGGTCGCCCGTCGGCAACGTGACCTGGTCGACGATTATCTTGCCGCGCTTCGTGTTGACAAAAGTGCAAGTGACCGTCGCGCCGGGACTCAATACGATCGAGTCTGGCGCCTGCCCACCATCGCAGGTAGCGTTGGTCAGGTCCCACTCGCTGCCGGGGTCGGTCTGCTGCGCGACGTAGCCACCGCTACGCACGAATCCACTGTCATGGGGATCCGAGCTATCAGTCAGCCCGAAACTCTGTTCGAGCGAGTCCGGCCCGCCGGACAGGCCAAACGCAAAGACCTGCGGGTCTGCGGCCGGCACCGTCACCTGATCGACCAGGATCCGACCGCGTTTAATATTGACGAAGGTGCAGGTCACGACTTCACCGGGATCGAGGGCGATCGCGCTGACGGAGCTTCCGTCAGCGCAGGTGGCGCTCTGTAGATCCCATGCCGCGCCAGGGTCGGCCTGAGAGATGGCGTACACCCCGGGCTGCTGCAATCCACTGTCGTGGGGCGTCGCACTATCGGTCAAATTGGGGTGTTGGTCGATAGCGTCCGGGCCTCCGCTCAGATCGAAGGCAAAGGCCTGCGGATCACCACTGGGATCGGTTACCTGGTCGATGACAATGCGACCTCGCTTGGTGTTGACGAAGGTACAGATAACCGTCTCACCGGGTGCGAGATCGATGGCATCGACAGAACTGCCGTCGTCACACGCTGCACTGGTCAGATCCCATCCGCCGCCGGGGTCAGTCTGAGCTGCGTTGTAGGATCCATTTCGGACAAAGCCGCTGTCATGAGGGGTTGCCGAATCAGTCAACGAAAACGACTGATTCGTAGAATCGGGACCGCCGGTCAAGTCGAAGCCGAAGGGTTGAGGGTCGTCGGCCGGGATCGTTACCTGATCGATCAGCACGCGACCACGTTTGGTATTGACGAACGTGCAGGTGACCGTCTCGCCGGGGGCGACATTGACGTCGTCTACGGCGCTGCCGTCGTCGCAACTAGCGCTGGTCAGATCCCACTCCGCACCGGGATCGGTCTGAGTCGCGACATAGCTGCCCGAACGCACGAGTCCGCTGTCATGAAGCGCCGCAGCGTCGTTCAACGCAAACGACTGGTTCAGGCTGGTCGGACCGCCGGCGAGACTGAAACTGAACGATTGGGGATCGGCGGAAGGCACGGTCACCTGGTCGATCAGGATCCTGCCGCGCCGAGTATTGACGAATGTGCAGAGAACGGTTTCTCCGGGATCGAGGATCACGTTATCGACGGAGCTCCCGTCATCGCAACTTGCGCTGGTCAAATCCCATTCAGGACCGGCGGACTGCTGGGTCACGACGTATCCACCCGGGCGGATCGTGCCGCTGTCGTTGGCGGGCGCATTGTCGGTCAGGCCGAATGACTGCGACAGATCGTCCGGCCCACCGGCGAGTTGGAAATTGAAGAGCTGCGGATCGCCATCAGGGTCCGTGATCTGCTGAACGAGGATTCGGCCACGCTGGGTATTGGTAAAGGTGCAGTCGACGTTGTCCCCCGCCTCTGCGTCGATCAATACCTCGCCGGTTAGAACGCCATCGCCGTCAGTCGCGGCAACTGCGGGCCCACTACAGCTCACATCGGTCAGATCCCAGCCAGGCTCGGCGAGCTCGCCGACCACAATTGTCTCGTCGAAGCGGCCCTCAAGCAGGATGCTGCTGGCCAACTCGTTGCTGTCGTCGCCGTCGTCGTCGAGGTCAAATCCGGTCACTCCGAGTTCGGCGGAAGCGGTGAAACTGAAGTCCTGTTCGTGATTGGGTACCGCATCCTTACGGACGGACACCGTGGCGCAGTTGGTTACACTGACGTCCATCGGCCGGATGAAGTCCTTCATCGAAGAAGTAAACGAAGTCGAAGAGCGGCTCTTGACGTAGGCCGTGCCGAATGAGATGCACTCCTCGCGATCGAAAACGCCGGCCTGGGTGAGGTTGATGGTCGCCTCGCCGAACGTGCTCTCCGCCAACTGGGCGCCCTCGATGGGATCCGTTACCTCGGCGCTATTGACGGAACCGCTTGCGATCCCCGCGAGCTCCATGACCGGCCCCCAGCAGGGGGCCAAATTTGCGGCCTCGCACGGACCGACATCAGTCCAGAGGGAGAGACCCAGCTCGACCTGGTTACCACCACCGGAGAACGCAAAAGTGATCAACATGTCGCCCGCGAGACGGACCGGCGTGACGCCGTTTTCGCTGACCTGATCGCCCTGGTTGAATTCGAAGTCCATGTTGGCCGATCCCAGCGTATTGGATCGGATCCAGGCCATGTGAATGAAGTCCTCGAACTCGCCGTTCACTTCAACGGGTTCATGGGCAACATAAAATCGAAGCAGATTGCTCTTGTTGTTGGGGATCGACCCGAACGTGATGCCGGGAGCCAGGTAATCTTCCTTTCCCGCCAGCGAATCGTCCGTTTGACCGGTGGGGAGATCCACGCCGATCTTCAGGTCCGGAGATCCGGCAAGACTTTCCCAGTCCAGCCCACCTTCCGCGAATAGATCCCCGTCTTCAATCTGGAATGAGGTTCCAGGTAACGCCAGAACTGCCGTCGCCAGTAGTGAGAGGGAAACCCATCCGAATCCGATTCTTGTTCGCTTCATCGTACGCCCACCGTTCGATTACAAGTTTGGTCGTTGCCTACCGAGCAACGACAATTTGATCTCCTTCACCGGTACGAAGCAGGCGATTCAGGGCAATAGTAAAACCTGTAAGTTGGGCGATTCCGCCGGAAAGGGTGGACTTATCCAGGCAAAAAGACTCCGCTATGAGCGAGAACCGCCCGAGCGGGTAGGCGGAACAAGAGCCCTTTTTCGAAACTCACGGAGTAGGACGCGTGTTCAGAATCCGATAATATGCCCTTACGTTAACTGAATCGCCCCGGGTTTCCTGGACACTTCCCCGCGTTTCAATAGCGCATCGGACGAGTGATGAGCGGGAAAGGAACCGGATCAGCACGCAAACCTGGTTCCACATATGTCGCGCCGGCATCGACGACGCCAGGTTCCACACGCTGCGTCACACGACGGTCGCCTGGATTAGTCCAGAGCGGCGTGGCGCTGGAGAAGATCCGGCGAGGCCCTAGGCCACGCCTCGATGCAGACCACACGATATCCCCACTTGAAGCCAGAGCACCTGACGGAGAGCCTCACGGCGGTGAACACGCGCCTGTAGCTCAGTTGGATAGAGCATCGGCCTTCAAAGCGTTAGATAGCCCCATCGCGATTTGGCGAAATACCGCGAAGTTACGGTGGGGCTTTTGTGTTTTTGGGATTCAGGGAAGTGCGAGTAACGCGAGGAAGACGGTCAATGGGGTGGGGGAGAGTGGGTTTTCAGTAGGAACTCGGCGGGGTCGATCGAGCGTCCAATTCAGGCTCTTTGCGAAGTCAAGGGTTCAACAATACGTCCTTACGTTAACGCCACGACTTCGTCAGAAGGCTGAAAACGGCCCGCGGCGGCCGGAGGAAAAATGGGGAATTGCGGTAAACAAATGACCCATTTTCCCGGGGGTTGAATTCTCCTTTGCATCGCGAGTAGGCTTCTACCGATGAAACGGTATTCGAACCAGAGGGGTGCTCATGAATCGTACGTGGACCTTGTTACTAGTGATCACGTTCGCTGTGTTTGCGTTGGTGTCTTGTTCGGCGCCTGAATCCGATAACGGATACGCGGACACAACGCCTGCAGAGGAAACGAACCCGGACCCGACGGTTGTGGACGCGGGTCACTACAAAATCGAGTTCGAAAACGATCGAGTGCGACTGGTTCGAATCAGCTACGGTCCGGGCGAAGAGTCGGTCATGCACTATCACCCGGATAGCGTGGCGGTGTTCCTGACCGACAGTCTCGTCGAGATGGGACTACCCGACGGATCGTCCGAAGAATTGGCCCAGCAGACCGGCCAACATATGTTCTCCCCGGCGGGACAACATCTCCCTCGGAACATCGGAGACAGTCCGATGGAACTGATGTTGGTCGAACTGAAATCAGGCAGTGCAACTGCGACTGCTGAGATGGGTCCAGACCCGACGGTCGTGGACTCGGATCACTACACGCTGGAGTTCGAGAACGAATCGGTGCGAGTAATTCGAATCGCTTACGGGCCGGGAGAAGAGTCGGTCATGCATTACCACCCGGACAATGTGGCGGTGTTCCTGACCGACATCCACTCGGAGATGGGGGCAGCCGACGGATCTTCCGAAGAAATGCAAAGCCATGCCGGTCAACATGGGTTCGCGGCTGCGGATCAGCATCTACCCAAGAACATCGGCGATGAGCCGTTTGAACTGGTGCTTGTCGAGCTTAAGTGAGACGTGTCCGGACTATTGCTTTCCTGATACTGACCACTTCGTTACGCCAGACTTGAATCGCTCCGGGTTTCCTGGACACTTTCCAGAGTTACGATGAATTGTTATTGGTGTGGCGATCGGTTCTTGGCGACGCCCAGATTCTGGCCACGCCCCGATCTACCGACTTGAAGCCCGAGCACCTGACGGATACCCTCACGGCGATGAACACGCGCCTGTAGCTCAGCTGGATAGAGCATCGGCCTTCAGAGCAAGGCATTACCCCATCGTGATTTGACAGAAGAACGCGAAATTACGAGGGCGCTCATCGACTGCTCGATTTGCAGCCAACGGTTTGGAGGCTGTCAGTGCCTTCGAACGGACTTCCGCCCAGCAGAACTCCCCAGAGCGTAGCTTCCGTCTCGCCACACAGGATTCCAGTGTCCTGCGTGTTGAAGTGCAACATGAGGTCCATGTTGCCGTCGAGGTTCATGTCCTTCAGGTGCTCGCTGAAAGTGAACGGGTCGGTCAGGTCGTGTCTACAGGCGCCCTCGTCAGGTCCAAAGCGCAACGTGGCAACATCCATGTCGGACACGTTGAACTCGTCGCTGCCGAGCAGTGCAACAGGTATGACACCTCGACTCCCAGGGTTGATGCTGCGGGGGCGGATGTCGATAGCGACGTACCGGACAAGCGAATAGGCCACGGTGGCGAAGTCTGAGGTTTCGACACCCTTCGAGTATCCGCTAACGAACACCGTCGAACCGTCCGGGCTCACTGCGATTGAGCGAGCGAGGTCCCGGTCTGAAGCCGGTCCGTCATACCGCGCGCTCCAGACCTGCTCACCCGTCTCGGCATCGTAGGCGAGGGTGGCGTAGTCCAGGCCGCCTTCGGTCCCCGTTGAGGAGCCGTGAACGATCACCGTCGACCCATCCGGGCTCAGTGCGAGCGATGTAGCGAAGTCCGCGTCCAAACCCGGTCCGTCATACCGCGCTCTCCAGACCTGCTCACCCGTGGCGGCGTCATAGCGAAGGGTGACGTAGTCGTACCGCTCATTGAGGTCCTCTGCCGACTCTCCAGTGACGAATACCGCCGAGCCGTCCGGGCTGACCGCGATTGAGCGGGCGCGGTCAATGCTCGATGAGGATCCGCCATAGTGTGCGATCCAGGATTGCTCGCCGGTCTCACCGTCGTAGGCGAGGGTGGTGTAGTCCCAGCCTTCTTCTTCGGTGTTAACCGAAAATCCGCTGACGAACACCGTGGATCCGTCCGAACTCACCGCGAGTGATGAGCCGAGGTCGGTGTATGAAGGTGGCCCGTCATACCTCGCACTCCATGTCTGCTCGCCCGTGGCAGCGTCGAAGGCGAGGGTGATGTAGTCGTTGCGTTGGGGGAAGCGAAAGGAGCTCCCGCTAACGAACACCGTCGACCCGTCCGGGCTCACGTCGAGAGAGGCAGCGGGCGTGAATCCTCCTAGTGAGGTGCCTGGTCCGTTATGGCGCACGCTCCAGACCTGCTCACCCGTCGCGGCATCATAGGCTACGGTGGCGTAGTCCCAGGGGTTGATGAGAAAGCCACCCGACCTACCGGTTACGAACACCGTCGAGCCGTCCGGGCTCACCGCGAGTGATTCGGCGGCATCGGTGCGTGAATGCGGTCCGTCATACCGCGCGCTCCAAACCTGCTCACCCGTCGCAGCGTCGTATGCGAGAGTGGCGTAGTCCGGACCGGTTCCGAGGCCCCGCGAGTATCCGGTGACGAACACCGTCGAGCCGTCGGGACTCACGGCGATCGATTCGGCGGCGTCCACACGCGAGGCGGGTCCGTCATACCGGACGCTCCAGATCTGCTCGCCCGTCCCAGCGTGGTAAGCGAGGGTGGCGTAGTCGGCCGCGTCCCCGAGGCCCACTTGTCCGGTGGCGAACACCGTCGACCCGTCCGGGCTCACCGCAAGTGATCCGCTGATCCAGCGAATCACTCCCGTCGTCACACTACTATTATCCCGAGCTTCCCATAGGACCTGCACGGGCCCCGCCAGTTCGTGGGTCCCAACGTCTGCCTCATCGGCCTGGGCGGGCAGCGGATTCATGAAAACCATTCCGAGTAGAACCGGAAACAGGAACACGTTGCCCGTGGACATAGGTCTACTCCTCTAACGGCCTCTCTAGTGTCGGTCGACGGATGGAATGGATCGACAAGTTGACGGGCGTGATTCGCTTCAGTCGTGCCACGCGAACCCCCTGGGGCAGTTGCTCTTCTTATAACCAAAATGACCGGGAATGAGGTGCGGAGAAGAGGACAACTTTAGTCCCATTTGACTATTAGCTTCTGGAATGCCACTCGGATGTGGGCAATTCCGGACGCAAGCTCTGCAGTCATCGCTCGCAATTGCTCAAACAGGCCCCCGTCGGAGACGGGTATCTCCTTGCTGTTACGGGCCGCCGCAGATTGATCGAGTTGGGAGATCCCGGCAGTCGAGGCTGCGAGCACCGTATGCGATGTCACTTGAAGCCAAAGCACCTGACGGATACCCTCACGGCTGCAACTAGGCGCCTGTAGCTCAGCTGGATAGAGCATCGGCCTTCTAAGCCGAGGGTCCCAGGTTCGAGTCCTGGCAGGCGTACCAAATTCTGCGGCGCAGGAGAGCCCGCGTTCCATGCCAACGACGAACAAGATCAAGGTCGTCTACATCCTGGGTTCCGGTCGCAGCGGCACCACGGTGCTCAACCGGATCCTGGGTCAGATCGACGGCTTCTTCTCCATCGGCGAGATCCGTCAGGTCTGGGATCGTCACATCATCGAGAACCGACTCTGCGGTTGTGACGCAAAATTCCGCGACTGCCCGTTCTGGACCAAAGTCTTCAACCGAGCCTTCGGTGGTTTCGACACGGTCGATGCGGCCAAGATGATCCGCGAGCACGACGCCCATGTGCGTACCCGTCACATCCCGTCGCTCTACCTACCCAACAACGACAGAAAGAAACGGGAACGGCTGGGCTACTACCTGGAGAACACCGAGAAGCTGTACCACGCAGTGGCGGCGGAGACCGGCTCCAAAGTCCTCGTCGATTCCTCCAAGCTACCGACCTATCTCCACACCCTCAGCCTGATCCCGTCCATCGATCTGCATATCGTGCATCTGATTCGCGATCCACGGGCCGTCGCCTACTCGTGGCAGAAGGCCAACAAGTTGCAGCCCGACGGCGGCTCCGACAAGGAGACGATGAGGAGACTCAGCCCGGCGAGGACCTCGGCACTGTGGGTCACCTGGAACCTGGCCGGGGACATGCTGTGGCGGAAGGGGAGTGCGCCCTACCTGCGGATGCGCTACGAGCAGTTCATGGAACAGCCGCGGACCCACACGGAAGCGCTGCTGAAGTTCCTCGATGAAGACCGATCCCTCTCCGCGTTCACGTCGGAGCGGGAGATCTGCATGACGCCGGATCACACCGTGGCAGGAAACCCCAACCGCTTCATGACGGGCAACGTGGAGCTACGACCCGACGACGCCTGGCGACCCCGCATCAAGAAGTGGCACAAGTGGACCGTCACCGGTCTCACCTGGCCGCTCCTGAAGCGGTACGGGATCCTCTAGGGGCAGGAGACCCCGGAGGCCACGATCTCGGCATCACGACTCTGGATCAGGCCGGCATCGAAGGTGTCGTACGTCAGGTCGATGACGCCGATCACTCCGCGGACCAGATACCAGTAGGCCTCACCGGAGCCGGGCACCGGCCCGTCGGGCCAGGTCATGCCGGCCGTGTCGTTGACCACACACTGGTCGGTGGCGACGGCGAAGTCGCCGGCCGACCCCTGCAGCGTCGACAACGTTCCCTGAATCAGATCGAAGCCGATGGCGCCGGGGATACCGGTCCAGTTCCAGTCGGTGCCGTCACCGGTCAAGACCAGCCCCTCGCATTCGTCGGGGACGGTGTTGGCGTTGACATCGAAACTGGTCATGTTGATCAGGTCGCAGCTGTCGGCCAGTCCGTTGGCGTTACAGTCGTCCTCGCACTCGTCGGGACGACCGGTCATGTTGCAGTCCTGGCTGGTCATGTCGACCAGGTCGCAGTCGTCGGGGATCGTGTTTCCGTTGCAATCGGATCGCGAGAGACAGGCGGCCTCGATGGTGTCGATAATCCCCCCGGCCAGATCGAGATCGGGATCCACCGTCGAGAAGGTCTGACCGTCGGTGGCGTCGGCGATCACATCCATGATCGAGAGCAGACTGGCGGACGAACCGGTACCGGCCACCGGTGAGACGATGACATCGTTCGCGCGGGCCTGACCGATGGCGTGATTGATGGCATCGCGATCGCTGCCGGGATCGGTCACCGGGTTACCACAGCGGGGACCCTCGTCGCTGATCGGAACGATCAGGCGCACCGAGTCCGCCTGCCACGGCTTGAGACCGGCCACGATGGAGGTGGCAAGACCCCAGTCCTCGTTTTCGTTGACGCCACAGGGGTCGCCCAGGATCTCCTGACCCACAGGAGGCGTCCCCGGCACGGCGGTGCCGTAAAGGTTCCCGACGAAATCCGTGAGACATCCGTACGCCGTTTCCAGGATCCCCAAGATCTCTACGTCGACAGTTACCAGATTGGCCTGGAGTTCCGCGACCACGTTTGACAACTCGGCACAGAGCGCGTTTCCCTCGTCATTCATGGAAGCCGAGGAGTCTACGATGAACACGACCTCGACGGTCCCGCAGACCGGACAGTCATCCGGGATGTTGTCATTGTTGCAGTCCGGGATGCTGCCGGACGACAGGTCGCACTCGTCGGGCACGATGTTGTCGTTGCAGTCGACACTGGTGAGCTGCTCGATGTCGTAGTGGTCGGGCACATTGTTGTTGTTGCAGTCCGGTTCGCAGCTATCCGGGATCCAGTCTGCATCCACGTCGGCGGCGCCACCGGCGACTTCGCAGGAGTCCAACGTCCCGTTCATGGTGCAATCATCCGTTAGACCCAGACTTATCTCACAGCTGTCCTTGAGACCGTTGGCGTTGCAGTCGGTGAACGCCTCGCACTGATCGGGAACGCCTCCTCCATCGCAGTCGATGTCGGCGCGATGGATGGCGCCGATGGCGTCCAGGTCGAAACCGGAACTGGTGCCGGATGAGCCGGTCCCGACACCGTCAATCCGGATAAACCGAACGGCGTTGAGGCCCGTGGCGAAGATGTCGTAGGAGCGCCCGAAGTTGTTGTTGGCATGTACCTCGTCGCCGGGGATGTTGACCATCGGTCCTTCGGTCGAATGGACGCTAATGAACGTGACACCATCGGCGCTGACGAGGACATCTTCGATATCGTTGAACTCGACGCTGCTTGTGCTCACCTCGTAGATATTGAAGTCCCCGCCGGGACCGTCGGTGACAAAGCCACAATCGAATTCAAACGTGACGATCTGGCCACCGATGCCGAAGTAGGTGTCGTCGGGGGCGCCCAGGAAGTCCGAATCGACGGTGGTCGTTCCGTTATCCAGAAGAAGACGTGGGAATGGGCAGCCACCCATGCCGACCACAAGATCGCACTCATCGGGGATGACGTTGCCGTCACAGTCGAGACTGGTCATGGCGACAATGTCGCAGTCGTCGGGAACACTGTTGCTGTTGCAGTCGATCTCGCACTCGTCGGGGACGATGTTCCCGTTGCAGTCCAGGCTGACGGTCACGACATCGCATTCGTCGGGGATCAGGTTGGCGTTGCAGTCCAGGCTTATTCCCTGAGCCAGGTCGTAGTCGTCGGGAGCCAGGTTCCCATTGCAGTCCAGCTCGCAGTCGTCCGCGATGCCGTTCAGGTTGAGGTCGGTGCTTGTCGCGTTGGCGATCTCGCATGCGTCCAGCGCACCGTTCGTATTGCAATCGACGATGGGTGTATAGCTGAGCATCACGGTCGCATTGGGACTTTCACAGTCATTCTGGGCGACCGTACTTGGGGCCGGCAGTCCAACCACCGCATCGCCGCCCGCGAGCGCGTCGTTGAACAGATCGCCATCGATCACGCCCATATCATTGGTCAGCAGACACTGCTGACCCGTCGTATCGAACAGAGTCAGGAGCGGGACACTGTTGATCGACAGCTCGAGGAATTCGTTGCTGGAACCCAGGTCGGACAGGGCGTCGACGGACACCGAGATGGCGCTGGAGCTGGGGAAGGCCGCGGGGGCGGTAAACGTCGGGTCGAAGCTTCCACTGACGCCAAACAACGATCCCGCAATGGTGGCGCTGGTCGACAGCAGGTCGCACTCGTCGGGGACGAGGTTTCCGTTGCAGTCGTCGCTGGTCGCGGCGGCGATGTCGCAGTCGTCGGGGGTCGTATTGGTGTTGCAGTCCTGTTCGCACACGTCGGGGACGGTGTCGCCATCGCAATCGTCGGTACCACCGAGGGTGTCGCAGGTGTCGGCGGTGCCGTTGGTATCGCAGTCGTCGACGCTGCCCAGCGTGACTTCGCAGCTCTCAGGAACGCCGTTCCCGTTGCAGTCTTGCAAGGCCTCGCAGGCATCGAGGGTTCCGCTGTTGTCGCAATCGCCCGAGGCGATGTTGACGAAGCCGACCGCATCCAGATCGAACCCGGCGGTGGCGCTCGAGGCACTTGTCCCGGTGCCGTCGACCTGCACGAATCGCGCGCCCACAAGTCCCGATCCGGCCAGGTCGTAGGATCGAGAGAATCTTCGGTCGCCGTGAATCTCATCGCCGGGGATTTCGACCGGCACGGTCTCCGTGGCTTTCAGGCTGACAAAAACAATCCCGTCGAAACTTGCGAGCAGATCCACCTTGGTGAACTCCACCGACGACTCCGACACCTCGTAAAGTGTGATGTCGGGTCCGGGGCCGTCGACGACCACGCCGCAGGTCAACTCCCACGTGACAACCTGTCCGCCGATCCCGAAGAAGGTGTCATCGGGGGGGCCGAGGAAATCCGAGTCGAGGGTGGTCGTCCCGTTGTCACGAAGCACGCTGGGGAAGGAACAACCGCCTGCGATCTCCGTCAGCTGGCAGCTGTCGGGAACGAGGTTCGCGTCGCAATCCGACGCCTGCCCGCAGCCCATCACGTCGCAGGGGCCCATGGCCACACCGCAGTCCAGATCGCACGCGTCCTCGATGCCGTTGGTGTCGCAGTCCACCGCAAGACCGACGCCGATGGGTACGAGGGCGGCGAGCAGCGTGACGAGGATCGGTCGGAGGATCTTCTTTCGCATGGTGGGTCTCCAGTCGGGCCTTCAAATAGGTACTGACCCATTCGCTGGACAACGTAACGGGGGAAATTTAGCCCCTCCGTACGTTCAGTTTTCCCGCGCAACGCTCCATCAGATCCGCCAGGAACGGTTCGACCTGGGCCCTCGGCACCTCGAAGGAGAGTCGGATCGACTCGCCGTACTCGGATCGGGACGGGCTCAGGCCGTGGGCTTGCACCACCGACTGGACCGCGCCCTCCCGGTCATAGGGAAACTCGATGACGATCGTCTCCCGCTCGATCAGCGGCTCCGACGGGCAGAGATCCAACGCCTCCCGGGCCGCCTGACCGTAGGCCCGCATCAGGCCACCGACACCCAGCTTGGTGCCACCGAAGATCCGGGTGACCACCACACAGGTTCGATCGAAACCATGTCCATCGATCTGTTGCAGGATCGGACGACCGGCGGAGCCTGACGGTTCGCCATCGTCGCCGTAACGGAACGCGTCGCCATCCCGCCAGGCCCAGCAGTGATGGTTGGCCGTGGGGAATTCCGCCCGCAGGGGGGCGATCTGTGGCTCTCGATCGTCGTCGCAGCAGAACGAAGAGACCGAGGCGATGAAGCGGGAACCCCGAATCTTCTCAATCTCCAGGCGAAACGGGCCTATGGGAATGCAGCGGGTCTCGGCCATCGAGGCATCCTAGTACATGGCCGAAAACGCTAGACAGGGTCGTCTCGGCCGGGATACAAGAAACGTGACAAGTCAATCTGTGGGTCCAGGACCCGGAGGGGAACTCATGTTCAAGGAATTCAGAGAGTTTGCGGTGAAGGGCAACGTCGTCGACATGGCGGTGGGCATCATCATCGGTGGAGCCTTCGGGACCATCGTCAAGAGTCTGGTCTCGGACGTCATCATGCCGCCGGTCGGCAAGCTGATGGGCGGGGTCGACTTTGCCAACCTGTTCTATGTTCTCGGTGACGGGGCTTACGAGTCCCTGGACGCCGCCAAGGAGGCCGGTGCCGCCACGATCAACTACGGCGTCTTCATCAACAACATCATCAGCTTCATCATTGTCGCCTTCGCCGTCTTCATGATGGTCCGATCCATCAACAAGATGAAGAAGGAAGAAGAGGCCAAGCCGGCAGAGCCGCCGAAGCCGTCCAACGAAGAACTCCTGCTGACCGAGATCCGCGACTCGCTGAAGAGAGGCTAGCTGGCAGGGGCTGGAACCGGGCGATATACTCGGCCGGTTCCGTGAATTCGGGACCACCATAGATGGTGGGTGTAGCTCAGTTGGTAGAGCTCCAGATTGTGGATCTGGCTGTCGTGGGTTCGAGCCCCATCACTCACCCCATTTTGTGATCGTCGGTGTATGCGCCTGTAGCTCAGTTGGATAGAGCATCTGGCTTCGAACCAGAGGGTCGGGAGTTCGAGTCTCTCCGGGCGTACCACTGATCGGATGATCGGGTCAATCGGGCTCTTCGTCCGGCTCGATGTAGTGACTCACGGCAACGGTCAGTAGCCCTGCTTTCTCGTCCAACTTCAGATCGATCTGGCACTCCTCGAGATGCCATCGCCGTAGGTAGGCCTGCCCGTCCAGCCGCCATGGACTCAGCGGCTTCAGCTCGTCGGGAATCGTCGTCCGACGCAAGAGATCTTCCATGTCGGACTTGAATGCACTGAAGCCGCGACTGTAGCCGGCGCAGATCAGGAGGGGGTCCTCGGCCCTCTCTTCACAGTGGACCGCGCGGACATTCAGCGTCTCCAGGACCAGCTCGACCAGGTCCCGAGTGTCGCTTTCGCAGGACAGTCCGGCGATCTGTGCGGCGGCTGGGTGGCAGACGAACACGAGGGCCAAACCCAGCGCCATGACGGTCGATCGATTCATGGGTTAACCCTACCGCATGTGCTACATTTCCGCCTGCGAAGACGCTGTACGGGCCGCTAGCTCAATTGGCAGAGCAGCAGACTCTTAATCTGCGGGTTGGAGGTTCGATTCCTCCGCGGCTCACCACATCGATCACGCTTAAATCATCCATCGCGCAGGCGGACCCGAGTAACAAGTGGTAGGTCGTCGCCGCTCGGATTCCTTGACTCCCCATCAGGAGAATTTCCACGTCTGCAACGGTGGTTGACAGCCATACCAGGGACCTCGCTCTCCGGCTCGTTTCGGCAGGTGGGATTCTTTTTGCAAGCTTTGCAGTCTCAAATCCGTGAGGGCGAAGCTGAACGGCTGCGCCAATCGACCACATCCTCATGGCAAGGCGATTGACGCTGACCGCCAAAAGATACTATTCTTACAGTAACACCTGTCGCCAAATTACATTACTAGTGAGGAGTCAATCCTTATGAGCTATTTCCGAGCATATTCAGTTCGGTTGGTTGCACTTCTGATTCTATTTGCGCCATTCGTCTTGATCGCATCTCCAGGAGAGCCACCAGATACGTGCCCCGAGTGCAGCAAGAGCAAACAAAGCGAAGTCACATGTTGCCAAACATACTGTGCAACTAATTCTGAATGCGACGGGTGCTGTGCCGGTCAAAAGAAGACGACCCGTAGGAAGACTCCTTGGTGGGCTAGGAGTTGGGCGGCCACGACAATCCAAAGAAATTACGACCAGTGCAAGTTAGATTGCGGAAAAGACGTTCCGAATTGAGGATGCGAAAATGAAAAACCTATTTATCGTGATTGCGGCAATCTTAGTATTTGTGCCTGTCACAAGCGCACAGGTGTGGACTAAAGATCACACAGGAATTCAACACTCAACTGGCGAAGCAATCGCGAAGTTCACTTTCATCCGAACGGATCCCGCGCTGCCGTTTACATACCGACAGTTATTGGAAATTGATGGTACCCGTCTGGTCATCCGCGCGACGCAGTCGGACGAAGCTGGCTCATATCTAATGACGATAGAATCTCTTTCCCAAGGCGAGACTCTTACCATCGAGAGTGACTTTGAAGTGGAACAGCGAATATCATTCGGTGGTGACGCAGTTTCCTGGACATATCAGGAACTTGAGAGTTCTTTTAACTCAATCCAGGATTATCCTCCCTCTGTACGCGTAGCGGCAGTGATGTTGCTTGAGGACGTATCAGTCAAATTTCAGGCCGAGCTACGAGAGCTCGCCGAGCTAGGTTGTTACCACTCAGGCGAGTTCAACCCGTTGACGGTATTATTGAATGTGTTCTTTGACGATTTGGATTTCGATGATCCAATCGAGAAGCACAGTATTACATCTCAACGCGTGGAGAATTTTGATCCCTTAACAACTCCTCCGACCGCGTTCGAATTGGAATTCGGATTGGCGTATTTCGAGTAAGGATCGGTTCTCGCAGGGTAATTCGATCCTCGGGGAGGTGAGCTCGGTAAACTTCTAAGCCCGGCGCGGGGTCGACGGGCAGTGGAACACGCCCGAGAAACTCTCTAAGGTATCGGGGCACCGTTCATGTCGGGTCCTGAGCCAATTGCGATCGACGCGGCGGCATCGTCTTGCTAATCTGCGGGTTGGAGGTTCGATTCCTCCGCGGCTCACCACATACCCACTCGTCATGGTCTAGAATCGCTGCTCCATAACGCGAGAGTGGCGGAACTGGTAGACGCGCTGGATTTAGGATCCAGTGGGGCAACTCGTGGGGGTTCGACTCCCCCCTCTCGCACCAGGAAAGGGCCGCGCACGATGAAAGTCGAACTGACGGATCACAGTGTCGTCAAGAAGAGTCTGAAGATCGAGGTCCCTGCGGACATCATCGACGACGAACTCAAGAATACCGTTCGGGAGTACGCCAAGAAGGCCAGGATCCCGGGCTTCCGCGCGGGCAAGGTGCCGCTGGATCTGGTGCGGAACCGATTCCGCAAAGAGATCCGCGAGGACGTGCGGGACCGGGTCGTCTCTCGGTACTATCACGAGGCGACCAAGGAGAAGGGGCTCCAGCCGTTGGGCGAACCGACCCTCGAGGATCTGGAGTTCGAAGACGGCAAGCCGCTCAGCTTCAAGACCACATTCGAGATCATGCCGCCCATCGAGTTGAACGAGTACAAAGAGCTCGAGGGAACCCGTCCATCGACCACCGTCGACGACGAGGAGATCGAGAAGTCATTGGAAGAGATCCGTCAGGCCAGAGCCAACCTGATCGCCGAGGAGGGGCGTGCCGCGTCGACCGGGGATGTGGTGGTCGGCGACCTCCGTGGAGAACCGGAGGACGGAGAAGCGTTCGAGAAAGAGCGCATGATGATCGAACTGGGTTCCGCCGATAGCCTTCCGGCCTTCAACGACGCACTCGAAGGGGTGAAGGCCAAAGAGACCAAGGAGTTCACCGTCCAGTATCCCGACGACTACGGCTCCGAGATCGTCGCCGGGAAGTCGGTCAAATACAAGGTGGTGGTTCACGAGGTCAAGCGACGGGAGTTGCCGGAGTTGGACGACGAGTTCGCCAAGGATCTCGGCGACTTCGAGACCCTCGACGCACTTCGCGCCAGAATCCGCGAGGACCTGGAATCCCGCAAGACCCAGCAGGCCGATCGGGAGATGCGTCAGTCGCTGATGGACAAGTTACTCCTGGCCAATCCGATCGTCTTACCCGAAGTGATGGTCGAGGCCGAGGTTCGTCAGCGGCTGGAGGAGACGGTCCGTCAGATGATGCAGCAGGGGATGGATCCGCAGTCGGCGGAGGTCGACTGGGCCGAGATGCGGAAGCGGATGGAGGAGCCGGCCCGGATGACCGTCCACGGCAAACTCCTGCTGGACGAGATCGCCCGGCAGGAGACGCTGGAAGTCAGCAACGACGAGATGGACCAGCGGATCGTCCGGGACGCCGCCCAGATGGGCGTCGAGCCGGAGGCGGCAAAGGACCAATTGAGTCAACATGGCGCAATGCAAGCCCTTAAGAATCAACTACTTAGAGAGAAGTCGCTTGACTTGATCGCCTCCGTTGCTAATATTAAAAACGAGGAGTAACTGCGATGCCACTGGTTCCCATGGTCGTCGAACAGACCAGTCGGGGCGAGCGCGCCTTCGATATCTATTCGAGGCTGCTCAAGGACAACATCATCTTTATCGGTCACGGGATCGATGACGCCCTGGCCAACGTCGTGGTGGCGCAATTGCTGTTCCTCGAGGCCGAGGATCCGGAGAAGGATGTCTCGATTTACATCAATTCCCCGGGCGGCTCGGTGACCGCCGGTCTGGCGATCCTTGACACCATGCGGGTCATCAAGCCCGATATCTCGACGTTTTGTGTGGGTCAGGCGGCCAGCATGGCGGCGGTTCTGTTGTCGTCGGGAACGAAAGGCAAGCGATTCGCGTTACCCAATGCGAGGGTGGTGATCCACCAGCCCCTTGGCGGTGCCCAGGGTCAGGCGTCGGATATCGATATCCAGGCCAAGGAGATCCTGAGGATCCGAACCTCCCTCAACAAGATCCTGGCCGACAGTACCGGACAGAGTCTCAAGCGGATACAGGAAGATACGGATCGTGACTACATCATGGATGCAGTTCAGGCCAAGGAATATGGTCTCGTCGACGAGGTGATCGTCGACCGAAGCGCGATGGAGGTCGGCTCCTAGACCTTCTATCAATTTGTACGATAATGGTGTTCGGCAACGATAGTGGCCGGCAACGGCGAGAGGAAAAAGATGTCACGCAAGAAGGGCGAAGGCGAAGGGCTAAAGTGCTCGTTCTGCAATAAAAGTCAGCGCGACGTTCGCAAACTGATTGCCGGACCGACGGTCTACATCTGCGACGAGTGCGTCGACATCTGCCTGGACATCATCGCCGAGGAACGGGAGAACGAAGAGCACGACGGCAAGATGCGTCTGCCGAAACCCGTAGAGATCAATGCCTTCCTCGACGAGTATGTGATCGGTCAGGAGAGCGCCAAGAAGCGTCTGGCGGTCGCGGTCTACAACCACTACAAGCGCAACGAGATCGCTTCCAAGCGTCGTAACGAAGTCGAGCTGCAGAAATCCAACATCCTGCTCGTCGGACCGACGGGTTCCGGCAAGACGCTGATGGCGCAGACACTTGCGCGGCTATTGTCCGTCCCGTTCGCCATCGTCGACGCCACAACGCTGACCGAGGCCGGCTATGTCGGCGAGGATGTTGAGAACATCGTTCTGAAGTTGTTGCAGGCCGCGGGCAACGACGTCGAGAAGTGTCAGCGCGGAATCATCTACATCGACGAGATCGACAAGATCGCCCGCAAGGGTGAGAACCCGTCGATCACCCGTGACGTCTCCGGCGAGGGAGTCCAGCAGGCACTGCTGAAGATCCTCGAGGGGACCGTCGCCAACGTCCCCCCGCAGGGTGGACGCAAGCATCCGCACCAGGAGTTCGTGCCGGTCGACACCACCAACATTTTGTTCGTCGTCGGTGGTGCGTTCGTCGGTCTGGAAAAGATCATCGAACGACGCCTTGGCCGCAAGACGATGGGCTTCAAGGCCGACGTCAAGACCCGCAGCAAGAAAAACGTGCAGGAGCTGCTGGCCGAAGTCGAACCCCAGGACCTGATTCGATATGGGTTGATTCCGGAATTTGTCGGTCGGCTTCCGGTGGCGGCAACGCTTTCGGAGCTTACCGTCTCGCAATTGGTTAGAATCCTCACCGAGCCGCGCAATGCGCTGGTGAAGCAGTATCACAAGATCTTCGAGTTTGAAGATGTCAATCTCCGTTTCACCGATGACGCGCTGGAGGCGATCGCGCAGCAGGCCGTCGAACGTAAGATCGGTGCACGCGGTCTGCGAATGATCCTTGAAGAGTTGATGCTCGACCTGATGTTCGATCTGCCGTCGCAGACGAACGTCAAGGAGGTCGTCGTCAGCAAGGACGTCGTAGTCAATAAGAGCAACCCGTTGGTCGTCATGGAGAAGGCCGGCTAGGTTGACTCGTCTGTATCTGTCCCAAAACGTCCCAGAACGACCGTATCTGGAGTTCTAAATGTCTGAATCGAAGGCATCCGCCGAGGATGGCGCGATCCATCTGCCCATGGTCCCCCTGCGGGACATCGTTGTTTTCCCGCACACGATGGTGCCGTTCGTCGTCGGACGGAAATCGTCCTTACTTGCGGTAGAGCGATCGCTTGCCGCCGGCAAGAGGATCTTCCTGTCGACGCAGCGCAACGCCACGGTGGACGACCCGCGTCCCGATGATGTCAACATCGTCGGGACGGTTGCGTCCGTCGTGCAACACCTGAAGCTTCCCAACGGTAACGTCAAGCTGTTGGTCGAGGGCGTCGAGCGCGCACGGGTCCTCAAGGTCACCGAGGACGACGAGGGTTCCTTCGATGTCGAGATCGAGGGCATCGAGGAAGACGCCGAGGTGACCGACGAGGTCCGCGAGCTGATGTCCCGAGTCAGCGGTCTCTTCGAGCGCTATATCAAGAACGCCCCGGGGCTGCCCTACGAGACGATGTTGTCGACGGTGCGGATTACGGAGCCGGGCAAACTCGCGGATACCATCGCGGCTCATCTCCCGGTCAGCGTCGAGGACAAGCAGACACTCCTCGAGACGCCGTCGGCCGCCGATCGACTGGAAGAGGTCGCCCGCAACCTGGATCACGAGATCGAGCGGATGCGTGTCGACAAGAAGATCCATCATCGCGTGAAGAAGCAGATGGAGAAGGCTCAGAAGGAGTACTACCTCAACGAGAAGATCAAGGCGATCCAGTCGGAGTTGGGTCGCAAGGACGATCGCGCCAACGAGGTCGAGGATCTGCGAGAGAAGATCGAGACCTCGAAGATGTCCAAGGAGGCCAAGGAGAAGGCCGGGCAGGAGCTGAAGCGCTTCGAGGTGATGCCGCCGGTGTCTGCCGAGGCGACGGTCTCGCGCAACTATCTCGAGTGGTTGCTGGCGGTCCCGTGGGGACAGCGGTCACGAGAACTGAAGGATATTAACAAGGCCCAGACGATCCTGGACGAGGATCACTACGGACTGGACAAGGTCAAGGAGCGGATCCTCGAGTTCCTGGCCGTGCGGCAGCTGGTCAAGAAGATGAAGGGCTCGATCCTCTGTCTGGTCGGCCCTCCCGGTGTCGGGAAGACGTCGTTGGCCAAGTCCATCGCCCGTTCGACTAACCGCAAGTTCGTTCGCCTGTCGCTCGGCGGTGTTCGTGACGAGGCCGAGATTCGCGGCCATCGCCGGACCTACATCGGAGCGTTCCCCGGCCAGATCATTCAGATGATGCGTCGTGCGGGAAAGCGAAACCCCGTCTTCCTGCTGGATGAGGTCGACAAGATGGCGGCGGATTTCCGCGGCGATCCGTCGGCGGCCCTGCTCGAGGTTCTGGACCCGGAGCAGAATCACTCGTTCCTGGATCACTACCTGGACTGCGAGTACGACCTCTCCGACGTGATGTTCGTGGCCACCGCCAATGTCATGCACACGATTCCGCCGGCGCTGCGGGATCGGATGGAAGTCATCCGTCTTCCCGGCTACACGCTGCTCGAGAAGATCGCGATCGCGGAGAAGTACCTCGTTCCGAAACAGATCAAGCAACACGGCATTCACAAGCACGAGGTCACCTTCGAAACGAAAGCGATCCGAGAGATCATCGAGCGCTACACGAAGGAGGCCGGCGTCCGCAATCTCGAACGCGAGATCGCGTCGGTCTGTCGCAAGCTGGCCCGCAAGGTCGTCGGTGGGAATCTCGAGCCTGGCGTCACGGTGACACAGGAGATGGCGGCCGAGCTACTCGGTATTGCCCGCTACAGGGCGCCGGGGGATATCAAGCGAGAGGATCACATCGGCGTGGTGGCAGGTCTGGCATGGACCGAGACCGGCGGGGAGATCCTCGATATCGAGGCTACGCTGATGCGGGGGCGTGGACGACTCACGTTGACCGGCCAGCTTGGCGATGTCATGCAGGAGTCGGCGCAGGCGGCGTTGACCTTCGTCCGAAGCCAGTCCGAGGGGCTTGGTGTGGATCCACTGTTCATTCGTAAGTACGACATCCACATCCACCTTCCCGAGGGCGCGATCCCGAAGGATGGACCGTCTGCGGGTGTGGGCCTCGCCACGGCGATTGCGTCGCTGGTGAGCGACCTGCCGGTCCGTGGGGATCTGGCGATGACCGGAGAGATCACGCTGCGTGGGCAGGTGTTGCCGATCGGCGGCCTCAAGGAGAAGGTGTTGGCCGCGTATCGCCACGGCATCCATACCCTGATCCTGCCGAAAGAGAACGAGAAGGATCTGGCGGAGATCCCCGACGATGTCCGGGATAAGATCACATTCCATCTCGTTGAACGAATGGAAGAGGTTCTTAAGCTCGCATTGATCGGACCGGTACCCCCCGTCAAGATTGCAGAAGGCGACCGAGAGGCGGGCTTTGACGAAGGGTCACCCGCCGATGGTCCGACAACGCACTGAAACGTGTTCAGAGTTGAATGAAGATCCAGTCGAGCCGGTTCGAACGGGCAGCCGTTAAGGCCGAAGACGAACCCAAGATGGACGTGCCCCGGATCGTTTTCCTGGGTCGTTCAAACGTCGGTAAGTCGTCACTGATCAATCGGCTTCTGGGCGTCAAGGGTCTGGCGAAGACCTCGTCGCGTCCGGGACGAACACAGACGGTCAACTTCTACCGCGTCAACGAGGCGTGGCAGATCGTCGACCTGCCGGGTTATGGCTACGCGAAGGTTCCCGAGGCCGTACGACGGACCTGGGCACCGATGGTCGAGGGGTTCCTCGTCCGCTCGAAAGAGAGCATCGCGTTAGGGGTGATCGTGGTTGATGCGCGGCGTCCACCCACGGAGCTGGATGCGGTGATGCGTGATTGGCTGGAATCGAAGGAGATTCCGTACATCGTGACGGCGACCAAGGCCGACAAGATGTCGGGAAACAAACGAAAGGTCGCGGAGCGCGTCGTGAAGGACTGGCCGGGCAAGTACGGAGTCGCACCCGGTCTGCTGGCTTCGGCTGAGACCGGTACCGGCACTCGCGAGATCTGGCGAGAATTTGAGCGAGCACTCGAGAAGAGTTTTTCGAAGCGGGGAGCGGGGCAGCGTGAACATTGATATCCAGGAAATAAAGCAACTCGCACCTGCGGAGCTGGTGAAGGTCGCGGCGACGTTGCGTGTCAACGGCGCCGGCAACATGCCGTACCGCGATGTGCTCTGTCGGGTCATTCAGGCTCATGCGCGCAACCGCGAGACGATCTCGGCGGTCGGCGTTCTCGAACGGCTCAGCGACGGTTACGGCTTCCTCAGGGCCCCCGACGCCAGCTACCTGCCGGGACCCGACGACATCTACGTCTCGCCGTCACAGGTCCGACGATTCTCTCTGCAGACCGGCGACACGGTACGTGGACAGATTCGACTTCCGAAGAGCAACGAGCGCTACCTGGCGCTGGGTCGTGTGGAGAGCGTCAACGATCTCCCGACCGAGCAGATCCGCAAGCGCAAGGCCTTCGACAAACTGACACCGTTGTACCCCGAAGAGCGGATCCGCTGCGAGATCGAGGGCGTGGAAGATATCTCGGGTCGTGTCCTGGATCTGATGACGCCGCTCGGGAAGGGGCAGCGTGGTCTGATCGTCTCGCCGCCACGGGCCGGTAAGACGATGCTGATGCAGACGATCGCCGACGCAGTCGCGACCAATCATCCCGACGCCGTCCTGCTGGTGCTGCTGATCGATGAGCGCCCCGAAGAGGTGACGGACATGCAGCGCTCGATCAAGGGCGAGGTCATCGCGTCAACCTTCGACGAGCCGGCCACCCGTCACGTGCAGGTCGCCGAGATGGTCATGGCCAAGGCCAAGCGTCAGGTGGAGGCCGGTCGCGATGTTGTCATGCTGCTGGACTCGGTGACCCGACTCGCACGGGCGTACAACGCCGTTATCCCAGCCTCCGGTCGCGTGATGTCCGGTGGACTGGATGCCAACGCGTTGCAGAAGCCGAAGCGGTTCTTCGGTACGGCACGCAACGTCGAGGAGGGCGGCTCCCTGACGATCATGGCAACCGCTCTGGTCGATACGGGGTCGCGGATGGACGATGTGATCTTCGAGGAGTTCAAGGGCACCGGCAACATGGAGATCAACCTCGACCGCCGACTGGCCGACCGTCGGATCTTCCCGGCGATCGATCTTCTGCGCTCCGGGACCCGTAAGGAAGAGCTGCTCCTCAGCAAGACGGAACTCGACCGGGCCTGGGTGCTTCGCAAGGTTCTTCAGGAGATGACCTCCGTCGAGGCCATGGAGCTCCTCAGGGACAAGATGCGTCAGACGGCCACCAATGAGGAATTTCTGGAGAGCATGGCGGGTTAATTGCAGGGTCGGGGACGATTCCCTATAATCCTGCGTTCGCCGCCCCGTACGATGCCGGGGCAGGTAGGGTGAGCCAGGCGTCTGGCGTCACAAGAGGAACAGATCATGAAGCCAGAAATCCACCCCGAGTACCATGAGGTCGAAGTGCACTGCGCCTGTGGCAACGCGTTCAAGACGCGATCCACCGATGCGCAATTGAAGGTCGAGATCTGCTCGAACTGTCACCCGTACTTCACCGGCAAGCAGAAACTGATCGATGCGGCTGGTCGTGTCGAACGCTTCCAGAAGCGCTTCGCCAAGAAGAAGACCAGTCCGGATAAGTCTTGACCGCTGCGGTCATCTGACCATGGCCGGTACTCTCGATCCGAAACTCGATAGCAAACTCCAGTCGCTGGTACAGCGATCCGAGGAGTTGTCTGCGAACCTGGCGGACCCCGAGGTCACGTCGGACATGGATCGTTATCGACGCCTGACTCGCTCCTACGCCGACCTCGAACCGATCGTCGGCAAGTATCGCGAGTGCCGACAGGTGCAGTCGGACCTGGAGGGGGCCGGTGAGCTCCTCGAGACCGCCGGCGACGCTGAGATGCGCGCCATGGCCGCTGACGAGGTCAAGACTCTCGAGTCTCAACTGAAGTCGATCGAACACGAGATCCGGCTTCTACTCCTACCCAAGGATCCCAACGACGACAAAAACGTCGTGCTGGAGATCCGCGCCGGTGCCGGTGGCGATGAGGCCAGCCTCTTCGCAGCGGAGTTGTTTCGGATGTACACGCGTTACGCCGAGGGGCGTAACTGGAAGGTGCGGACGACCGACATCTCCGCCAGCAGCGTCGGTGGTGTCAAGGAAGTGATCGCGATGGTCGAGGGCACCGGCGTCTACAGTCAGCTGAAGTACGAGTCGGGAGTCCATCGGGTGCAGCGCGTCCCGGAGACCGAGGCCCAGGGTCGGATTCACACGTCAGCGGTGACCGTGGCGGTCCTCCCGGAAGCGGAAGACGTCGAGGTCGATCTGGCGGAAAAAGAGCTACGGATCGACACGTTCTGTTCGTCGGGTCCCGGTGGCCAGAGTGTCAACACGACTCAGTCCGCGGTGCGAATCACCCACCTGCCGACCGGTCTCGTCGTGCAGTGTCAGGACGAGAAGTCATGGCACAAGAACAAGGCCAGCGCCCTCAAGGTCCTGCGTTCCCGGCTTTACGACAAGATGCAGCAGGAGCAGCACGATGCCATCGCCGAGGAGCGTCGCGGCATGGTCGGTGGTGGGGATCGATCCGAGAAGATCCGCACCTACAATTTCCCCCAGAGTCGGATTACCGACCACCGCATCTCTCTGACGGTCCATAATCTCCCCGCAGTGATGGACGGTGAGATCGGCCCCATCTTCGAGGCCCTCGTGGCCCACGATCAGGCGGAACTCCTGCGACAAGAGGTCCAGAGCTAAGGCGGAGGGGGCATGAGGGGGGAATCAGCAGCACGCCTCGGGGCGGTCCTGGAGGGGGCGGTCCAGAGAATGGCGGATGCGTCGCTTCGGGAAGCCCGCCTGCACGCCGAGTACTTGATGGCGGAGATCGCCGGTTGCGACCGAGGCGGACTCTACACACGACGCGACGACACGCTCACGAAATCAAGAATCGAGAAGTTCGAGGCGATGGTACAGCGTCGGCTGAACCGCGAACCGCTCCAACATATCCTGAAGTCTCAGCCGTTTCACGATGTCACGATCGAGGTCACACCGGATGTGCTGATTCCGCGACCCGAGACGGAGGCGTTGGTCGAACACGCGTTGCGTCAACTCCCCAGGGGAGAGTGTCGTGTCGCCGATCTGGGTACGGGCAGTGGCTGTATCGCGATCGCGCTGGCCCATGCACGACCGTCGTGGCGCATCGACGCCATCGATCGCTCCGAGGTCGCGCTGGACATCGCGCGTCGTAACGCAAAGAAGAACGGCGTCGCCGACCGGATCAAGTGGCATCTCGGAGATTTCTCTAAACCGCCGGCGGGATGGTACGGCCGCTTCGACGCGGTGATCAGCAATCCGCCGTATGTCCGGGCAGACGATCACAAGGATCTCGAGCCCGAGGTGCGGGACCACGAGCCGTACGAGGCCCTCGTCTCGGGGCCCACAGGTCTCGAGGCCTTTCGCGTCCTGTCCATGATCGCCCATCGCAGCCTCAAGCCCTCGGGAAGGGTGCTGCTGGAGTTCGGCTTCGGGCAGGATGCTGCCGTTGCGCGTTACTTCGCAGAAGCCGGGTTCGGCGACATTCAGATTCGTCCGGATCTTCGCGGCATTCCACGGGTCCTCGACGCAACCCGAAACGGCTCGGCGCGGTGATCCGTCTCGAGGAGGCCTGGCGTCTACTCGACGAGGCCGTCCGCCCGCTCGCCATCGAAGACCGCCCCCTGATCGAGTCCCTCGGGTCCTACCTGGCCGAGAGCGTTCACTGCGATCGCGATTATCCACCGTCGGATCGTTCGGCGATGGACGGCTTCGCGGTTCGCGCCGCCGATACCTCCGGCGCGTCGGTCACCCTGAACGTTCAGGGTGAGGTGGCCGCAGGCGCAGATCCGGTAGGGGTCGAGGTCCAGCCCGGTCATGCCTGTCGCATCTTCACCGGTGCAAGCATGCCCCGGGGTGCCGACGCCGTCGTGATGGTGGAAGATACGGTCGAGGATCGTGACGCGGGAACCGTTGTCATCAACCGTGAGGCACGCGTCGGTCAGCATGTTCGTCATCGGGCCTCCGATCGAACCGAAGGCGAGCTCGTCCTTGACGCCGGCATTCCGATTCGTCCGGCGGAGATCGCCGCCTTGGCGACCGTCGGCCGTGACCCGGTTCGTGTGATCCGCCGCCCGAGCACTGCCATCCTCTCGACCGGCGACGAGATCGTCCCGGTGACGTCGTCGCCGCAGTCCTATCAGGTGCGAAATTCCAACGCCCTCATGCTGCAGGCTCAGGTCGCGGCGTGTGGCTTCACCGCAGAGCCGCTTGGTGTGGTCGCCGATGATGCCGGCAGCTTACGTCAGGCGATCCACGAGGGTCTGCAGCGGGATCTCCTGCTGCTGTCAGGCGGGGTCTCGGTGGGGGAGTACGATCTTGTCGCGGAGGCACTTGCCGATTGCGGCGTCGAGACGTTGTTTCACGGCATCCGGATGAAACCCGGCAAGCCGATACTCGCCGGGCGTCGTCAACACGAGGGCCGTGCGCAGATCGTCCTGGCCCTGCCGGGCAACCCGCTGTCGGCCTACGTTGGCTTCCGACTGTTCGGCGAGCCGGTCCTTCGGCGGCTGGCGGGGGAAGCCACATTCGAAGCCCAGTGCCGGGACACTCCGTTGGCGACAGCGTTCAAGGCCAAGGCGGGTCGCACGACATTCCATCTGGCGCGTCGTCGGGAGACGGCAGCCGGGCGGGTGGTCGAGCCCGTCGCCTCGACGGGGAGTGGCGACGTGCTGGCTCTCAGCCGGGCCAACGGTTGTATCCGCACGCCGGAGGAGGGCGCCGACCTATCCGTCGGTCGCCCGGTGCCGTTCTACGACTGGGGCTGAGTCAGCCGGCTGGTCCGGCTTGCCTGGACCAACGTCAGTATCGACGTGTACCCATAGCCAAGCGCGAAGAGCAAGAGGAACGGGACCGCACCCCACAGACCATCCTGCATCGCTTTCAGGACTGCGCCACCGAAGTAGATCGAGAACAGCGATTCGATGACGGTGTCGAGGTTGACCGATCCACGGTAGCGGCGTGAACTCAACGCCTGTCGAGACTGAAGGTTGTACTTCGGCGTCCGACGGAACGGCGTCTTGTGACCCACCAGCGCTTCGATCACCGCGCGACAGTTGTTGATCGACAGGCCGATACCAAGGGCCATCAGCGCCGGCAGCCAACGTAGCGTTCCGCGCCAACGTCCACCCAGCGCCATCGACTGGGCCGTCCCGTAGAACGCGGCCACCGACAACGTTGATAGGGTGAACAGCGGAAGGTCGACGGCCGCGACCCACCAGTGGGAGATCTCACTCCGATACCAGACGGCCGGCACGATCAAAACCGCCAGCAGCACCATCAGCAGGTAACCGATGTTGGCCGTCAGATGAACCGTCGCCTCCAGCTTGATGCGAAACGGAAGCCGACTTCGCAGGATCTCCGGCAGCAGTTTCTTGGCGGTCTGGATCGAGCCCTTGGCCCAGCGATGCTGCTGAGTCTTGAACGCCGTCATCTCCACCGGGAGTTCCGCCGGAGCCACATGCTCGGGAACGTATACGAATTTCCATCCACGCAACTGGGCACGGTAGGAGAGGTCCAGATCCTCGGTCAACGTATCGTGCTGCCAGCCACCGGCGTCGTCGATACAGGCTCGTCGCCAGACGCCCGCGGTGCCGTTGAAGTTGAAGAACCGCCCGGAGCGGTTGCGGGCCGTATGCTCGATGACGAAATGACCGTCCAGGAACATCGACTGGATTCGTGTCAGCGCCGAATGGTGCGCGTTGATGTGGCCCCAGCGGGCCTGCACCATGCCGATCTCGGCATCCTCGAAGTAGGGGACCAGCGCTCTCGCGAAACCGGGCTCCGGTGCAAAGTCCGCGTCGAAGATCGCGATCATCTCTCCACGGGCCGAGGCCAGGCCTGCGGCCAGTGCGCCGGCCTTGAACCCCGATCGGTCGTCGCGATGGAGGAGTTGGATGTCGAACCCGAGACGACGCTTCCGCTCGACAACCTCCTCGACGAGTCTCGTCGTCTCGTCGGTCGAGTCGTCGAGCACCTGGATCTGCAGCAGATGCCGGGGATAGTCCAGGCGACAGACCGCATCGATCAATCGCTCGGCGACGTACATCTCATTGAACAGGGGGAGCTGAACCGTGAGCGACGGAAGCGTCACGTCGTCCGCGGCCGGCGGCAGCGACGGTCGTCGATGCCTTCGGTAGAGCCAGACCAGGTACCAACGGTGGGCCCCATAGGTCGACAGCATCAACAGGATCACGAAATAGAGACCCGTCACCGCGATCTGCAGGTGGGTCCAGTTCTCGAACATCGATTCGGTCCCCTCGTTTCGGTCTGGGCCCCATGGTAACCTCGCCGACGGGGCTCCCTCCACCGTGAGAACGTGAAGCGACGGTTCAATATTCTCGTCATCGGGTCGATCTGTGGCCCGATCTATCTGATTCTCGCTCTCGCCGGGGATCTGCGGGAGCATTGGCTCCTGTTCTACCCGACGTTCCTGCTGCTCTGGGGGCTGACGCTGACGGCCTGGTTCCTCCAGCGCGGTCGGCCCCTGCCGATGCGATGGGTGCTGGCGTTTGCCCTCCTGTTCCGTCTCGTGGCGCCGTGGGGCGAGCCGTCCCTCTCGGATGATGTCTACCGTTACGTCTGGGACGGGCGCGTCCAGGCGGCGGGACACCATCCCTACCGCTACGCGCCCGACGCGCCGGAACTTGCAGACCTGAGGGACGAGGACTGGGAGCGGATCAACCACCGGGAGATCAAGACGGTCTATCCGCCGTTGGCGCAGATGGTGTTCGCGGCGCTCGCGAAGGTGGGTCTGGGCCCGCTGGGGTTCCGGCTGATGTTCGGTGGGGTCGATTTCCTGGCCGTTCTCCTCCTTTGCGGTCTGATCCGACGGCTCCGCGCGCCGCCGGAGCGACTGCTGCTCTATGCGTGGAACCCGCTGGCGATCCTGGAGGGGGCGGGGAGCGGACACCTCGATGTGCTCGGTGGATGGTTCGCGATGTTGTTCATCGTCTCGATCTTCGATGGGAAGCGGGCTCGGGGAACGGCGGCACTGGTCGCGGGTGTTGGGGTCAAGTTGTTGCCGCTGGTCTGGTTGCTGTCGCTGATCCGAAGGGTCAGGCCGCGTCATCTGGGTATCGGTCTATTGCTGGCTGTCGTGATTGCCGTGCCCTACGCGGCGACCGGTCCGACGATTCCCGACGGCACCCGCGTTTACGCCGAACGGTGGCAGGGGAACGGCCCGGTGTTCGAGATGCTCCTCGCGGCGTATGGAGCCGTCGACCTGACCGAGACGCTGAAGACGGGCATCGCTGACCTGCAGATCCGAATCGGCGATCGTGCCGACGTGACGTCCCTTTACCAACGTGTCTATCCGCAGGACCTTGCACGGTTGACGTTGGTCATTGCGGGAGTCGCGTGGATCCTGCTCTGTGTTCGCCGGCGTAGCGGTTCATTGGTGGACGAGCTGTACACAATCGTTCTTGGTGTGATGTTGCTGCAACCGACGATTCACCCCTGGTACCTGATCTGGTTGCTGCCGCTGGCGGCGGCCAGAGCCGATTGGCCGGTGCTGTTGTGGGCCATGTTGATTCCTCTGGTCTACCGCAACGCTACGGGGTCACCGGAGAACTGGGTCTTGCTGGTGGAGTACCTGCCGCCGGTGGTGCTCGCCGTGATGTTGACGTATTACCGGCGGAGAGTTCGGCCCCCACGGGCTGATATCATGCCGCCGCCATGAATCGTCTCGACGCCATCCTGCAGCGGGCCACCGACCTCACGGCCCTGACGGGCCGACGCATCGTCTTGCCGGAAGGCGAGGATCCACGGATTCAGGCCGCCGCGGAGATTCTCCGAGAAAGGAAGATCGTCCAGCCGATCGTGTTATCGGCGACGGACCTCGGTACGGTCTCCCGCGACCGTTTGACCCGGGAGATGGACGAGGCCCGCAGTGGTAAGGACTCCAGGCCCGAGGTCCACGAGCGCTGGCTGACGGACCCGCTCTACGTTGCGGCTGCGATGGTGCGGATGGGCGAGGCCGAAGGTGCGGTGGCAGGTGCCTGTCATGCGACCTCGGACATTCTTCGCGCGGCGTTGCAGATCCTCGGCGCGGGGGAGGGCGTCCGGACGGTCTCGTCGTTTTTCATGATCGAGCTTCCGGCACCGACGGCCGGCGGTCAGCGGCTGCTGGCATTCGCCGATTGCGGGTTGGTCCCGTCGCCCGATGCGGCGCAGCTTGCGGAGATCGCCACGGCGACGGCCCGCAGTTACCGCCAACTGACCGATGAACAGCCGAAGGTCGCGTTACTGTCGTTCTCGACCCACGGCAGCGCGACGGATCCGTCGGTGACTCGCGTGCGCGAGGCACGAAACCTGATCGCGGAGCAGTCCCCCGATTTCCTCTTCGATGGCGAGTTGCAACTGGACGCCGCCATCGTGCCGGAGGTCGCGGCGACCAAGGCGAATGCGAGTCCCCTGGAGGGACAGGCCAACGTGTTGATCTTCCCGGACCTGAACTCCGGCAACATCGGCTACAAGCTGGCAGAGCGTCTAGGTGGGGCGCAGGCGGTGGGGCCGCTGGTCCAGGGACTGCGGGCACCCTTCAACGATCTTTCCCGCGGCGCGACGGTGGACGACATCGTGATGGCCGCAGCGATTGCTGCGGTTCAGGCCTAACCGACCTGGGTCCCCGGTGGGATCTCCCCGTCGAACGACGCAAGGACCGCACGTCCATCGACCGTCGCGGCCAACAGCATTCCGTCACTATCGACACCGCGGATCCGTGCCGGCTTCAGATTGGCGACCACGATGATCGACCTGCCGATCAACGACTCGGGTGTGTAGGACTCGGCGATGCCGGCGACCAGCTGACGACGCTCGGTTCCCAGGTCGATCTGGAGTTTCAACAACCGGTCGGCATTCTCCACCCGTTCCGCTTCAAGGATTCGAGCAACCCGCAGTTCGGTTTCGAAGAACTTGTTGATGGAGATCTTCGGATCCGGCTTGGGCTCTTCGGCTTTCGGTGTGTTCTCGGGAACCATGGGTTCGTCGCTCATCGTTTTCTCCTGTTCTTCTTATTACGCCCCGGGGCACGATACCCGGTAACGGCGGCCTGCTGGACCGTCGCCAGCGGGACCCGATGTCGACGCGCAGCACGTGCCGCCGACTCGTATTCCGGCCAGACATTGATGATCGCCCCTTCGAGGGTCGCGATCTTGACTTCGATCTTTCCGTACGGTGTGGGAACCGTGGTCATCTCTCGATCGGCCACGGCTCTCTGCTCGACACGATGACGGACGCCGATCGTCGTCGTCTCTCGGTAGAGCACCCGTAACATCTCGCCGTAGTCCGACACCTTCGCCAGGACGGTGATGCCGTGTCCCGGTCGCCCCTTCTTCATCGTCAGGGGCGTGAACGTGACATCCAGTGCCCCGACCTCGAAGAGACACTCCGCCGCATAGGCCAGTGCCTGGGGTGTTGCGTCATCCACCGAGCACTCGAGGACGAGGACGTCGGGTGTGGAGGAGTCGCCGTCGTCCGGTTGGCCCAGGGACTGTCCGAGGACCACCCGTAGCATGTTGGGGATGCCCGGCGGGGACGCGGAGCCGGCACCGTAGCCGATGCGTGCCGGGAGCATGGCAGGCATCGACTCCCAGCGAGCGGTCAAGGTCGTCAGTAGGGCGGCGCCGGTCGGCGTCAGTCGTTCCATCTCCAGGGTTCCGGCCTGAACCGGGACGCCACGCACCAACGCCAGGGTCGCTGGTGCCGGCACGGGGTAGCGACCGTGAGCGCAGTCGACCGACCCGAACCCCGTTGTCAGCGGAGAGCAGACGACGGTCGGCTCGCCAAGTTGTTCCAGGGCCCAGCAGACGCCGACCACATCCAGGATGGCGTCAACACCGCCGGCTTCATGGAGGTGGACCTTCTCGAAGCTGCTCCCGTGTACATCGGCCTCCGCCTCCAGGAGTCGACGAAAGACATCCAGAGATCGATCGCGGACAGCATCGGAGAGTCCGCCGGCCTTCTTGAGGATGCGTCGCAGGTCTCGCCAACCACGCCCCGGTTGGCGACCCTTGACGCCGATCGAGACGCGTCGTCCCGCAAGGGCGGTCCGTACGATCGAAGACGATCGCAGCGTCCAGCCGTCGACGGGTAACTCCTTGAACGCACGACGGAGGCCGGCCGTCGAGACGCCGAGGTCGACCAGGGCTCCCAGCAACATGTCGCCTGCGGCTCCCTGGGAGCCGTCCACGAACAGAAGATCGGATTTAGCACTCATAGTCGCTGTTCCCGTCCCATCCCGGACGCATCGTAGCAGAGCGTTTGACCGTCCTCCGCTGCACGTTGTAGCGTACCTCCACCAGGGGACGGGAGAAGGGGTCGCCAACGAATGGAACAGGTGACGCACGGCCGAAAGGCTGAGTTCGAGGAGGTGGCGCTGCCACTTCTCAACCCGCTCTTCAATCTGGCCCTCAATCTGACACGCAACCCGAAGGACGCCGAGGACCTGGTGCAGGAGACCTATCTTCGCGCCTATCGCTTCTTCGACTCCTACCAGCGTGGAACGCACGTCAAGGCCTGGCTGTTTCGGATCCTGCGCAACACGTTCATCAATCGCTATCGCGCGGCGAAGGTTCGACCCGACGAGGTCGAGTTGGACAAGCTGGAGACCGCGTACGAGAAGGTGGTGGACAAACAGTTCCTCCATGACCGTCAGCCGGCCTCGCCGGAAGCGATCGTGATGGATGGGGTTCTGGACGGCGAGGTGGAGGAGGCGATCGCAGCCATCCCCGAGGAATACCGAACCGTCGTCCTGCTGGCTCTGGTTCAGGAGATGTCCTACAAGGAGATCTCCCACGCGTTGTCTATCCCGCTGGGGACGGTCATGAGCCGGCTGCATCGGGGCCGAAAGCTGCTCCAGGCCAAGCTATTTGAATACGCCCATCGGAAGGGAATAATCCGCTCCACCATGGATGTTTCGGAGTGATAGGGCGGAAAAGGTGCCGTAGACGATGAACTGCAAGAATTTCAAAGAGTGGCTGTACCACTTCCAGCAGAACGAGCTCTCGTCTGAGCGCGAGGAGGCGCTCCTCGAGCACGCCGACGCGTGTCCGCCCTGCGGTCTCACGCTTGAGTTCGAGGCCACGATGTTGGCCACCCTCAAGAAACGATTGCAGCCCACCGCAACACCGGTCGGGCTCGAGTCGCGGGTTCGTGGCGTGATCGAGAACGCGACTCCCGGACGACTCTCGTCGTCGTGGTTCCAGCGTCCGTTCGTGGCCGCCGTTGCAGCGTCGTTATTGCTGGCGGTTCTGGTGATCCCCAGTCTGCGCGACGGTGAGTGGCTCTCGTTCCGCAGCGTGCGTGCGGTGTCGGGCACGGTCACCGTGGTTGATCCGATCTGCGAGAAGGCCGGCAGGACGTACGAGCAGCAGCGTCGGTGCAAGAATCACGCACACCTCAACACTCTCGTGACCGATGACGGAACGGAATGGAACATCAGCCTGGATGACGAACGGTTTCGTGGTCTCCTGACCGACACGGAGATGCGCGGAAGGCGGATGCGTGTCCGGGGCAATCTGTTTGGTCCCATCCGTACGTTGCAGCTGGTCGAGGCCGAGGTCCTCAATCCCTCCGTCAACGAGCTCTAGCGCGGTAATTCCAGGGAACGTGCTACGCTGAATCTCGTCGGAGAGCCCTCCGGCAAACCGACGCAAACGATGAACGACAACGCAGTAGGAGATACGATGAGTCAGGTCGTCGAACTAAACGACAGCAATTTTGACAACGAGGTCATGCAGGCCGATCAACCGGTTCTGGTCGACTTTTCCGCAACCTGGTGTGGGCCCTGCAAGAAGCTCGAACCCATCGTCGACGAGCTGGCCGGCGACTACGAAGGCCGAGTGAAGATCGGCAAGGTCGATGTCGATAAGGCTCCCAACACCGCCGCCAAGTTTGGCGTGATGTCCGTCCCCACCTTGATCTTGTTCCAGGGTGGCCAGGTCAAGGACCAGATGGTCGGGCTGCACTCCAAGCAATCGCTCTCCGACAAGGTCGATCGGGTCCTCTGATCCGGGCAGGTGTAGCGTAGTGGCTGGTTTCCTTGAGCTGATCGAGTCGTGGGGTTACGCGCTCGGCGAAACGCTGAACGCGCAACTGAAGACCGGCTCGGCGGGGTCGCTCCTCGTCGTCTACGCGGCCGGGGTCCTGACAAGTTTCACGCCCTGCGTCTACCCGATGATTCCGGTGACCGTGACGTTCATCGGTGGCGCCTCCGGCGGCGATCGCCGACGAGCGTTTTCGTTGTCGATGTTCTACGTCGCCGGCATGGCGTTGATCTACGCCGCGCTGGGAATGGCGGCGGCACTACTCGGCAAGACGTTCGGCAAGTGGACGCAATCGCCGTGGATCTACGCGTCGGTGGCAATCCTGATCGCCGTCTTTGCCCTGGCGATGATCGGCAAGATCAACATCCCCGTGCCGGGCCTGGCGGCGCGCACACAGAGTAGCGGTGTGCAGCGTGGCGGCTTCGGCGGTGCACTGATGATGGGGGCGGCTGCGGGTTTTGTCGCGGCGCCCTGTACGGCACCGGTGCTCTTCGTTCTGCTGCTCTACGTCGGGCAGACCCGCAACGTTCTCTGGGGCGGGACACTGCTCCTGGTCTTCGCCGTCGGACTCAGCACGCTCCTGATGTTGCTGGGCATCTTTTCCGGTCTTCTCGCCGGGCTACCGAAAGCCGGTGTCTGGATGGACCGAGTCAAGATGCTGTTTGCCGTGGGGATGTTGGCCGCGGCGGCCTTCTTCTTCTACAAGGCGGTGCGACTATGGATGTAGGTCGCTTCGTTCGAGGTACGGGACTCACCGTTCTCGCGTTGGCGCTGTTGAGCGTAGGCGTCGTGTTCGCCGAAGACGGCGTGTCGATCTCGCTCCCGGATCCCGTCACGGGCAAGACACAGGAGATTCGTCACGGGTCGGCGGCGCTCCACGTGGTGTTCTTCGCAACCTGGTGTCCCCACTGCGTCGACGAGCTCGACGCGCTCTCGGACCTCCATGCCCGGTGGCAGGAGCGCGGCTACCGACTGGTGGTGATCGCCGTGCAGGATCGTCACGACATGGAGCGCCTCAAACAGTTTGCCGATCGCGAGAACGTCCCCGGTCGACTCGTGTTCGATGAAGAGGGCGTCGCCTCAACCCGGCTTTCTGCCGACGACCTGCCGACCCATATCGTCTTCGATGCGGACGGCAAGGAAATCCACCGTTCGACTCGGCTGTCGGACGAGACGGTTTCGGTGTTACGCTCACTACTGTCGGATCGCTAAGCTCTGATCGTCGTGAGGGATGCTGCATGTCGATAGCCAGGCGGGGAACTCCCGGCCGGGTCGGACGCGTCGGGTTGCTGTTCGGTGGGCCCTCCAACGAACATGAGGTCTCCCTCGTCTCGGCTCGAGGTGTCGCCGCGGCTCTCCGGCAGACGTCTCTTGAATGGTTCCCGCTGGCGGTGACTGCGGAGGGGTGCTGGCTCTCTCCACAGCGATCGATGGAGATCCTCGAGAGTGACGATCGACAGGCGACCTCCGCCGCCGACGACTCGCGGCTGGTCTTCGCCCCCGGAAGTGAGGGGGATCCCGTCCGACTCATCGACGACCGCGGCGCGCAGAGCGTCATCGAGTTGGACGTCGTCTTTCCGTTGATCCACGGCTGGGGAGGGGAGGACGGTCGTCTCCAGGGGATGCTGGATTGGTGTGGCATCCGCTGTGTCGGGTCCGGGCTTCTGGGTTCCGCCGTCGGCATGGACAAGGCGATCGCCCGACGGTTGTTCGAGTCCGCCGGGTTGGACGTGGGTCCCTGGGTCGAGCTGCGTGCCGACGAGATCGACGCCGAAGCTATAAGGCGAGTCACGAGCCGTCTACCTGCGCCGTGGTTCGTCAAGCCGGCCTGTGGCGGTTCCTCCATCGGCATCCGCAAGGTCGAGCACGCTTCCGAGTTGGACGACGCCCTTCGTTACGCGGCGTCATTTGACGACAAGATCCTGGTCGAGCTGGGGCTGACCGCACGAGAGATCGAGTGTGCGGTCCTCGGCAACGAGACGCCGCGTTGCGCCGATGCCATCGGCGAGATCCATGCATCGGCCGCCTTCTATGACTACGAGGCCAAGTACGAGAGCGGGGACTCCCGGCTGGATATCCCGGCCGACCTTCCGGTCGAGGTCGCGAGCCGTCTGCGTGACGCCGCCATTCGGGCCTATCGAGTCCTTGGGCTGACGGGGTATGCTCGTGTCGACTTTCTGGTTGAACCCGATTTCGGGCATCTCTGGGTCAACGAGGTGAACACCTTGCCGGGATTCACCCCGATCAGTATGTTTCCCAAACTGTGGGAGGCGTCGGGGTTGGCTTATCCCGCGCTGATCGAAGAGCTCGTACGATTGGCCCGCTGAGAGGGCCTCATGCAAGGACGAAGCCGTGGCCCAACACGCCGGTGCAGTTCTCGTGCTCAACTCGTTGTACCAAGCGGTGCAGGTCACAGGGCTGCGTCGCGCGTTTCGCCTGTTCTATTCCGGTCGGGCCCGCGCGGTGTCTCAGGAGTTCGTCAGCTACGATTTCGACGACTGGTGCGATCTGGTTCCACGGATCAACGATCCCGTCATCCGAACGCCCCGCCGTCGGATCCTCATTCCCCAGGTAATCCAGCTCGTGCACTACGATCGACTACCAAGTCGCGAGGTGCGCTTCACTCGACGGAACATCTTCTACCGCGATCGGAATCGTTGTCAGTATTGTGGGAAGGTGTTTGTACAGCGGCAGCTGAATCTCGATCATGTGATCCCGACGTCGCGCGGTGGAAAGTCCTGCTGGGAGAACGTCGTCTGTGCCTGTATCGAGTGCAACACCCGCAAGGGTGCACGCACCCCCGTCGAGGCCAGGATGAAGATGATCCGACGTCCGCGAAAGCCGGCCGGTATCCCTCTGCTCCGAACCATGTGGTTGGGGCCCTGCCCCGAGGAGTGGCGGACGTTCCTCGACGAAGCCTACTGGAACGTCGAACTCGCCGATGACGTTGTCCGCGTTCAGCGCTAGTCTCCGGCGCCACGCATGGTTGGCCGGTCTCGGGTTGCTGGCCCTGGTCGCGACCCATCGCCTTATCGCGTACGACGTGTGGTGGCAACTGGCCGCCGGTCGCTGGATCCTGGATCACGGTCTTCCGACGCACGATCCATTCAGTTACGCGTTTCCGGGCAGACCGTGGATCGAGCTTCGCTGGCTTTACTGCGTCGTGCTCGAACTGATCTACCGGGTCGCCGGTGTCCACGGGCTGATCGTGGCGAAGCTACTGGCGGTCCTGGCTGCGGCATGGCTCTGGTTGCGTGCGGCCGGGGCGACGACATCGGCCGCGGCCCGCGGGTTGGGTGCGCTCGTCCTGCTGCTGGCGGTCCACGATCGATTGACGATCCGTCCGGAGCTGGCGACGTTTGTTCTTCTCGGGCTGACCGTGTGGCTCCTTCGCAGCGGGGAGGCCGCAGGCGATCGGCGGTCCGGCTGGCTCGTGCCGATCCAGATCCTCTGGTGCAACCTTCACACACTGGCCATCCTGGGCCCGATCGTGCAGACACTCCACGTCGTGACCACCCGGCGCGAAGGACGTTGGGATCGTCGGGGTCTCGTCATCGCCGTTCTTTCCTGGCTGGCCCTGCTGGCCACACCCTACGGATTCAGGGGCGCGGCGTTCCCTTTCCAGCTCTGGTCACAGATTCGGTCGGGCCATTACCTCGACCGTGTCATCGGCGAGTTCCACGGACCCCTCTCCGAACTCTGGTTTCGTGCTGACCCGCGGACGATCGGGTTCCTGCTCTGTGTGGGGGTCTCCGCCGCATCATTCGCCCTCGTACCGTGGCGACGGTCGCTGTTTCGCATCGGGCTGTGGGTCGTCTTCCTCTATCTCGGCTTGCAGGCCGTTCGCAATGTCGCGCTCTTCGGTTGGGTCGCCGGTTTCGTCACGGTGGCCAACGTGGCGGCATGGGAAGCGACGGCGTCAGAAGGGCGTCGTCGACGCGTCGATCGCGTCGTGACGACGGTCTGTTGGCTGGCGCTCTTGATCGGTGCTCCGCTGATCGTCAGCGGTGAGTGGGCGCGACGGAATCACAGCGATAAGCAGTTTGGTGTCGGTATCAGCGATCGCCGTTTCCCCATCGAGGCCTGGTCGTTCATCGAGCAGGCCAAGCTGCCGCGCCCGATCGTTCACGGTCTGGGGGACGGCGGTTACCTGGCCCATATCGGAGGGTCCGGCGAGGTGCTTGTCGACGGACGACTGGAGGTCTACGGCGAGTCCGTCTTGTCCTCGATCTTGCCCATGATCGAGACCGGCGCGGGCCTGGACCCATTCGCGTCCCGTCACGGGATCGGCACGGTGCTTGTGCGGGACCCGGTCGATCGTCCGGGGCTGTTTCAGGCCCTCGAGAAGTCTCCCGACTGGGTTGCCGTCTACGTCGATCCTCGTCACGTTGTCTTCGTGCGTATGGGGTCGGTTCCCACCTCGACACTCGAACGTTATCGGATCGATTGGCAGCGACCGGAGACCTGGAATCCGGGATTTCGCCCACCGAAGCGACCCCGGGTGTGGCCGGTCGAGGGTGGGGAAGAGCGGTTCACGTCAGAGCGAATGGGGTTGTTGTTGACGTCTGTCGGCAACTACGAGGACGGCGCGCACCACATCGCCGCCGCGTTGGCGGCAGGTAGTCGGAACCTCCGTGTGCAGTGGTTCGATGCCCTCTATCGTGCGGCGGACTCGTCGGATGAGCCGGTGATCGATCGGTTGATTCACAGCGACCCCGACCTGGCCCGCCTCGGCGGGGAGATCTTCCTACGACGGGATCGTCCGCGGGTCGCGCTGGCGTTCTTCGACGCCGCCTTCGACGTGCAACTCGGGGGCACCCTTTATCTCGAGCGTGCGGCGGTCGCCGCCCTGGCCGCCGGTGACGTCGACGCCTGTCGGGGTCGTCTGGAGTTGTGGCGGCGGATGGAACCGCACAGTCTCCGCCTCAGGAGAATGGAGGAGGCCCTGCAGCGATTCGGGGGGGCGGGGATGGCGACCGATCCCGACGATCCTCATCCGTCGATATAGTTTCTGCCGCGACCAGCCGATCTCTCGTGCGGTGGCCGCGAGGTTCCCGCGGCACTTCTGAATGGAAGACTCGATCAACCGTCGTTCGGCCCGGGTCTTCTTCGAATCCCGCCGTGGGCGATCGGGGAAGAGCAGCGCTTCGGTCAGCGGGAGACCGTCGGCGCGAAGGGTGGCTCGCACCAGGACGCCGTGCAGTTCGCGGATGTTGCCGGGCCACGAATGGCAGACGAGACTTCCCCAACCATCGTCGGCGAACCGCAGGGGACCTGCGCCGGTCTCTCGACGGATCCGAGACTCCAGCGTGGCGATGATCGTCGGCAACTCGTCGAGCCGCTTGCGTAGCGGTGGCACGCTGGCGCTCAGCGTCGACAACCGAAAGAACAGGTCGGCGCGGAAGCGATCGTCGGTGAGATCCCGGTGGGTGGCGGCGACAACCCTCACGTCCACCCGTCTCTCGACCGAGCTACCCACCGGACGGAAGGTCGACTCCTGGAGCACCCGCAGGAGTTTTGCCTGCAGGCCGCGGGACATCTCGCCGATCTCGTCGAGGAACAACGTTCCGCCGTCGGCGGCGACCAGCAGACCGTCACGGTTGCGGTCGGCGCCTGTGTACGCACCGCGACAGACGCCGAAGATCTCACCGTCCAGCAGGCTCTCGGCGATCGCTGCGCAGTTGACCGCGACAAACGGACCCCGACGCCGACCGCTCCAGTCGTGGATCGCACGGCTGACCGCCTCCTTGCCGACGCCGGTCTCGCCCTCGACGAGGACCGGCAGGTCGCAGGCGGCGAGCTTCCTGAGCCACGGTTCGATCGACGGGGGAACCCTGGTCGCCCCGGGTAGGGGCTCCCCCGGCGTGGACGCGACGCTCCAGCCCAGGAGCGCCGCGAAGGCCCGGCCCGCCTCCTTCAGGTCGGCCGTGGAGAGCGGAGACGGTCGCTGAAACTCCAGCGCCAGGAGCAGGTCGTCATGGCCGTCGACACGCGCGATCACGACTCCCCCGGGAGGGGACCGCGGACCGTGGTACAGCTGGATGGGGTCGGCCTGGCGGAGGAAGCGGTCCAGCAGGCTACGAGCGGGAGCCCCGTCGCCCGTAGAGAGTAGGGGATGGAACCTCTCCCCCAGACGGCGCCCCAGCCAGCCTCGCCGGGCCCCACAGCCGCGAACGGTTTGTGCGAGAAGCTCGTCGCCGACGATCGACCCCTCACCACAGGCCACACAGGCCCGGGCTAGCTGGCGCCAGACGCCAAGCCCGGAACCGATTGACGCCGTCCGTGGCGTCGGGATATCCTCGAAATCCATCGGAACCACCTTGCCAGAACCTCTCACCGACCTTAACCCCCGTCCCATGAATCGATTGACGGACGTTTTCCCCCTGAGTTCCTACGACGCAACCCGGATGGATCGATGAGCTATTACCGACAGGGCCCTTCTCGGCCGGGCGGCGGCATTCAGATCGGGCTTCCCGGTGTCACGCCGATGGTCAAGGCGATCATCGTCACCACCGTGGCCATGTACGTGGTGGATTTCCTCTTCAAGCAGTTCGGGGTCTACCTGGCGCTCAACTTCGGAATCGTTCCCTATAAGTTCGTCCACGGATTTGTCTGGCAGCCCCTGACCTACATGCTGCTCCACGGCGGATTCACCCACATCCTGTTTAACATGTTGATGTTATGGATGTTTGGTGGCGATCTGGAGCGGCGCTGGGGTGGGCCGGCCTTCCTCCGTTTTTACATCGTCTCCGGCCTGGGTGGGGCCTTCTTCATCGTCGTGCTGGCCTATCTGATTCCCGCCAGCTCCGTGATGATTCCTACAATCGGTGCGTCCGGAGCGATTTTTGGTGTCATGACGGCCTACGGGGTGATCTTCGGCGAGCGGACCGTCCTGATGATGATGCTGTTCCCGGTGAAGGCCCGAACGATGGTGCTGATCATGTTCGTCATCACCTTGATGTCGACCATCAGCCAGCCGGGGGACCGGGTCTCCCATGCAGCCCATCTGGGCGGCGCCATTGTCGGCTTCGCCTACCTGAAGCGTATCTGGCGGGTGGGGGAGTTCTACCGAGAGCTGCGTTGGAAGTATCAGCGACGTCGGTTCAAGGTCATGGACAAGCAGGACACCGACCGCTGGACCCACTGAACCCGCTGAACGTTGTTCACGTCGACGACCTCAGGCGTCGGTCCGCAAGCGCGACGGAAGCAAACCCATAAAACGCCTAAAACCCAGAGCTGACAGGGGTTTTCGTTAATTCATGACTGTTGACACTGTGCAATGCGGTGCATACACTATTGCAATCGACCCGGTATGTGCGATGTGTGATGTCTCGACGGGTACCGAGCACACAACAACGACATGCTCTAGGGGGGGCGCGTGACTCGACGACACGACACAATGAATCCGTTTGGATCCTTGTTGCCCGTGCGTCTGCCTGCCTCGATCCCATCTGCCCCGCCGAGATGTCGCTACCTCGGGGCGGAGGCCAAGAAACAAACTAAACAACGGCGACGGGTACGTACCGTGACCCAGCGGGTGGGTCAAGCGGTTTTGGGCTAGTTCCGGTTACCGAACGACGACTCCCCCCAGTCATTGCGCGGCACCGGGACCTACTAGGGGCTACACACATTGAATTCTACGACGAAGGATCGGACTCTTCTGTCGCGTTACTTCTCCGAGATCCGCGATTACCCACTTCTCACCAAGGAACAAGAACAGGATCTTGCACGCAATGTGAAGCAGGGCTGCAAGGACTCCTTGAATGAGTTGATCGAGTCCAATCTGAGTTTCGTCGTCAAGGTCGCCAGCGAGTATCGCAACCTCGGCCTCCCGTTCGAAGATCTGCTCAACGAGGGCAACCTCGGTCTGATCGAGGCCGCCCAGCGTTACGACGACGCCAAGGGCACCAAGTTCATCACCTACGCCATCTGGTGGATCCGTAAGTCGATCCTGAAATCCCTCAGCGAGCATTCCAGTCTGGTCCGGGTCCCGACCTACCAGATGAAGAAGGTCCGCGAGATCCGCGACACCGAGAACATCCTTCGCCGCAGCCTGGGTCGGAAGGCGACCCGGGAAGAGATCTCCACGAGTCTGGAGCGCAGCGTCGCGAAGATCGACCAGGTCCTGCAGTTCAGCCTTCGCGAGATGAGCCTGGACGACAAGGTCGGCAAGGACCGTGAGACGCCGATTTCCGATTACCTCGTAGACGACACCTCCCACAGCCCCGAAGAGAGTCTGATCCGTCGCGAGGCCAACAACCTGGTCGAAGAGGCGATGCATCACCTCACGCAGCAGGAGAAGATCGTTCTCTACCATCGATTCGGTATGTCCGGCGGCCCACAGCTCACCCTCAAGGAGATCGGCGAGATGATGAGCATCAGCCGGGAGCGTGTGCGGCAGATCGAGTGTCAGGCGAAAACGCGGCTCCGTAAGCTGTTCGCCCGCACGCGCCTCGTCCGTTCGCCCAGTCGACGACCGCTTCCCGTTCGCTCCATCGGGCGGAGTCCGCACGTCACTCATTGATCCGCGTCTTGCAAGCGCTGGTCGCTCTCCCATAGACTCGTCCCTGTGGATCATCCTCGATCTTCGGGAGCGGCTGCGTGGATCTCCGTCACGATTGGGAATCCGAGTCGGTAGACGCCGACCCGCGTCGGCAGACGACGATGGATTGGCCGCGGCTGTTTGCCTGCGAGACGGCGACCGACGCGTTGACGGTGATCGCCGGTTGGCTGGGCCCACCGATCCTCGGTCTCCGTCTCGGCGAGTCCTCCCGCCTCCATGCCGCCGTCGCCGAGTGGCGGATCTCCGACGACTGTCGTGCGACCCGTCGTTTCGAACGAATCGTCGCCGGCCAGCCGAGCTGGACGCTGACCCTCTCCACCGCGTTCGACCCCCACGAGCAGTTGTCCTTCGATCAGGCGGCCTGGGCCCTGGCGGCGTGGCGACAGCAGCGTGTCGAGCGTGACCGTGAACTGCTGCGGCTTACCGCTCACACGCAGGAACTCAACCTGATCCAGGTACTCGGGCAGCGATGTGCCGAGGCCCGCACGCCGGCCGAGTTGTTCGCGGCGGGTGTGGAGATCCTGGAACGAAGCGAGCTGGCCGCCTCGATCGTGGTCGCCCACGATGTCGGCGGTGACGCGGTGATCGAGTTCCACGGTGGCGCGCCGGACGACCCGACCCACCGCAAGGACTGGCTGCGTCGCGCACGTGGAATCCTCGGCTGGAGACAGGACCGCCAGGTGACCCTGCAGGTCGAACAGGCGACGGGACCCCTGGCCGGTGTCGACGAGGAGAGTCTGGTCATCCTGCCGTTGCTCCGCGGAGATCGCGTCGTGGCCTGCTTGATCCTGGTGCCGACCGCCGCCGCCGTCGATCGCGAGATGCGTCTTGCGTACAGCGCCGGCAACCAGATGGCGCTCCATCTCGATCGCATCCTGACCGTGATGGAGGTCGAGTCCGATCGAACACGGAGCCTCCTGGCGTCGTTGCCACAGGCGGTCGTGCTCCTCGATGCCGGGCAGCGAATCGTACTGGTGAATCCCGCGGGTGAGGAGTTGCTGCGGGGATTCGAGTTGGAGCCCAGCGGCCCGGCGGGCCCCCTGATCGCGACGCTCGGTATCGAGAATGCCGTCGGTCGTGTGGAGGCGGACGAGCAGCTCGTGGTCGAAGACGAGGTCTACGGTCAACCGGATCGAGCCATCGCCGTCACCGTTTCGTCGGTGCCTGCGCCCGGCGGGAAGTTCCTGGCCATCGTTCTTGCCGATGTCAGCGAACGACGACGAAGCCAACAGCGTCTGGCCCATTCGGAGAAGATGACCAGCCTCGGTCAGATGATCTCCGGCGTCGCGCACGAGTTGAACAACCCGCTCAGTAGTGTGCTGGGGTACGCACAGCTCCTGGCGCGCGCCGGTGCCGATGAGACCGGCCGCCGCCGCCTGGATACCCTCGAGCGCGAAGCCCAACGATGCCAACGGATCGTTCAGAACTTGCTTTCGTTTGCGCGTCGTCGTGGAAACGAACACGCACCCACCTCCCTCAACGAGGTCGTCGAATCGGTCCTGGGTCTGCTGGGTTATCAGCTGCGCGTGTCCGGCGTGGACGTCCAGCACACCCTGGACCCGTCATTGGCGGCGCTGACGGCGGATCGTCATGAGCTGCAGCAACTGCTGGTCAATCTTCTGACCAACGCCAAGCATGCGCTGCAGGGGCAGGACGGCCAGAAGCGGATCGAGATCCGAACCGGCACGACGGTGGATGACACGTTGTGGCTCGAGGTCGAGGACAGCGGTCCGGGGATTCCCGAGGCGATTCGTCACAAGATCTTCGAGCCGTTCTACACCACGAAGGGCGAGGGCGAGGGGACCGGTCTCGGCCTGTCCCTGAGCTACGACATCGTGCGGACTCACGGCGGCCGGATAGCGGTCTCCGACGGGTCCCAGGGTGGGGCGCTGTTCCGGATGGTCTTCCCTCCGGCCGGTCGCGCCGCAACGGGTGGGGTGGACGGGACGGTCGGCGATTCGATTGTCGTAGCACCGCCATCGTTGCGCGCCGCGACGATCCTCGTGGTGGATGACGAGAAGGATGTCGCGGCCATGATCCGCGATGCGTTGGCGGAGGACGGTCACACGATCCGTCATGCCCATGACGCGACAACCGCGATGCAACTCTTGCGTGAAATACGTTTCGACCTGTTGATCACGGACCTGCGAATGCCCGGTGTCGATGGGGCGCAACTGATCGAGGAGATCCGCCGCGCCGAGGGTACGGCGAACCTGCCCGTGCTTCTGACCACCGGTGACACGATCAGTGCGGAGGCCGGGGGGCTGCGCGAGTCCCTGGAGGTCGGCTGGATTCAGAAGCCCTTCGAACTGGACGACCTCCGTCGCGCCGTCGCGGAACGGTTGGTCCGCGACTGAGCGGCAGGATGCGGCACCTCGTCATCGGAACTGCCGGTCACATCGATCATGGCAAGAGCGCCCTGGTCCATGCACTGACCGGGACCGACCCCGATCGTCTGGACGAGGAGAAGCGAAGGGGCATCACGATCGAGTTGGGCTTTGCCGATCTTCCGCTCGATGACACGCGCACGTTGTCATTCGTCGATGTGCCGGGGCACGAACGGTTCGTGCGTCACATGGTGGCGGGCGCGACGGGGATCGAGGCCGTGATGCTGGTCATCGCGGCCGATCAGGGGATTCAGCCCCAGAGCCGAGAGCATCTGCAGATCTGTGAACTGCTGGGCGTTCGCCGTGGAGTGGTCGTCCTCACCAAGGTGGACCTCGTCGACGACGACCTGCGGGACGTCGCCACACTCGAGGTTGAGGAGTGGTTGACGGGTTCGTTTCTCGAAGGGGCACCGATCGTGCCGGTCTCCGCAAAGACCGGCGTGGGGATCGAGGCGTTACGCGCGGTCCTCGCCGATTGTTGCGACGCCGTGACCGAGTCCGGTCGGTCGTCTGTCGTGCGACTGCCGGTCGATCGCGCGTTCACGCTTCGTGGCTTCGGGACCGTTGTCACCGGCACGCTCGTCGGCGGACAGCTACAGACCGGCGACGAGCTGGAGATCCTGCCCTCCGGCACCCGCGCAAGGATTCGCGGCCTGCAGGTTCATCGCCAACCGGTGGAGATGGCCCACGCCGGTCGACGGGTTGCCGTCAACCTGCAGGGCGTCCACCCCGACGAGGTGCCCCGCGGCTCAACCCTGACACGACCTGGGCAGATGTTGCGCACACGTCGTGCGTGGGCGCGTGTCTCGGTGGGCCCGGAAATGCCGGAGGCCCTGGCACGAAACGGACAGGTCCGTTTTCATCAGGGCACCACCGACGGTCCGGCGCGAATCCGATTGCGCCGGGTCGAGGCAGGCGGGACCTACGCCGCCGAGTTGACGTTCGACGAGCCGTTGGCCCTGGCGCCGGGCGATCGTTTCGTGCTCCGTCGCCCGTCGCCGATCGACACCATCGGAGGCGGCGTGGTCGTCGATGCCCAGCCACCGCCGCGGGCGCTGACGGACGAGGTCACGCTCAACGATCCCGAGGATCTCGCGGCAGTCCTGGTGGATCGGCTACGACAGGCCGGGTCGAGCGGACTCGAGGTCGCGGAGCTTTCCGCCGCTCTGGGAGTCACCGATGAGGAACTGGCGAGCCAACTGGACTCCCTGGAGTCGGCGCAGGTCGTCGGCACACGGGCGATCGAACAGGAGGCCTGGTCCGCCGCCGGGCAATGTCTCGCGGATGCCGTCGGCACGCTCCACGAACAAGAACCGCTGAAGGTCGGCTTCAATCGGGAGACCGTCCGCGCCGAGGCCGCGCTGGAACTCCCGCAGGATCTCCTGCGAAAAAAGCTGGACGAATTGGCCGACGCCGGCGTCGTCGAACTGACCGGAGATCGTGTGCGGCGCGTCGGGCATGAGATCCGGCTGAGTCCGGCGCAGCAGCGCATCGCAGACGGATTGACCGAGACTCTCAGGGCGGAAGGTCTCGAGCCCGGCGACCCTCTGGCGAAGGTCGCGAGTGCCGAGCGTCCAGGGGTGACCGCTCTCGTCGATCTGTTGGTGGACCAGGGGCGGCTCGTTCGTCTCCACGACGGCAAGCTGTTCCACCCGGGGGCGATCGAGGGGTTGAAGGCCAAGCTGAAGACGTTTTCTGAGGGGCAGCGCTCCTTCGCCGTGGGGGAGTTCAAGGAACTGGCCGGGATCAGCCGGAAGAATGCGATCCCGCTCCTGGAGCACCTCGACGCCACCGGTGTGACACGTCGTCGGGGCGATTCCAGGGAGATTTTGCTCTGAGCGACCGCGATACGTCCCGTTCTGGCATCCGCCTGGGCAGTGTAGTAAGTTCGCCCTGAGGGTCCTGGACGCGGTTCTGCGGCATCCTCGAAGGAGACAGCATGGCACGCCTCGCGCTATTCGGAACCCTCGGTGGGCCGGAACTGCTGATCATCTTCGGCATCCTCATCTTGTTATTCGGTGCCCGCAAGATTCCCGATCTCGCCCGAGGTCTCGGTGAGGGGATCCGTGGTTTCCGTTCGTCCCTCCGTGGGGGCGACGACGACAACGGCGGTCAATCCGATAAAGGCGCCAACGGCTCGTGAGTCGTCGGACCGCCCCCCGGTCCGTCAGTCCGCTCATCGCACGACAGAAGCGGGCTGCTGATCGATTGCGACGTCAGGTGATGGAGGAGGACGGCTCCCTCGATCATCCCTATTTTCGAAAGCTCCAAAGACGCGTCGCACGATTCCGCGAGCAGGTGTCTCGCTCCGAGATGGATCGGGATCTAACGACGGCCGGACTGATCTACATCGGGGACTTCCACGCGACTCCGGCGGCCCAGGCCGAGGCCGCCGATCTTCTCCGCCGACTCTCTCTGTCCGATCGACCGCTCGCCCTGGGCGTCGAGTTCGTCTACGCGCGGCAACAACGCTTGCTGGACCGACGGCAGTCGGGGGAGTTGGACGACGCGACATTCCTGCGTCGCATCCATTACCGCGAGGAGTGGGGTTATCCTTGGGCCGGATTCCGCGCGGTTCTTGACGCCGCCCGCGATCTGAACGTCCCCGTGCATGCCCTCGACGCCCCGCCGCGCGGCGGCTACGGTGGCGTCGCCGTTCGCGACGAACATGCGGCGCGGCGGATCGCCGGTCTCGTGGCACAGGATCCCGCACGACGCTGGTTGATCCAGTTCGGCGAGTCCCATCTGGCAAAGACCCATCTTCCCAGTCTGGTGCGTCGCAGGCTCAAGCGTCATGGCATCGACACGCCCTCCCGCGTCGTCCTGCAGAACGCCGAGACGCTGTACTGGCAACTGGTCGGTGCGGGATTGCCTACCGACAGACCGGTACGAATCGACGACGAGGCGTGGTGCCTGTTCAACACCGGGCCCCTGGAGAAATACGAAGCCTACCGACAGGTGCTCGATCGTTGGCGTGGCGACACGCACCACGACGACGAGATCGACCTGACACCGGCGGTCCATCATCTGATCGAGGTGCTCTGTGGTTGGCTCGAGATCCGGCCCGACCGCAAGCGACTCCATCATCGCGCGGGCTGGAGCGAGGATCTCGTCGATGCGTTCCCCGAGGTCTACAGTGGCCCCGAAGCCGAGCAACTGTTGCAACCGATCATGGAAGAGCGGGGTCGGCGTCCCGCCGAGATCGACGAGGCTAGGCTGATCCTCGATCGTCGTGGAGCGCTCTACGATGCCCGTTCCAACACGATTTTCCTGCGGGCCTACCTACCGGGGGCCGCCGCGGGTGTCGGTGCCAAGTTCCTCCGTACCGCACTCACCGGTCGGTTGTTCATCTCGCCCGACGACTTCGCCGACGACGCCGCCCAGCGGATGTACGCCCATGCCTATTCCGAGGGGCTGGCCCAACTGGGGGCCCGTCTCGTGGATCCGGCCAGCGGTGTGGCGGGGCTGGACATGGTTCGTGCGGTGCGTCCGGCCGCCGGGGCGTGGGTGGGATTGCAGGAAGCCCCGGCCGGCGAGATGCTGGACTACTGGATCGATCTCCATCGACGTTTCGAACGGTCGACCGCCACGATTCCGCCACGGGACCTGGTCGTCCAGCTACGGCAGTCCCGCCCGTTGCGTCGAGTGCTGGCGCGGGCGATCGGTCAGCGGCTCGGACGCGCGTTGTTCGCCGCGGTCCAGGACGGTTCGTTGGGGCGTGCGGAGTTGCGTCGGTTGTTTGCCCGTCCGCTCCCACCGCGTTCTGCGGCCCGTACGGTCGTTCGGTTGTTGAGGCGTCAGGGCTGAGTCAGGCGAGACGTTCACTCGCCCGCTTCGCCTCGAACGGAACCACGGTTCGATCCCCATGCCGACTCGACGCGAGCCGATACCCGAGAAGCGTCATCAACGTCTCGAAGTCGTCTCCGTCCTCGGGCCAACTGGCGTGGGACGCGATAACACGAACGACGACGGGTTCGCCTTCGGCTCGCAACACCGGTCGCTCCTCGAGTTGTTGGGTCAGCTCCCGCCAACGCTTGACGAGGTGGCCGGAACGATGTTCCGGCGTCAACACGATGAACGTCTTCCAGCCGATGCGAATGGGCGTCTCGAGACCTGTCGTGCGTAGCGCGAGACGACGAGCGAGTTCGATCGTGGCTCGCTGGCAGGTCTCCGGACCGTCGTGGGCCTGGACCTGCTCCAGCCCGTCGAACTCCAGCGCGATCAGTCCACACGGTTTGTCGCCGGTCTCCACGCCGATACGACGGGTGGCCTCCACACGTAGGTAGCGTGCGTTGGGGAGCCCCGTCAGCGGATCGGTGAGCGAGGCCGGGAGTTGTCCGGGGACCCCGTGGTCGTCTCGCTGCCGTGTGACGCGGGCGAATGGCCCGCAGAGTAACGCAAGCCGTCGCTCGTCGGTCAGGCCGAAGGTGCGATCCTTGTCGTCGTACAGCGCGAGAACCCCCACCGCCCGTCCATCCCGGATAAGAGGGACCGCGATGCCGGTCTGTAGGCTCCGTAGTCCGTCGCTGCCGGCGATACCGTCGAGGTCGTGGGTCGTCTGACGATCGGCCCTCGGTGCGAGGGTCTCCGGCGGGACACAGTTCACCACTCGACGCGACGCAAGACTGTGACCGGCCATGCGCGAGTCGGCGGACGAGATCCTCAGGCCGACGAGTTCGTCAGCGGCCTGGCCGTCGGCGAACAGTGGCGTCAACCGATTCTCATCGTCGGTTCCGAAGACCACCAGCGTTCGATGGGGTAGCCACTTCCTCAGGTTCGCGGACAGAAGTGTCCAGCGTTCGGGTTCTCCCAGCTCGTAGTCGGCGATGCGCTCCATGTCGTAGAGCGTGCAGAGATAGGCCTCCCGTTCCTTCATCGAGAATGTCTCGTCGTCGGTTTCCTCGATCTCCACGCTGCCGACCGCGGCGGCATTGGAGCGTAGATGGTCGACCAGGGCTTCAACCACCGTGGGGTCGAACATGTGGCCGCTCTGTTCGTTCAGGTAGTCCAGGGCTCGAGACTCGGTGTAGGCGGCTCGATAGGGACGGTCGGAGACGAGGGCGTCGTAGCAGTCGACGGCGGAGAGGATCCGGGCACCGAGGGGGATCTCGTCTCCCGCCAGTCCGTCGGGGTAACCGGTGCCGTCCCAGCGTTCATGATGATGTCGGACCGCATCCTGCACAGCCTGGGGAAAGTCGATGCTCGAGATGATCTCGGCGCCGACACCGGGATGCATCCGCACCTGACGCCACTCGTCCGCGTCCAGGCGGGCCGGCTTGTCGAGGATCCGACGCGGGACGGCGATCTTCCCCACGTCGTGGAGGATCGCGGCCATCGACAGGGATCGACACTCCGGCGGTGTGAACGAGAACCGCCGGGCCAGTGCCTTGCAAAGTTCGCGGACACGATCGAGGTGGTGTCGCAACTCCCGATCCTCGACGACCAGCGAGTGCGCCAGGGCCCGGGCGATGGAGTCATGGACGTCGTGGGTCGTTTCATCGAGGGCGGCCCGCGTTGCGCGTCGACGCCCATAGGCCACGCCACCCGCAAAGCCGAGTAGCGCGAAGAGCGTGACCCAGATCCAGCGGGCACCTCCCGAGAGCGAGTAGAGGTTGGCAAGAAACGGAACGGTGGCCAACGCGAGGGCAACCTCGACACCACGGGCCCACAATCGCGTGCGCGAGAACGGTGCCGATTGCTGAACACAGAAGCGTCGCAGGTGCGAGAGCGCCGTGTCGACGCCGACGACCATCAGCGAGAACCCGAGCATCGCAACGATGGATGTCAGCATGCCGGCCGGTCCGACATCGGCGATCCAACTGTAGGTCACCGCGCCCAGCGTTACGGCGATGGCCGATTGGGACAACTCGTACCCCCATCGACCCGGGGACAGTGGGGCATGGCGTTGACGACGATGGGCATCGGCCAGCCGCGCCAACAACCCGCAGGCCACGGCCAGAGGGAAACCGGACAGATGTTGCGCCAGCAAGACGATGGGTAACGAGATCGCGATGGGGCCCACGCGGTGGGAGCGAAGGGGAAGCCCACCGGCCAGAGTGGCGATCAAAATCAGGGGCCACATGGTTGTGGCATCCTGAGAAGAGAACGCCGCCAGCCCCCAGACCGCCATCGAGACGCCGAACCCCTGAACCGCACCCAGGATAATCTCCCGGGGAAGCGGCGATTTCCCTTTGTTTTTCAGCGTTTCACTCCCCGGATGACGGATCGGACTCGCAGAGTCAAACCTAGGGCCGGATTGCCAAGGGAGGCAAGGGGAAGCCGGTTGAGCCACGCCATGGGGGTACGTATAATCCTGCTATTCAAAAACGCGATTTTGGCAACGTGGAGTGGACCGAATGGCAAAGACGAATGAGGAGATCGCGCGACGGGTCTATCGAGCACTGAAGACGCCGTCGGACGATAACCCTCGCACGGATCCAATCCTCGCGTTTCATTTCAAGAACAAAGACGACTACATCATGGTCCGCTGTAACAAGACGCCCGAGGTATCCATCAAGGGCAAGGACCAGACCGCCGGTGAAGTCAAGTTCTTCGCCTACAGCGACTTCTCCGATTTTCGTGAAGACGATGTCCTGTTTCGATTGAAGGACGAGGTCAAGTTGATCGAGCTCTACCGGAACGGGGCGGTCCAGGCGCAGCAGTTTGATTCGTGGGCCGTGTTCAGCAAGTGGCTCGACACGCTTGACGACAACGGCGTGCAGATCTCCCTGAAGCTTCCCTGTCTCGTCTACGCGGCGGTGCGTGGCCAGCAGCCCTCGATGCAGAACTTCATCGTCGAGGCGATCAAGGAATCGCTGCGTAACGGCTCGGACTCCTGACCCGCCAAGCGACCAGGGGAGTTCAGGCGACGCTCGTCGGTCTCCTGCTCTGCCTCGCTGCGCTCCCGCTAGCCAACGCGATGCCGCCCCTGATCGAGGGCGAGGTGCGTCCCGGGCAACAGGGTGTCGCGCGGACGGCGATCGTGGGTCGGGAGATCATCGAGATCCCGTTGACGGTCCTCGGCGTGCTCGATGACCAACTCGGTGCGGGGATCGATCTGTATCTCGTCCGGCTGGAAGGTCCCATCGCCGAGGAGGTCGGTGTCGCCGCGGGGATGAGCGGGAGCCCCGTCTTCATCGATGGACGTCTGGTCGGTGCCCTGTCCTATCGGATGGGAAGCCTCCCGACTTCCGCCATCGCCGGTGTCACACCGATCCACGCCATGTTGGACGCCCGACGTTACGGGGCGAGCGCGGAGACCCCGACATTGAGCCTGTCCGACGGGATGGTCCAACCGATCGGAACCCCGGTCCATGTCTCCGGGCTGCATGGCGCGCTGCGTGGGTGGACCGCCGAGCGTCTCTCAGAAATGGGCATGACCCTGGTACCGGGAGCGGGAGAGGATCCCACCATCGGCGATGCCGCGAATCTGGTCGGTGGCTCGCCGGTGGGCGTGGCGCTGACCCGTGGTGATCTGAGTATTACCGCCACCGGCACGGTGACGATGGTCGACGGCCAGACGGTCTGGGCCTTCGGTCACCCGTTCATGGGTCGCGGGCGGGTCGAGATGCCGATGGTTCACGCGGAGGTCGTCCACACCCTCGGAGATCTCGCCGGCTCGTCCAAGTTGGCCAGAACCGGACGCGTGCTCGGCGCCATCGTCGAGGATCGGCTCACCGCCGTCGTCGGCGAGATCGGTCGTCAGGCAGCGATGATTCCGATGACGATCTCGTTGGCCCAGGAGGGCCGACTGGAGGAGCCGCTACGGATCGAGGTCGTGCGTCACGACGCGTTGACACCGCTTCTGCTGGCGGTGGCCTCGGCCAACGTCCTGTCGAATCGGCTCGGCGTCGAATCCGAGATGACGATCTATGCCCACGCACGTGTTCGGCTGCAGGGGCACGAACCGCTGGTCCTGGAGTCGATGAACTCCGGCAGCGGTGGTGCGGTGGCGTTCGGTCTCGCCGCCGATCTCCAGGCCTCCATCGGTGCCCTGTGGGACAACCCGTACGAACCGCTGGAGATCGAGGGGGTCGATGTCACCCTGCGGGCGTCTCCGGAGCGACGGGAGTATCGCCTGGTCGAACTTCAATACGACCGCGGCGCCCTGCGTCCCGGCGAATTGCTCCGGGTGCGATGCGTGATGGAGTCCTATCGTGGCGATCGTCGGGTTGAGACTCTCGAGGTCGCCTTGCCTCGCGACGTGGATTTCGAACGACTGGCGTTGGCCGTCGGTTCCCCGACCGATGTGGCTCGTGCCCTGGGTCGGCGAGATCTTCGTCGTGCACTGAGCGCCGTCGATCTCGATCCACTCCTGCAGATCGTCTCGCAACGACGCCCGGCTCATCAATTGACGGCTGTCCTCTATCGGTTCGCCGACGGCGTTGCCCATCGCGGGCTCAGCCTCGGAGAACTTCCACCGACCGCCCGTCGACTGATCGGAGACGGCACCACCCTGCGACGAAACGTCGTCGATCGAATCGTCGAATTCGATCGTGTCGAGTTCCCGCTGGACGGTCCCGTCACCGGCGGGCTCGTGCTGGGACTACAGATCGACCCCAAACTGGAACCGGAGACCCGACCATGAGAGATCCATCCACCCGTTGTGTTGTCCCGTGGGTCCTGGGGCTCGTTCTCCTGACCGCCGGCTCCGCGGGGGGTGCAGAGACGGCGCAGTACTCCACACCCCAGGCGCTGGCACAGGGAACCCTGGACGGCACGTTGATCGATGCCGACGGCCGCCTCGCACTTGCTCCGGAGGTCGAAACCCTGTGGGGGCCGGAAGAGGGGATCGTCTGGCGGGTGACCCACGACGGTCGCGGGGGAGTCTTTGCCGCACTCTCGGGACCGGCACGCCTGCTGCACATCGCCGCCGACGGAGAGACGGCGATCTGGCACCAACCCGAGGACGAACAGCTGTTCACCGCCGTCGCGACCGATCCTGCCGGTCACGCCCTGCTGGGCGCGACGCCCTCCGGCGAGGTGTGGAAGTATTCGGCGGCCAACGTCGGCGAGAGGCTCGTGGAGACCGACGCCGCGTTCGTCTGGGCGCTGTCCGTCGCCGACAACGGCGACCTGTGGGTCGGCACCGGTGTGCCTGGCCGGGTCCTGCGTGTTCGGGACGGCGTCTCGTCGATCGTCCACGAGACCGCACAGGATCCCGTCCGCTGTCTCCTTCCGCTGGACGACGGCGGCGTTCTGGTGGGGACCGGCGGGCAGGGCCACATCATCCGGATATCCGGCGACGGGCGACCGTACGTCCTCTACGATGCCGACTCGCCGGAGATCGTCGCCCTGGCGCGGGATGAAGACGGCGTGATCTACGCCCTGGCCGTCGGTGGTGCCAAGCTGCCTGGTCGCGCCGATCGTGCCGCTCGTGGCGCGGGCGCCAAGACGCCTCAGGTCCAACAGACGGTGACCGTCCGTGCCAAGCCCGATGAGTCGGACGACGCGGGAAGCGAACCGAAGGAAAAAAAAGACGACAAGTCCGCGCCCGGTCGGGACGGCGGTCCGCAGAAGCTGTCGGCGACACCCGGCGGAACGGTTTATCGCATCGAGCCCGACGGTGCCGTCCACACACTCTGGGAGACCGTCGACGAGATGCCGTTCGCCATGGCCCGTCGTGAGGACGGACTCCTGGTGGTGGCGACCGGTGCGCAGGGTCGTCTTCACATCATCGATCCGACGACCGGACACGCGTCCCGGCTGTTGCGGGTCTCCGCCAATCAGGCCAGCGCCCTGACCCTGGACCCCGCCGGCAGCATCTGGGTCGGCGCGACCCACGACGCACGGATAGAACGGATCCACGCAGAGGTGCGGGCGACGGGGCGGTATCTGTCGCCGGTCGTCGACGCAGGGACCATCGCCCGCTGGGGGCAGGTGACGGTCCGGGACGAGCCCGGAACGTCCGGGACGCTGCGTACGGAGATCCGTGTCGGCAATACGGAGTCGGCGGACGAGACGTGGTCCGATTGGGTCCCGTTGCAGAAGGCGGGAGAGGACGGCCTCACGGCCCGTCGTGCGCAGATCCGTCTGCATCTTGCCGCACGGGGTGGCAAGGGGCCGCGGGTCAGCGGTTATTCCCTGCATTACCGTGTCCACAATCGTCGACCGCAAGTCATGGCCCTCGACATCGAGCGGCCGGGAGTGATCTGGGTTGCAGGTCCGACGCAGAGCAGCAGTCGGTTGGGGCCGGTGATCGCCAACGACCCCGTTGCGAGACGGGCGATGGCCAGCCTGAGTCGTCCCGCACCTCGTTCGAACGGAGCCGTGCGCAAGGGGTACGAGCCCGGCGCCAGGACCTTTCGATGGCTGGCCAGGGATCAGGACGGCGATCGACTTCGGGCAACCCTCGCGGTGCGTCGGGAGGGCGGCGAGACCTGGTTCCCGATCGCCCGCGACCTGGAGACGACCTACTACAGCTGGGATGCCCGGGGAATGCCCGACGGTGCTTATCGTGTTCGTGTCACCGTGGACGATCAGCTCGATCATCCCGACGGCGAGGGGCGTCGTCATCAGAAGGTGAGCGACCTATTCGAACTGGACAACACGCGACCTCGCGTCGCAGATCTGAAGATCCGATCCGACGGCAACGGGTGGCGTGTTCAGTTCTCCGCTGCGGACCCCGAAGGCGCGGTCGCCGCGGTTGAGATGGCCGTGGATGGGGGGCAGTGGCGGTCCGTCACGCCGCTCGACGGGGTGGCCGACTCAGGAAGCGAGCCCTGCGAGGTCTGGGTGGAGGCGCTCCGAAACGAGGAGGGCCGGTCCCTTCAGCTTCGGGTGACCGATGCCGCCGGTAACCTGGGCGGAAATATGAAACGGTTAAGCAAGGACGGCGCTAGCTCTCGCTGACGACCAGGTTCTCCCAGTCCGGAATCTCCGGCGGGGAGTCGGGTCGGGCGAACAGGTACCCCTGGGCGCAACGGACACCGGCCTCGGCCAACTTCTCCAGCTCTGCCTGTTGCTCGACCCCCTCGGCAATCAGGGTGATCGACGTATTGTCGGTAAACCGGCGAATCGTTCGGATCAACTCTCGTTTGATCGGATCCAGGTGTAGGTCGCGCACCAGCGACATATCGACCTTCAGGAAGTCCGGGCGGATCTCGGCGATCGCCTGAAGACCGGCGTAGCCCGACCCCACGTCGTCCATGGCCAGTTGGTAACCGATGCTGCGAACCTCGTCGAGGAATTCTCGCAGCGCTCCGAAGTCCTGGACGACGGAATGCTCCGTGAGTTCGAAGACCACCCGGTCCGGTGTCAGGCCCGCGCTCCGTAGCAATTCGGGCAGGCCACTCATCTGCAACTGGGGATCGCTGAACGAATCCGGCTCGATGTTGAGGAACAGCCTCTGACCCGACTCGAGGGTCGGTAGACCTTCGATCGCCTTCTTGCGGCAGAGGCGTTCGACGGCCCACAGTGCGCCATTGTCACGGGCGACCTTGAAGAGACGATCGGGCGTCTGAAACGCGCCGTTTGGAATGCGGGTCAACGCCTCGTAGCCGAGGATCCGTTGGGCGACGAGATCGACCACCGGTTGGTAGACGGTCTTGACCTGCTCGGAGCGCAGTAGTCGGTGCAGGCGAATCGCGTGAGTTCGCTCTTCGCGCTCACGCTGGCCGAGACCATCGGCAAACGCCTGCTCGAGGCCGCCATAGATGATCCGGCGGGTATCGACGCCCTCGTCGTGGCTCATCAACGCACCGCCCAGATAGACGCCGAACTTCTCCACGTCGTCGGCCGGGAGAGTCTTGCCCAGGTGGGCCTTGATCCCACGGGAGAGACGATGGCGTACCCGTGTCAGGTCACCCTTGTCCAACGCACGCTCTTCCCGGGGTGGCCCCAGGAGCACGACAAACGTGTTGCCGGCGACAAGCGGATCCAGGATGACATCGCTCTGTCTCAGCCGGCTCGATTGGAAACGGGTCAGGAAGACCGAGATCTCCTTGAGGATCGCTTCGTAGGTGGACCATCGATTGCGGGACAACTCGTTGCCCTCACTGAGGACCGTGATCGAGAGCAGCCCCAGCTGGCGGCGCTCCGAGAGTTGCTCCTGTATCTGACCGAGCAGCACGACCAGGCTCGGCAGCTCGGGGAGTCGGGCGGCAGCGGTGTCGCCGGGCAGAGTCATGCCCATCGGACTCTTCACCGGTGCTCCCCCTCGGATCGATCGTCAGCGGCCATCGCAGGCTGGTCCACGACATCCGCTGCGTCACCGATGCGCACGCCACGAAACCGTGTCACGCGGTTTCGCCCGCCACGCTTGGACTCGTACAGGGCCTTGTCGGCGTTCTGAGTCAACTCGTGAGAGTCGCATCCGTCACGGGGGAATTCGGCGACTCCACCGCTGATCGTCAGAACTCCGTTGGGCTGATTCTCCTGGAGCTCGAACTTGTACGCCTCGATGGCGGCGCGGATCCGCTCCGCCGCAACCATGGCCTCCGCTCCTTGGGTGTCGGGCATGGCGACGATGAACTCCTCGCCGCCGTATCGACAGACCCAGTCGCTGGGACGCACGCAGTTCTGGACCAGTTTCGACAACGAGCGCAACAGCGCGTCGCCGGCCGGATGACCGTTGGTGTCGTTGTAGTTCTTGAAATGATCGATGTCGAAGATGAACAGCGATACCGGGCGCGCATCGCGATCCGACTCGTAGATCATCTCGCTGAGAGACTTCATGAAGTGTCGCTTGTTGAGCAGCCCGGTCAGACCGTCGTGGTTGGCCTGCGCCGTCAACCGCATCCGGTAGTGACTGTTGACGAGGGCCAGGGATCCCAGGTTGGTCACCAGCTGAAACATCAGCTTCATGTCCCGCGGATAGTTGTTCACGCCGCTGATGGCGATCACACCCAGAACCTCTTCGTTGCTACGATGATTGTGATGGAGCAGCGGGCCGACGATCTCGGGTCGGACCATCGGATGGTTGTCCTTGATCGTCACGCCGTCGGTGGCCATCGGATTGGCCCAACTCTCGCTGAGCATCTCCAGCTTGTTGGCAGCGACCCAGCCAATCTTGCCCTCTCCGAACGGAATGGAGCGAAGGGCCGGTGGGACGTCGGTCAGGCCCCGCTGTTCGGCGAGATGCAGGACCGGGTCTCGTCGCTCTCCACTGGTGTCGTGTGCCGTGGCATAGAACAGGACCTTGTTCGGGTCGAAGATCGCCGTGATCAACTGGATGATCAGCCCCGGCACATCTCTGGAGTTCAGGTCCGCGCGGTTCAGCTCGCGAACGACGCTCGGTAGGGATCGTGCCAGCGCCGCGATGGTTTCCTGCTCGCTCTTGATCTTGCCGAGGAGTCGACTCTGATCTTTAGCCTGTTTCTCGGCACGCTCCAACTTGCGTCGGGTGGCAAAGAGGTCGGTCTTGAGTTGTCGGCGTCCCAGGCGAGACACAACGGCACCCACCAGCAACGCAGTTACCGCGACGACCCCGGAGAGCAGTTCCGGCTGTTGCAGGACCGAATTGAACACACGAACCCTTTTTTCGTGTGAGTCTTCATTGCAAGGAACGTTCCCATTTCACGACCGGAGGGCTTCGAGCTATCCCCATGCAAACGAACGACTTACAATATTGACGATCTTCTAATTACCCCGATGACCCGACGTCGATTGGCGGACGGTCGTCGTTCGCTGCCCCTCAACGTCACCTCGATCACCGAATTGGCGTTGCAATCTCGGCCCGACGGAGGCCTCGAGGGCCCTGTGTACAATGCGCCGCATGTTGCGGGTCAACGAGATTTTTCACTCGATTCAGGGCGAGTCGACCCATGCCGGTCGCCCCTGCGTCTTCGTCCGACTGACCGGCTGCAACCTCCGATGTAGCTGGTGCGACACCGCGTACGCTTTTCACGAAGGTCGGACCATGAGTGTGGACGAGGTCTGCGAGGCCGTGGCCGGTCACGAGTGCGACCTGGTGGAGTTGACAGGTGGCGAACCCCTTTTGCAGGCGGCCGCCATCCCGCTGATGGAAGCGTTGTTGCAGCGCGGGCACGAGGTGTTGCTGGAGACCGGGGGGAGTCTTTCGGTCGACGAGGTGCCGACGGCCGTCGGTCGGATCATCGACGTGAAGTGTCCCGGGAGCGGGGAGTCGGATCGGAACCACTGGGAGAACCTGGCCGCACTCCGGGCGGGGGATGAACTGAAGTTCGTGATCAACGATCGCGCCGACTACGAGTGGGCACGACAGGTCGTTCGTGAGCGAGACCTCGGCAAGCGATGCCCGATCCTGTTCTCGGGAGTCCACGAGTCGTTGTCGGCGACTCGGTTGGCGGACTGGGTTCTGGAAGATCGGTTGCCGGTCAGGGTCCAGCTGCAGTTGCACAAGTTGCTCTGGCCCGGCGTCGAGCGGGGCGTGTAATGGCCCGAGCGGTGGTTCTGCTCTCCGGCGGTCTCGATTCCGCCACCTGTCTCGCGTGGGCGATCCGGGAGGGTTGGGAGGCCCACGCGCTGAGTGTTCGCTACGGTCAACGACATGCCGTCGAACTGGAGCGGGCCGCGGAGTTGGCCGACGGGATCGGTGCCGCCTCCCATCGCATCGCCGACGTCGACCTCGGTTTCATCGGTGGCTCGGCCCTCACCGATCTCACCCTGGATGTCCCCGACGGCAGGGGAGTCGATGGCGGGGATGAAATTCCCATCACCTACGTTCCGGCACGGAACACGATCCTGCTCTCTCTCGCGCTGGGTTGGGCCGAGACCCTGGAGGCCGAGGCCATCGTGGTGGGCGTCAATCGGATCGACTATTCGGGCTACCCCGATTGTCGCCCGGCGTTCATCGCCGCCTTCGAGAGGCTGGCCGGTCTGGCGACTCGGGCCGGTGTCGAGGGTTGTCCGGTTCGCGTCCTCACGCCCCTGCTCGATCACGGCAAAGGGGAGATCGTTCGCCTGGCGCTACAGCTCGGCGTGGATCTTTCCCGGACGCTTTCCTGCTACGACCCGTCCCCGCAGGGCAGCCCTTGCCGGCGATGCGAGGCGTGTGTTCTCCGGGCTCGTGGCTTCGCCGATGCCGGGGAAACGGACCCTTCCGCCTGACGCCAACAAGTGAATCGTTGCCATCCCGCTGTTTTTAGGTTTAGGATGGTGCTGTCTCGCCCTCGGAATGTGGGTTTCCGGGGAGAGTTAACACGCGAAGTACGCAGGAGGCGTTGGTGGAAAACAAGATCGTCGTCCATCTGAAAGACGGGACGATCCATAAGGGTGTGACCCACGATTTTCAGACAACGGTCGAGTCCTTTCATCTCTTACCGGGTGAGGGAGGCGGGGTCCCGCTCCGCATAAAGATCGACGACATGAAAGCTCTGTTTTACGTCAAGGATTACATCGGCAATCGCGACTTTGTCGCGCGGCAGCGGTTTGCCGAGGCCCACGCGAGCCAACGCAAAGCAGTTGTTCAATTCAAAGATGGCGAAGAGATCTGGGGAGTCCTGGGTGACGGCGTCGATGACGGCGGACTCGGGTTTTTCTTCTACCCGGCGGATGAGAGAGACAACAACATCCGCATCTTCGTCAACCGATCTGCGATGGAAGGTATGCGCCTGGTCGACTGAGCCGGAGGTCGCGAGGCGATTGGGCATGGAACCTGTCGAAGGAAGGAGTTCTCCATGAACAAGGCCGAACTTGTCGATCGACTGGCAGAGAGGTCGGGGCTGTCTCATCGTGAGTCCCGTCAGATCGTCGACTTCATTTTCGACCCGGACCCCGCAACCGGGTTGATCGCGAAAGAACTCCTGAGTGGTGGCAAGGTCGCCATCAGTGGGTTCGGGACGTTCGAGGCCCGTGCACGCAAGGCACGCGTGGGACGCAACCCCCACACCGGCGAAGCGCTCAGCATTCCGGCAACCCGTGCACCTGCGTTCAAGGCCGGAAAGCCTCTCAAGGAAACGTTGCGCGGATAGCCGTCATGCCCCGTCAAGGGGGTAGGACCCCAGGCGAGGCAAGTGAGCCGATCACGCAGTCAGCGAAAGCGTCCCACGAAGAGACGCCGGAAGCGATCCACGGCCCGTCGTTGGTTTCCGCTCGCGGTGCGTGTTCTCCTGGTGGCGTTCGTCGCGTCGCTGCTCCTGTTCGTCTACCTGGACGTCTCGCTGTCGCGACGGTTCGACGGACGACTCTGGCGTCTTCCATCCCGCGTCTTCTCCGACCTGGGGACCGTCGTGGTCGGCGAGCATTACCCGCCCGACCAACTGCTGGGACGGCTTGAGCGTCACGGCTATACCGAGTCCACGGAAAAGAAGCTGCGGGCGGGACAGTATCGATTTCAGGCGTCGACGCTGACGGTGCGCACCCGGGCGTTTACGACGCCGGTGGGTGGCTCCGACGAGATGACGGTTGTGGCCGTTTTCCGCGGCGATCGGATCGCAAGTCTGCGGCGTGACGACGGGGCCACGCTCCCGCGCTGGTTGCTCGAACCGGTACCGTTAGCCGCCTTCTACGGGGCGCATCAGGAAGAGCGCGAGATCCGCACCCTCGACGAGTTCCCACCGCGCCTGATCGACGCCGTGCTGGCCGCGGAGGACTCCAGGTTCCGGCGGCATCACGGGCTGGACTTGCGTGGGATCGGTCGCGCGGCGGTCACGAATGTGCGCCGCGGAGGGATCGTGCAGGGGGGGAGCACGATCACCCAGCAGACGGTCAAGAACCTGTTCTTGACGCCGCGACGAAGTTGGTGGCGCAAGGCCCGCGAGGCCGCGATGGCGCTGGTCCTCGACGCGCACTACAGCAAGGACCGCATCCTCGAGGTCTACCTCAACGAGGTCTACCTCGGTCAGCGCGGCGCCATCAGTGTGTGTGGGTTCCAGGCCGCATCCCGTCACTATTTCGGGCGCGACGTCGATCGTCTCTCCGTGGCCGAGGCGGCGACGTTGGCCGGGCTGATCCGTTCGCCGGGGCGATACGATCCGTTGCGAGAGCCGGAGTCGGCACTTGAACGACGGGATCAGGTTCTCGATGCGTTGCTGCAACTTGAGTGGATCACACCGGAGCAACACGGTGTCGCGAAGGCGGAGACGCTCCAGGCGGCCGGTCGCGGCGACGGCAACACCCGCGCACCCTACGCCGTCGAGTACATCCGTCAGCGTCTGGCCGAACGGTACAGTCGCAAGACGCTCGAGGAAGAGGGGCTGTCGATCTACACCACGCTCGATACACGAATCCAGCAGGCGACGGAACAGGCGCTGGCCGGTGGGCTCGGGCGCCTTGAGGAGCGCGCGCCGGGACTCCAGGGTGCGGTTGTCGTGACCGAGCCTGCCCGTGGGGCGGTGGTGGCGATGGTCGGCGGGCGGGACTTCGGCTCGAGCCAATTCAACCGTGCGGTCCAGGCGCGACGACAGCCGGGCTCTTGCTTCAAGCCGTTTGTGTTTGCCGCAGGTCTCGAGTTGCAACGCAACGGCCTCCCCGGTGGTCTCAAGCCCGGCACGAAGTTGGAAGATCGTCCGATCCGCTGGACGTCGGGTGGCAAGTCGTGGGCACCCTCCAATTACGATCACAAGTTCCGCGGGAAAGTAACGGTGCGTCGGGCGCTCGTGGACTCGCTCAACGTGCCCACGGTTCGTGCGGCGCGCCGGATCGGCATGGAGGAGGTCGTGCGCACGGCCCGTCGTTGCGGACTGCAGTCGCCGATGAAGCCACTACCGTCGCTGGCGCTGGGGACCGCCGAGGTCAGCCCGCTGGAACTTGCGACCGCCTACGGGACCCTCGCCAATGGAGGACGCCGAATCGACCCGTGGCTGATCCAGGCGGTGCAGAACCAGAAGGGGGAACTCCTCGAAGGACGCAGCCCCCGCGCGCAGCGAGCGATCACGGAGCAGACGGCGCGACAGCTAACCGACATGTTGCGTGGTGTGCTCCGCGATGGGACCGCCAAGACCGCGAGCGCCCTGGGCTATCGGGGCGTCGCCGCCGGCAAGACCGGGACCACCGACGAGACCCGTGACGCGTGGTTCGTCGGCTACGACCGTCGTCGCCTGGCGTTGGTGTGGGTCGGTTACGACGACAACCGTCGGACCGGGCTGACCGGAGCCAGCGGGGCTCTACCGATCTGGGTCGAGTTGATGAAGACCTTCGATGACGGCGGTGGCGTCGCCGCCGACGCGCCGGAGACGGTGACGGTGTTCATTGACCCCACGACGGGTCAGCGGGCGGTGCGTCGCTGTCCCGAGCGAGTCGAGCAGACCTTCCCGCGGGGCGAGGTTCCGGAGCGCTGTCGCGAGCACCAGGGTCGCATGCGACGCTGGATGCGTGGCCTGCTTGGCGGCAACAACTAGTCGACGGAGCCGTCGGCCTCGTAACGATCCCTCAGCGACTGCACGACGGCGGGGTCGGCGAGCGTCGTCGTGTCGCCAAGCGCCTTGCCCTCGGCAATGTCCCGCAGCAACCGTCGCATGATCTTCCCGGAGCGCGTCTTCGGTAGATCGGCGGCGAACAGCAGTTCCTCCGGACGGGCGAGCGCTCCGATCTTCGCGGCGACATGTTGACGGATCTCGTCGTTCAGCGCCTCGTCAGCGACCTGCCCGTCCCGCAGACTGACGAACGCGACCACCGCCGTGCCCTTGATCTCGTGGGGCACACCGATGACCGCGGCCTCGGCCACCGCATCGTGATCGACCAGCGCCGATTCGATCTCCATCGTCCCCAGCCGATGCCCCGAGACGTTCATCACGTCGTCGACACGACCCAGAATCCAGAAGTAGCCGTCCGCATCTCGCTTGGCCCCGTCGCCCGGGAAGTAGGTGTTGCGATCCCAGAGGGACCAGTAAGTCTCGATGAACCGTTGGTCGTCACCCCAGATCCCGAGCGTCCGTGCCGGCCATCCACCACGGATCGCCAGGAAGCCGCCGCCGACCTCGATCTCTTTCCCCTCGTCGTCGAGGATCGTCGCATCGATCCCCGGAAACGGTCGCGTGGCCGAACCCGGTTTGGTGGTCGTCACGCCCGGCAATGGCGTCAGCAGGATCTGGCCGGTCTCGGTCTGCCACCAGGTATCGACGATCGGGCAACGACCGCCACCGACATGCTGGTGGTACCAGGTCCAGGCTTCGGGATTGATCGGTTCGCCGACGCTACCCAGCAGCCGCAACGCGGAGAGGTCGTGCGGTGTGAGGTGATCGACGCCCCACTTCATGAAGGCACGGATCGCCGTCGGTGCGGTGTAGAACACGGTGACGGAGTGACGTTCGCAGATCTCCCAGACGCGTCCACGATGGGGATAGTTCGGTGCCCCTTCGTACATCAAGACTGTCGCGCCTGCCGCAAGAGGGCCGTACACGATGTACGAGTGACCGGTGATCCAGCCGACGTCTGCGGTGCACCAGTAGACATCATCCGGTCGCAGATCGAACACCCAGCGGCTGGTCGCATACGTCCCGACCAGATAGCCACCGGTGGAATGCACGATGCCTTTCGGCTTGCCGGTGGTGCCGGAGGTGTAGAGCGTGAAAAGCGGGTCGTTGCTGTCCATCTCGACCGGCTCGCAGGTCACGGCCCGCTGCGGGAGGATATCGTGGTACCAGTGGTCACGACCGTCCTTCATCGGGATGTCATGGCCGAGACGTTTGACGACGACCACCGATTCGATGGTGGGAGTCTCCTTCAACGCGTCGTCGGTGATCTCCTTGAGCGGCAATATCTTTCCGCGCCGATGGGCTCCGTCCGACGTGATGACGAGACGCGCCCCGGCATCGTTGATCCGTTGACGAAGGGAGTCCGCAGAGAAGCCACCAAACACGACACTGTGGATGGCGCCGATTCGCGCGCAGGCCAACATCGCGATGGCGGCCTCCGGAATCATCGGCAGATAGATCGCGACGCGGTCGCCGCGGTCGATCCCCAACTCTCGCAGCGCGTGGCCGAATCGCACGACCTCGCGGTGGAGATCACCGTAGGTCAACGTTCGACGGTCGCCGGGTTCGCCCTCCCAGATCAGGGCGGCCTGGTTACGTCGACCCTGACGCAGGTGGCGATCGAGGCAGTTGTCGGCGACGTTGAGCTTGCCGCCGACGAACCAGCGGGTGTCGGGGCCCTCGCCCTCGCGGACGGAATCCCAGGGCCGGCTCCAGTCCAACTCCTCGGCAAAGGACTCCCAGAACGCCAGCGGGTCCGCCGCCGCGCGTTCGTAGACCTGCTCGTCCCGGACAACTGCAGCCTCGCGAAACGAATCGGACGGGGGAAACCGCCGGTTCTCGTCCAGAAGTGCATCGAGGCCGTGCGGATCGCTCATCGTGCTTCCTCGGGTTTGGGGGGCTTTCGAGTATACCTAGACAAACCGGCCGACGGTCCCGTACCTTTTTTCATGATGCGATTCCACCGATCAGGCCAACGCGGTATCAGCTTCATCGAGATGCTGGTGGCGTTGGCGGTCCTCTCCATCCTGGCGTCGGCCGCCATTCCGATGGTGCAATGGGACGACAAGCGACGGCGAGAGAAAAAGCTTCGCACCCACCTCGAGCAGATGCGTCAGGCCATCGATTCCTTCAAGGCCTACTCCGAGGCCGGCATGATCGTGATGGACGATGTGGATCAGCTGGGTTACCCGGCGGATCTCGAGAGCCTCGTCGAGGGTGTGGCGGTCGGAAATTCCAACTCGCCGTTCTCCGAGACCATCAAGTTTCTATCGCGGATTCCGGTCGACCCGTTCACCGGCGAAGCGGAGTGGGGGCTGCGGTCCTATCAGGACGATTTCGATTCGGATAGTTGGGGACGGGAGAACGTCTTCGACGTCTACAGTCTGTCGGAGTCGCAGGCTCTCGACGAGACCTGGTACATGGACTGGTAAGCATGGTGCCGAAGGGGAGACTCGAACTCCCATGGGGTTGCCCCCGCCGCCCCCTCAAGACGGTGCGTCTACCAATTCCGCCACTTCGGCAAACCGTGATGGTCCGTGATCCCGAGGCCCTGAGGTCAGGCCTATGGGTCGTTGCTGGTCGAATCGTCGCCCGTCGGCTCGTCGCCGTCGGCCGGATCGGCAGTCGGGTCGGCGATCGGGTCGGGCAGGGCCGGCAGTCCACCGGTCGCGTCGCCTCCACCCGCAGGCGTCAGCGGTGCGCTCTGCTGAGCGGCGTCGCCGACCTGGTCCAGGACCGACGACGGCTGGGCCGAGTTGTTCGAGAGGATCGAGAGACCGATCGAGGTGACCATGAACGAGACCGCCGCCAGGGTCGTCAGCTTGCTGAGAACCGTCGCGGCGCCGCGGGTTCCGAAGGCCGTCTGGCTGCCACCACCGCCGAATGCGCCGGCGAGATCCGCCCGCTTTCCGGTCTGCAGCAACACGACGCCGATGAGAATCAGTCCCACGACGACGTGAAACACGGTCAAGATGATCTGAAAAACCATGAGAGTTCCTTCGAAACCTACCCGCGAAACCCGGGGAATATACCATGGCCCCTCGGGGGGCTGCCAACCAGCGGGAGGGCGGTCCCGTTTGCTCAGAATCCACTCAAAGCCTATAAACTCTTGTAGATCGATGAAGCCCTTCACGAACATCTTTCAGGTTTTGCTCCTGGTCGCCATCCTGTGGCTGCCCGGCTGTGCCGATGACGAGGCCAGGGCCCAGAAGGACTACGACGCGGCAATGGCGAAGGTCGAGGCCGAGGCCCTGGAGGAGGCGATCGAGCTATTCGAGACCCTGGATCGGACCTACCCCGACACCCAGGTCGCCCGCAGGGCACGATCGCAGCTGGTCCTGTTTCGTGGTCTCGGCGAGGCGGTCGAAAGCTACCCGTGGGAGACCGCCCGGGAATTGATGGTGACGACGGCCCGCGCCCTGGATCAGTTCCGGTCGCGAAACCGTTCCTGGCCGCGGAACCTCGACGCGTTGCGACCGAAGTGGCTCTCCGAGTCTCCGATCGACCCGTGGGGGCGACCGCTGCAGTATCGCAAGACGCAGCGGGGTTACATTCTGATCTGTCATGGCGCCGACGGCCGCGTCGGCGGTGACGGCGATGCCGCCGATCTCAGTGTCGAGAACGGTCGCTTCGTCCGTAAACCCAGCGAGACGTTTTGAGCGCCGTCGGTCGAATCGCAGGGATCCTCCTGCTGACCGCCGCGTGTGTCTCGGCGTCGGCACCCACCGAATACGACTGGGCCCGCGCGGTGCTTCCCGGCGGTGTCGAACTGAAACTCGAGATGGCGGTGAGCGCCGAACAGCGGATGCTCGGCTACATGGATCGTGCGCACGTGGCCGACGACGAGGGGATGCTGTTTCTCTTCGGCTCGATCGCGACCCACGGCATCTGGATGCGCAACTGTCTTGTCCCGCTGGACATCATCTGGCTCGACAAGAACCTCCGCATCGTTGAGATCGCGCCGCGCCTGCAACCCTGCCCGCCGTCGGATGTCGATCCCGAGATGAAGGACTGTCCGGTCCATCAGCCGATGCGACAGTCGGCCTACGTCCTGGAGATCGCCGGTGGGCGAGCCGAGGTGCTGGGGCTGGCGGTGGGGCAGTCGATCGTCGTCCTTTCGGAACCGGAACTCCCGTGACCGTCCGCCTTCTGGGTGCCGTCATCGTGCTGCTGGCCGTCGGGGCCGGGGGCACGGCGGATCTGCGGTTGATCCATGCCGTCATGGGTGACGGAGATCAGCCGGGCATCGTCGATAGCGTCGAGGCGATTCGCGGGCAGGCCTTCGACTCGGTCCCCGTTCCTGTCCGCGCGCCGGCGACCCTGCGGGACGTGCTGGCCGACGTGGCGGTGGCGGAGGTCATCGACGATCGGACTCTGGCCGCTCGCGGTCGGGCCTGGCGGGCGATCGGGTTGGGCGACGAGCGAACGCCGCAGCGTCTGTGGCGTCTGCTGGCACGGGATGTCCCTCGCGTCGCCTTCGACGAAGAGTCGCGACAACTCTACGTCGATCCTAGTGTCCTGACTCCCAGGGACTTCGCGCCCAATGTCGACGAAGAGGCGACGACGGTACTCCAGATGACCGGCGTCCGTCCCGACGAACCGCTGATCGCTCATGTGCTGGTCCACGCGCTGCAGAACCAGCGCGGGGACACCCCCCGTCTGGCCCGCACCACCGATGAACTGCTCTCCGTGGCGGCGATGCGCGAGGCCGAGGCCAATCTCGTGGCGGTCTACATGCGGTTTCGGAATCTTGGAATCGCCGGCGAGATGCTGAAGGAGGGGATCACCCCCGACGTCCTGCGGATCGCGGACCTTCTGCCACCGGAGATCGACGACGCCCCGGCGATCGATCGACGCCTGGCCGAGTTCGTCTACCTGCAAGGGCTGACGGTGGCGACGGGCCAACTCCAGCAAGGCGGGTGGGGTGCGGTCGATGTGCTTCGTAGCCGACGATCGACGCTCTCGTGGATCACACCGGAGTCGGCCGAAAAGGAAGAGCCGGCACCGGCGATCGATATCCCGCCCGCGCCCGCGGCACCGGCGGAGGGTTTTCGTCCGGTAGATAGCGACACGCTCGGTCCCGTGGCGATCGGCGCCGTGCTGGCCCAGGGTGGGATGACCGAGAGGTCCGTCGAACGGCTGATCGTCTACTGGCGTGGCGATCGCCTCAGTCGATTCGTCTCCGAAACAGGGAAGGGCTCCCACACGCACTGGGAGTCCCGTTGGGCCGATTCCGCCTCGGCGGAAGCGTTTATCGCAGGCTTGCAGGAGACGCTGGATCAGCGGTTTTCGACCGGCGAGGGGACGGCGGTCGATGGCGTGGTCCAGCTGACGGCCGACGACGCCTCCTATCGACTCCGCCGGGTGGAGGGCCGGGTCCTCGTGGATGTCAGGACTCCCTGACCGGCGAGATCCCTCCCGTGGGCCACCCATTGACCCACACCCTTGGCCCTGGTCTAGAATGCGCCTGCGTCACGCAGACCACCCGAGGGTATCCCGTCCATGAATCCGTTCGGCGACCAACTCCTGAATGTCATCACGTACCTACCGTTGGTGGGTGCGGCGTTATTGATGATCCTGTTCCGCGATCATCAGAAGAAAGAGATCGCGTGGTTCGCGACGGCGATCGCGGGACTGGACCTGCTGATCAGTTTGCCGCTGTGGTTCGGTTGGGCCTCGGCGCCGGTGGACGAGTTCGGCTTCCGATTCGTCCAGCAGTCCAGTTGGATCAAGGGTCTTGGCGTTCAGTACATCGTTGGCGTCGACGGCATCTCGATGTTGATGGTCTTGTTGACCACGGTCCTTGGCTTCTGCGCGATCCTCTCGTCGTGGACGGCCGTCCAGGATCGGGTTCGCCCGTATTACGCGTTCCTGTTGTTGTTGCAGACCGGCATGCTCGGTGTGTTCGTCAGCCTCGATGTGTTCCTGTTCTACATCTTCTGGGAAGTGATGCTGGTGCCGATGTATTTCATCATCGGTGTCTGGGGTGGCGCACGACGGGTCTACGCCGCCATCAAGTTCTTCATCTATACGTTGCTCGGATCGGTGTTGATGCTCCTGGGCATCATCGCCCTCGTCTACTTCCACAACGAGACGACGGGTCTTCTTACGTTTGACGTTCGAATCCTGCAGGCGATGGGTAGTTGGGGCGACTGGATGGCGTTGCAGAGCTGGGTCTGGCTGGCGTTCGCGTTAGGCTTCGCCATCAAGGTCCCGATGTTCCCGTTCCACACCTGGCTCCCCGACGCTCACGTCGAGGCGCCAACGGCCGGGTCGGTGATCCTGGCCGGTGTGCTGCTGAAGATGGGCAGCTACGGGTTCCTGCGGTTCAGCCTGCCGATCATGCCCGACGCCACCGTCAAGTACATGCCGTACATGCTCTCCCTTTGTGTGGTCGGGATCATCTACGGCGCGATGGTCGCCCTGGTGCAGAAGGACTGGAAGAAGCTTGTCGCCTACTCCTCGGTCAGCCATCTCGGCCTGACGATGCTCGGCATCTTCGCCCTGAACTACCAGGGCATGTCCGGTGGCGTACTACAGATGATCAACCACGGTCTCTCGACCGGGGCGCTGTTCCTGTTGGTCGGAATCGTCTACGAGCGTCGTCACACACGCGAGATCTCGGAGTACGGCGGCCTGTGGAAGGTGATGCCGGTCTTCTCGATCTTCTTCCTCGTGATGATGCTGTCGTCCATCGGCATGCCCGCCGTGCCCGGCAACGGATTCGTGGGCGAGCTGGGCATCCTGCTGGGCGTCTTCCAGCTGGCCGACAAGTACTGGGCCGTGCTTGGCGCTACCGGGATCGTTCTTGGCGCGGTCTACATGCTGTGGCTCTATCAGCGGAGCGTGTTCGGCAAGCTCGACAACGACGCCAACAAGGTGTTGAAAGATTTGAGCCCGCGTGAGTGGCTGACCCTCGTGCCGCTGGTGCTGTTGTCCTTCTGGATCGGTCTCTACCCGAAACCGGTCTGGAACGTCATCGAGCCTTCGGTGCAGCGGCTGGTGCGTCAGGTCAACAAGGTCGAGGTCTATCCCGAGTCGGTGGTGGCGTTGCACCCCACCGCTACGAACTCACCAGCGGTAGCAGCCAGCGATACAGCTCGTCCGCATAGAAAAACAGCACAAGCGACCCCAACGCCGTAAGCGATAGCGGGACGACGCAGAACCACGGGCCCTCCTTGACGGCGGGTCGGCTGGACCCGTCCCCGGGGAAGAAACCGCGGATCGCGATCGGCATCAGGTAGGCGATGTTCAGCAGCGAGCTGACCATGAACACGCCGACGAACAGCCACTGGTCCGCGTCGGCCGCCCCGAGCATCAGGAACCACTTACTCCACGACCCACCTAGCGGCGGCAGTCCGATGATACTGAGTGCACCGATGAGAAACGCCGTCATCGTGATCGGCATCTGCCTGCCGAGTCCACGCATGTCGCTGATCTCGGTCTTGTGAGCGGTTACGTAGATCGCGCCTGCGCAGAAGAACAGCGTGATCTTGCCGAACGCATGCATCGCGATGTGCATGCCGCCACCGAGAATCGCGGCGGGAGTCGCGAGGGCGGCGGCCAACACGATGTACGCCAGTTGTGAGATCGTCGAGTAGGCAAGACGGGCCTTCAGGTTGTTCTTCGAGAGCGCGACGATCGAGGCCGCGATGATCGTGAAGCCGGCGACGTAGGTCAGCCACTGCGAAGAACCGGTCTCGCGGAGGAAGTCGATTCCGAAGATGTAGACGGCGATCTTCAACACCGTAAAGACGCCGGCCTTGACCACCGCCACCGCATGGAGCAACGCGCTGACCGGCGTCGGGGCCACCATCGCCGCGGGTAGCCAGCGGTGGAACGGCATCAACGCAGCCTTGCCGGTGCCAAACGCAAAAAGCGCCAGAAGGATTCCCGCGGTCCGCCCGTCGCAGTTTCCCGCAAGAATGCCGCCGGGGCTGAACTCCAGGGTGCCGGTGATCGAGTAGGTCCAGACGATCCCCAGCAGGAACAGTCCGATGGACGTCGACATCAAGACGCCAAGGTAGACGCGGCCACCGGCGCGAGCCTTCGCATCGCGATGATGCGTAACTAGGGGATAGGTCGACAGTGTCAACGCCTCGTAGAAGATAAACAGGGTGAAGAGGTTGGCGGAGAGCGCGATGCCGACGGCGAAGCTGATGGCAAGCGCGAAACAGGCGAAGAAGCGGGTCTGGTCCTTCTCTTGATGACCACGCATGTAGCCGATGCCGTAGGCGCCGGTCACGATCCACAGTCCCGACGCGATGAGCGCGAACAACAGACCCAGGGGTTCCGCAGAGAAGCCGATGGTGAGGCCCGGCGCGACACGCGCCCAGGTAACGGGGTCGAGTCCCGTCGTCGCAAACCGACGGGCCAACTCGATGACGGTCAAGAACTCGATCGACGCGACCACCAGCATCAGGCCGTCGCGAACGTTGGGTCGTCGCCCGACGAACGCCATCAACCCCGCGCCGACAAGCGGGATCAGCAAGACCGCCAGGATCAGCGTGCCATCGGTCACGACCCGCCTCCGATCAACGTGAGCGCCGCGGTTCTGGCCAGGCTACCGGCCAGATCGAACCAGCCGAAGAACCATGAGGCACCTACCAGAAGCCAGGTCGGCACCAACATCGACAGCGGGGCCTCGGTCAGCGGCTCTCGTCCTTCGGGCGAGGGCTGGAAGTACGCGACCTCGACCACACGCCAGACGTAGACCACCGACAGGAGCGAGCTGAGGAGTACGAGGGCCGCCAGCCACCAGCGACCGCTCTCCATCGCGGCGGAGATCAGGTACCACTTGCTGACGAAGCCGACGGTCGCCGGGACCCCGATCAGGCTCAGCCCACCCAACACCCACGCGAGCATCGTCCACGGCATCTGCCGGCCAATACCCGCCATGTCCTTCAGTCGAACCGAGCCGACGCGGAGGATGACGCAGCCCATCGCAAGGAACAGGCCGCCCTTGATCAACGCGTGATTGAACAGATGCACGATGCCGGCGGTCAGACCCGTGACGGAAAAGAAACTGATGCCCAGCACCATGTAGCCGATCTGGGCCACACTCGAGTACGCCAGGATTCGTTTGACGTTCTGTTGGAAGATCGCCACCGTTGACGCCATGAAGATGCCGACGAGTGCCAACACGAGGAGGATCGTCGGGAGTCGGTGGAATGTGGCGAACTCGATTCCGTAGACGGAGAAGACGAATCTGAGGAGTACGTAGACCGCGGCCTTCGTGGCCGTCGCCGCCAGGAACGCCGTCACCACCGACGGGGCATAGGTGTATGCGTTCGGCAACCAGGCGTGGAGCGGGAAGACCGCCATCTTGATGAAAACACCCACGGTGAAGAACGCGAACGCGACGAGGATCGTGCGGTTGTTGCCGACCTCCGCCAGTTGAACCGCCATGTCGGCCATGTTCAGCGTGCCGGTCATCATGTACATCAAGCCGATGCCGATCAGGATGAAGGTCGCGCCGATTGTCCCCAGGACCAGGTACTGCAGGGCTGCCATCAACGAGCGCCGATCGCGACCCAGCGCGATCAGCACGTAGCCCGAAAGAGAGGAGACCTCGAGGAACACGAACACGTTGAACAGGTCGCCCGTGATCGTGATGCCCAGGAGTCCAGTGATGCAGAGCAGGTACGCGGTGTAGAAGAGGTAGTGGCGCCCTTCCTCGATCTCGTGGGCCACACTCCGGGGAGCATAGGTCAGGACCCAGGCGCCGATGCCGGAGACGATGATCGCCAGGATACAGCTGAGCGTGTCGATTCGGTATTCGATGCCCCACGGTGCCGCCCAGTCACCCAGGGCATAGACCCAGGTGCCGTCGCTGTGGACACGCAACGCCATGGCAATCGAGAGGACGAACGTCGCCCATGCAACCAGCAGTGCGAACGGTTGGACCAGCCGACGGTGGCGGATGATCACGCAAAGCGGCGCCGCCAACAGCGGTACGACGATCAGCAGGGCCGGGAGTTGGGTCTCCATCAGAGCTCCGACTCCTGGGCCTCGATCTCGTTCTCTTCGATGGTCCCGTAGGCCTCGCGAATTCGAACGATCAACGCCAGGGCCACCGACGTCGTCGCGACACCGACGACGATCGCCGTCAGGATCAACACCGACGGTAGGGGATGGGTGTACCGATCGAAGCCGTCGGCCAGGATCGGCGTCGTTCCGCCGCTGAGCTTGCCGATCGAGATGTAGAGCAGGAAGACCGACGTCTGGAAGATGTTGAGTCCGATCACCTTCTTGATCAGGTTCTCCCGCGAGACCACGATGTAGAACCCGGTCATCATCAGGAAGATGACGATCCAGTAGTTGTAGAGGCCGAGGATCGTACTCACGATCGCTTCCTCCGCCCCGCGAAGCCGAAGAAGATCAACACCATCGCCGAAGCGACGCTGATACCTATCCCCAACTCGATCAGCAGGATGCCCCAGTGCTGACCGTGGCTCGGGTGTTGCGGGCTGAGCGCGCTGTAGCTGAGAAAGTTGCCACCCAGCAGCATCGTGACGACGCCGACACCGGCGTACAGAAGCAGCCCCAGCGCCAGGAGTCGCTCGAGTGTCCCCGGGCGGGCGACCCGACGGGCCGCCGCCAAACCAAAGACAAGACTGTAGAGGATGATCCCCGCCCCGAAGATGACACCGGCCTGGAAGCCACCGCCCGGTCCGAAGTCTCCGTGGAACTGGACGTAGAGCGCGTACAGCAGGATGTACGGCATCAGCAGCCGGGTCACGACGCGGGGGATGGAGTCGCCGGTCATCCCGTCACTCCTCGTCTTCACGACGACGTCGCAGCTCACGCAGCAACGCGAGCACCGCGATGGCGGCGGTGAAGATGACGGCGGTCTCGCCGAGGGTGTCATAGCCGCGATAGCTGGCCAGCACCGTCGTCACGATGTTGGGGATATGGGGCTCGACATGCTCGTAGCGTGTACTCGGCACCGTGTCGCTGAGGTACTCCGGCGCGAGTCGTGCGTGGACCGGGGCTTCCGGGTCGCCGAAATGCGGCATGTCCAGCGTGCCGTAGATCAGTACACCCCCGGTGATCACCACCACGAGGAGGGGCCAGGGCGAGAGCCGCTTCGGCTTGACCTCGCGCTGGCCGGTCAGGGACAGCGCGCCCAATGCGAGAACCGTCGAGATCCCCGCGCCTACCGCCGCCTCGGTGAACGCCACATCGGGCGCATCCAGCATCAACATCCAACCGGCACCGATGAAGCTATAGATCCCCATCAGCATCGCTGCTGCGAACAGGCCACGCAGACGAACGATCGTAATCGCCGTCATCGCCAGGAGCGTCAGCATCCCGATGAGGATCAACTGTTGGATGACCGTTCCTCCGTATCGCTAATTTCCGGGCGGATACCGTGACTCATGGCTGCGCGCGCCAACGCGTGGGTCGATGTCGGGCTGGTTACCAGAAGAAAGAACCAGATGGCAAAAAGCTTCACGGTGATCAGGCTGAAACCGGAGTGAAGCGAAAGACCGGCGAGGATCAACGTCGCCCCGAGGGTGTCTGTGATGCCCGCGCCATGCATCCGTGTGTAGAGATCCGGCAGACGCAGCAGCCCCAGCCCGCCGATCATCGCGAACAGCCCGCCGACGGCCATCAGGCCCCAGCCGATGCTCTCCAGGATGGGTAGCGAATTCATGACGACTTGCTCGACGTCGTGTCGTCGTCGTCCGGGTTGCCGAAATGACCATGTTTCGAGAACCGCAACACCGCCAGGACGCCGATGAAGTTCATCAACGCGTAGACCAGGGCCAGGTCGATGAAGTCCGGTCGTCCCATTACGAAGCTGATGACTGCGATCAACAGCACCGTCTTGGTGCCGAACATATTCAACGCCAGGATGCGGTCGAAGACGGTCGGTCCCAACATCGCACGGATCAACGCCAGCGACATCGTCACCAGGATGGCGGACATGACGACGACGGCCATCATTCCGTCGGCTCCAACGCCGTCACTCGCGCGTCCATCGTCCCGTCGAGGACGCCGTCGGCGAAGCGTCGATCCAACGCGTGCACGACGACCTCCTCGTCGTTCAGCTCGATGGAGACGGTTCCCGGTGTCAGGGTGATCGAGTTGGCGTAGATCACCCGTCCGATCTCCGTTCGCTGACCGGTCCGCTGCCGGATGATCCGCGGCGCGATGGGGCGGGACGGGTGGAGGATGATGGCGGCGACCTGGAGGTTGCTGCGGACGATCTGCAGGAGCAACCAGGGCAGGTAGGTCAGCGCCCGGGGGAGGAATTCCAGGGGGGCAACCTCGCCGTCGAGACGACCCATGCGATCGACCAGCCAGACGACCAGGGCCACCGACAGGCCTCCCAGTCCCAGGATCAGCGGCTCAGTGTGGCCGGACCACAGGAACCACGCAGCCGCCAGCGCCGCCGTCAGAGCGATCCCGTGCTTCACGTCATGACTCCGGGGCCGAGGGCGAGGCGCATCGTCATGGATCATAAAAGCAAAAGAAAAGCAGGTAAACTGCTATTCGTCTCGGGCCCGCCGGTCGGGTCCGCCGTGGGCAGGGGAGGCGTCGAGATGGAGCCGGGTCACGAGCCTCCGGACTTACTGAGATCTTCGCTCCGATTTGTCGGCGCGGGCATCGAAATGATCCTGCCCGCTGTGCTATTTATGTACGTCGGCCATCGGATCGACCGCTGGCTGGATTCCGAACCGCTGGGCATCGTGTTAGGTGCTCTGATGGGCCTTGTCCTGGGATTCGTGATGTTCCTGAGGACAGTGACGCGGAAATGAACCCAACCCCAGCCAAGAGCTACTGGGTCGGCAGTGGGCTGACCGCCGCCATCGTGACGGCCCTCCTGGCCGTCTATGCCCACATGGCCCACGTTTCGCCATTCTGGGTTGCCGTCGGCGCGCTACCGATGGCGGTGATCGGCGTAGTCGGGGGCACCTTCACTGCCCGTTGCCTCGGCCGTCCCGGATCGGCCTTTATTGTCGCCGTGGGAAGTTGTATCCTGACCCGCCTGGCGACTGCGCTCGTCGGGGCGGTGGCCATGAGGATCTGGGGCGGCAGTGGGTTGCAGCCTTACCTGATTGGTCTCGCGGTGATGTTCGCAGCGATGCAGATCTTCGAGATTGTCTGGTTCTACCGACACGGAATTCAGTTGGCCAAGACCGCTTCGGCGAGTTCAGCGGCCTACCCCACCCCCACCAAGTAGAGAATCCAGGGACTGAGAGCGATGGCGAAAACGGTTGCAGTTTCCGAGCAAGGTGCTGAGCATGTCGAACAGGGGTTCGACGCGGGGGCATCGATCATGCACCACGTGGAGGACAGCTCGTCCTTCCACCTGTGGGGCGATACCTACATCCATCTGCCGGAGAGTTGGGAGCTGTTCGGTGTGAACTTCGCCCCGACCAAGCACGTCGTGATGATGTGGCTGGCCGGCATCGTGATCCTCGTCCTGTTCCGGCTGGCGGCACGCCAGACCCGCAACCCGGTCCCCAAGGGCATCCGCAACGCGCTCGAAGTGATGCTGATCTACCTCCGTGACGACGTCGTACGCAAGGCGATCCCTACGCACTCCGAGGCGTTCACGGGTTATCTGCTGACGACTTTCTTCTTCATCCTGACACTCAACCTGATCGGTCTGGTGCCGCTCATGGCCACGGCGACGGGCAACATCGCCGTCACGCTCGGGCTTGCGATTATTTCGTTCCTCGTCATCCACATCAGCGGCCTTCGAGAGTTCGGTCTGGTGGGGCACTTCAAGAACTTCATTCCCGGCGGCGTGCCATGGTGGTTGATCCCGCTGATCTTCCCGCTGGAGATCTTCGGTGCGCTGATCAAGGCCGGTGTGCTGGCCATCCGTCTGTTTGCCAACATGCTGGCCGGCCACATGGTGATCCTGGCCTTTATCTCGCTGATCTTCATGCTGGCCCAGTCGTTCTCTCCGCTGGTCGGATGGGCCTCTTCTCCGGCGGCGGTCGGGCTTGCTCTGTTCGTTTACATGCTCGAGGTGCTGGTGGCGTTCCTGCAGGCATTCATCTTCACGATGTTGACGGCGCAGTTCATCGGCATGTCGGTTCATCCGTCTCATTAATTGGGTATCGAAAGTTTTAACTAGACACGTCGTGACGCCGATCGATGTTCGACGCACGACGAGATAGAAAGAGAATCAAGGAGGTTCGGAGTCATGGAAAACGCTGCTCTGGCATTTCTGGGCGCGGGCATCGGAGCCGGTCTGGCGGTGATCGGTGGTGGTATGGGAATCGGTCGACTCGGTGGCCATGCCATGGAGGGGATCGCCCGACAGCCCAACTCGGCCGGTACGATCCAGACCGCCATGTTGATCGCAGCGGCGCTGATTGAGGGTGCGACCTTCTTCGCGCTGATCATCTGCCTTCTGCTGTCGTTCAAGTAGCGGGAGATTGCCGATGCGTGCACCCATCAAGACGGTGCTCGGCATGCTCCTTCTGGCCACGACTGGTGTGGTTGCGGCATCCGGAAGCGAGGGAGGCGGTGGCGGGAACGCGCTGCTGAATCCCGCGATCGGGACGCTGTTCTGGACGCTGATCACATTTGCCCTGTTCGCGTTCATCCTGGGCAAGTATGCCTGGCCACCGCTGTTCAAGGCGCTGCAGGATCGGGAAGAGGGTATCGCCTCCGACCTGTCCAAGGCGGAGAGCGGTCGCAAGGAAGCCGAGGATCTGCTGCGTCAGCAACGCGAGTTGCTGGAGCAGGCCCGTCGTGAGCGGGCCGAATCGGTGGCGGCGGGACAGAAGGAAGCCGAGACGCTCAAGACCGAGATCCTCGACGAGGCTCGGCAAGAGCGTGAAGCGATGATGAAGAAGACGCAACAGCAGATCGACGCAGGCATCGCCACGGCCAAGGCCGAGCTGCGGGCGTCGACGGCGAACCTGGCGATCCAGGCTGCCGAGAAGCTGTTGACCCGCAATCTCGACGATGCGGGCCAACGCAAGCTGGTCGAGGATCATCTGGCGGATCTCGAGCGTGGCTCGGGAACCGGCGGGATGCCTTCCTGACCACGAGCGGAGGTACGTGCCGAGTCATCGGTTCACGTTTTCGGATGTTCGACGCTGGACCGAGGTCCACGTCGGCGCCGATCTGTTTGCACAACTGGCACGGGATCTGAGCGATCGGGTCCCGTCGCCGTCCTCGCTCTTCGTACTCTCCGATAGCAACGTGGCACCCCTCCATGGTGCGCGGCTCGTTCAGCTACTGAACGACGCAGGGCTCCCGGCGACGCTCTTGACCATGCCGGCCGGTGAGGAACACAAGACCCGGGCCGGCAAGGACCGCCTTGAGGATCAACTCCTCGAGCTCGGTGCCGATCGTGGGTCGCTCCTGATCAACGTCGGTGGGGGGATGGTCTGCGACGTCGGCGGCTTCCTGGCCGCCACCTGGCAGCGGGGGATTCCGACGATCCATCTCCCGACAAGCCTCCTTGCGATGGTGGATGCGGCCCTCGGTGGGAAGACCGCGGTCAACCTGCCCCGGGCCAAGAACATGGTCGGCGCGTTCCATCAGCCGATCGCGCTCTATGTCGATCTGGAGACGCTGGCGACGCTGCCGGACGAGGAGTACCGGCAGGGTTTGGCGGAGGTGGTCAAGAGTGCGGCCATCGCGGACCGCTCGTTGTTTGAACTTCTGGAGGCGGAGGCGCCGAAACTCCTCACTCGAGATCCCGATCTCCTCGCGACGGTCGTCGACCGTTGTCTATGCATCAAGGGGGCGATCGTCGCCGAGGACGAACGAGAGTCCGGTCGTCGCGCCGCTCTCAACTTCGGCCACACCGTGGCCCATGCGCTGGAGATCGTCAGCGATCACATCCTGACTCATGGCGACGCCGTCGCGCTGGGGATGCGGGTGGAGGCGCGATGTGCGGCCGTCGACGGTGGGTTGGCTGGAGGCGATGCCAACCGGATCGACGGGCTCCTCGATGCCCTCGGGTTCGCTGACAGCTTTCCGATCGATTTCTCGTTGGATGAGGTGTTGGCGCTGGCCGCTCGGGATAAGAAGAGTCGTTCGGGGGATCTTGTGATCGTCGTGCCGCAGTCCCTGGGGGAGATGCCGGAACTTCCGCAACTCTTGAGGGTTGTCGGTGAGGGGCAACTTCGTCAGGCCCTCACGGCCTACCAGCCCTCGACTCGAAATTGACTTGATTTCGAGGCCGGGTTAACTTCGTTAGGACCCTCGTCCCCGTCCCCACAGGACCCCCCGCATGCGCCCCCAACACCTCGGTCGATACCGGATCCTCGAAGAGCTCGGCAGCGGCGCCATGGGCGACGTCTACCTGGCCCACGATCCCCAGATCGACCGCGAGATCGCCATCAAGACCGTCCGCGGCTTCTCCGAGCTGCCGGAGGAGGAGCGACGGGACGCACGGGATCGTTTCCTGCAGGAGGCTCGCGCGGCCGGCAAGCTGCTCCACCCCCATATCGTCACGATCTTCGATGTGGGCGAGGCAGATGGTCTGATCTATCTGGCGATGGAGCGGGTGCAGGGCGACACGCTCGACCGATTTCTTACAGGCGAGACCGCGCTGGACCCCACGGAGATCGTCGATCTGATCGCGCTGGCGGCCGAGACACTGGACTACGCCCATCGTGCGGGCGTGGTGCATCGTGACATCAAGCCGGCCAACCTGATGCGTTCCGCGCCGGGAGATCTGAAGGTCATGGACTTCGGTCTGGCTCTTCCGACCGACCGCGCGTTTGACGGCGACAACACGTTAATGGGAACTCCAAGCTACATGTCGCCGGAACAGATCCGGGGGCAGAAGCTGGACGGCCGTAGCGATCTCTTCTCGTTGGCGGTGGTGGCGTTCGAGCTGCTCAGCGGTCAGAAGCCGTTTCAGGGTCGGAAGATCTCATCGATCATCTATCGAATCGTCAACGAGCCCCCTCGCGAGGTCTGCGAGATCGTGCCCGATGCGCCAACGGAGTTACGCACGTTCTTTGAGACCGCGCTGGCCAAGAATCCTGCCGATCGCTTCGCCGACGGCAACGGGTTTGCCGCCGCGATCCGCGCGATCCCGCTGGCGCGCGCAACGCTGGCGCCGGTGGTCGACGCCGACGCGACCCTTGCGAGTGATGCTGTCGCGACGGTCAAGATGGGGGCCGGTTCGGGGCCGTCGTTCGGTGTTGCCAAGGCGACCCATCGCAGTCGTCCGCGTCGATCCTCGGCGATGCCGTTCTTCATCGCGCTGATCGTGCTGTTGGGTGGCGCCGCCGTCGCCTATATCGTGTTCGGCGAGCAACTCGGGCTGAGAGAACCTCCGGACCCGCGCGAGGCGCCGATGATCCAGGCGACGGTCATCACCCAGCCGGTCACGGTCGAGGTGTTGTACGACGGCGTCCCGGTTCCTGCAGACGGCATCATCCATTTCCGCCCCTCCGGCCCGTTCGGGACGCTGACGGCGGAGTCGGGATGTCGCACGGTCAACCGTCCCGTCCACGTCAACGATGCCGCGACGGAGATCGTCCTGTTACTGGAGCCGACGGAGTACGAGTGGACGTTCGAGCCCGGTGTCGACGGGGCGACCGCACGGGTTAACGGCGAGACCAACCTCGCCGTCGGCGAGTCGATCGTTCTCAATCTCTGTCGTGAGAACTCGGTCGCCGTTCGCGCCGAGGGCTACCTCCCCGGGACCGTCGTGATCGCGGAGCAGGCCAACCCACCGGACGCCCGCAGCGCCCTGCAGGCGTTGCAGCTGACGGAGATTCCTCAGGGGGTCCTGACTTTTCCGGAGTCCCCGTACCCGCTGGTGATCTACGTCGACGGCAATCGGATCCCGCGGGACACGCGGGAACTGACGCTGAACGCCGGTCCTCACAAGGTTCGCCTCAAGAACGATACTTACTGGGTGGATATCAGTCAGGACGTGGAGATCCGTGCCGACACCCGCAGTGAGTTGCCCCTTGCGCCGCCGGAGCTTACGTATCTTGTTGTGCAGGCCTTCCCCGCGAACTGCAAGATCTTCCTCCGCCGTGCCGGCGGCGAGTGGAAGTATGTGGACGATACGCCCGCCAACCGTCGGATCGCCGTGGGCACCTACGGAATTCGCGTCAAACTGAACCCGACGGGCGAGACGAGAGACCAGGAGGTCACGTTGCGGTCCGGGGATAATCCACCGGTGCGTGTTTCGTTCGGGAGGCGTGGGTGATTCGTAGGGTTACAACGATCGGTTTGCTTTCCATGCTGTTTGCTACGGGTCTCCCTGTCGCGCTGGCAGACGAGGAGGCCGCACGGAAGCAGTTCCGAATCGCCCGTCGTCTTGTTGCCGAGGGATCATCCCAGGCTGTGGCGGCCCTCGAGCGTGTGATCGAGGTCGATCCCAAGGGGCCACTGGCCGATGACGCGGCTCTGGAACGGGTCCTCCTGATCGGTGTGCCGCGTTCGGTGGACGAGACCGGTCGTCTGACCCCGGCCAGTGTCAACGAGGCTCGCGGGCTTCTGACGGAACTCGTTCGCAAATTCCCTGCGGGGGACCGGGTGGCCGAGGCTCGTTATCTTCTGGGGCTGCTGGCCCTCGAGCCGGTCCCGGGATTCGATACCGCCGCGGCGAAGTTGGATCTTCTGGATGTCGCCACCGATGGCCGCGCCGGACCCTGGCGCGGTGCCGCGCGACTCACCATCGCACGTCTTGCGGCACTGGAAGGCGACTACGGCCGAGCCGCCGACGCGACACAACGGCTGCTTGCCGACGAGGGCGATCACATGTTGCGTGGTCGTGCGCGACTTGCGTGGGCCCGCTACCGCCTGCGTGAGGGCGGCTACGGCGAGGCTGCCGCAACACTTCAGGAACTCCTCGACGACGAGAGCCTCGAGCCGGAGGTCGTCCAACCCCTCCGGGACATGGCGATGCGGGCCCTGCTCGGTCGCACGCCCGACCTCGAACAATTCGAGCGGGTCGTTATCGACGGACGCTATCGTTCCGAGGACGGCATCGCGTTGCGACAGGGGAAGTCCGGCGACGAGATCATCGTCCTCGATCGTCGCCAGCACCGGGTGTTGACCATGGATCGCGATGGGCGTGTTCAGGATCAGTGGACCGTCGACGACCCGCACGCCGTCTCGACCACCGACGGCGGACGGATCTTCGTGGCCGCGGGCAACCAGCTGATCCGGCTCGATGACGAGGGGCTGGTGGTCCCCGTCGGCTTCAGCGGAGACTGGGGACCGGTCAGCCGACTTGCGGCCGATGGTCTCGGCGGTCTCTATCTGATCGGGCGTCGTTCGACGACGATCGGTTACCTCGCACCGGGTGCGTCGGTTCCCGAGCCGTTCGCGTCGCTGGATTCGATGCGCAATCCGTTCCTGGCGTGGGACGGCCGTTCGCTGCTGCTGCTCGACCCGAAGAGTCGCCAACTACATCGGATACGACCGGATGGGCAGCGACAGGCGCTCGGTATGGTTGCTCAGACGCGACCTCAGGGTCTCGCCATCGATGGGGCGGGACGGATCGTCATCCTGGACGGACGCAACCGAAGCCTCGGCTTCTATACCGCCGGCGGGCAGCCATGGAACACGCTGGATCTCGAGATGACGGAGTTGCAACGACCGGGGCAGGTGATGATCTCCGCCGACGGGTCGGTTCACCTGTTCGATGATGCCAACGGCGTCTGGGGGCGACTACCGTGATCGATCTACGAAGAGTGTGCGGTACGGTCGCCCTGTTGATCCTGGGACTGTCGGTCGCGATAGGGCAGACCGAGACCGAGAGTCCGGTGGTGGAGCCGTCGTCGCCGTTGCAGCAGATCCGCGACTATCTGGTTGAACTGGAATTCGAAAAGGCGCTGGTGGCCATCGGCTCGGCACTGGGGAATCCACAGCTCGAGGAGGCCGAGCGCGCCGAGTTGTGGGTCCTGCGATCGGAGACTCACGTCGCGTTCGGCGATCTGAATGCTGCGGAAACCGATTACGAGAATATCCTGAGGTTACGACCGGGCTTCGTGCCCGACAGTAGTCTGACCCCCAGGAAGGCCCGCGAGCGATTCGAGAAGGTTCGCGAGCGCACGATCGGCTACCTGACCATCGCCTCGACGCCATCGACGGTGACCTACCGAATCAACGGACGGAGTGTGACCCTCGATTCCGACGGGAGGATCCCGCTGCTTGCCGGGGAGCACCGCGTGGGCGTTGAGCAGTCCGGCTTCGACCCTCACGGGGAAGTGGTGACGGTGACGGCGGGTGAGGTGCTTACCCTCGAGGTCACGCTAGTTCCCAATTCGAGGACATTGGTGATCCGAACCGAGAGCTACGATGTAGAGGTCCTGCTGGATGGCAAGGTCGTCGGTCGCACGAGTCGTTCTCTCGATGGATCCGGGATCGGAGAGCTGCTACTTGCTGACGTGGCGCTGGGCGAGCATCAGATCGAGCTACGCAAGAACTGTCACCGGGCGATCGTCCTGTCCGAGGTGCTGTCGGTGGACCTGATGGAGCCGGGCCCGCGACGTCTGCGTGTCGAGCGGCTGGAGCCGGTCAACGCGACGGTGATGTTTGTCGGCGCCATCGACGGCTCGCAGTTGTTCATCGATGACGAGGAGGTCGGTCGCTTCCCTCTGGGGCCCGTCTCGACCTGTCCCGGGGAACGAAAGATCGAGATCCGGCTGGGTCAGAATCTGTTGTGGGGTGCGCGGTCGGTCCTGCCGGAGGGGCCTCCTTCGAATCTGGATGTCAGCCCGCGTCCCAATCTCGTGACCGCTGGTGAGGCCCGCCTGGCACCCGAGTTGGCGAGAATGGCCGAGCGCTTCAACCGCCGAGCAAGCGTGTCGTTACCGACGGGCGATCTGAAGGAGGCGGAAAGCTGGAGCTCGTTGCCGTTGCCGGTCGATACCGCGCTGGTGTTGGCGATAATCCCGTCGTCACAGGCCGGCGAACGAGATCGCTGGATCGCCTATAGCCCGATCCTGAAACAGGTCCAGGAATTCAATAGCGTCGACGGCTGGGAGCGTCCCATGTGGCGTGTGCCGCGCTGGGGTCTGCGGCTCGCCGACGATGTCTCCACAGGCGCCCCCATCGTTGTCGCGGTGACCCCGCAGTCCGCGGCGAACGAAGCGGGACTTGCCGTGGGCGATCGGCTGACTTCGATCGCAGGTATGCCGATGGCGAACGCCGCGACGGCGGGCCGAGCCCTCATGGACGCCGATCCCAAGAGCGCGCTGGCCGTCGGCTGGCAGCAACGTCTGGACGGCGCGGCCCGCGAGGCCCGGATGTCCGTGCGTTGGTCGCCGCAGATCGTCATGAACATCGGGAGTCACCCGGCGGACTTCGCCCGTGCCGCATGGGCGTTCGTCGACGGCGCCGGACGGGACGAGAACGGCATGTCCGCGCTCTCCAATCTGGCCGTGATGCTCGAGCATTACGAACAGCGGGAGCAGGCGCTGGCGACCTGGTCCCGTGTTCGCTGGGAAGAAGGTCGCACGGGTATCGGCAAGGGAACTGCGCTCTATTACATCGGTCGGGTGCACGCCGCGCTGGGTCACGATGAACAGGCGGCGACGGCGCTCAGGGGCGCTGCCGATTCCGATGCGACGTTCCGCGACGACGACGGACCGCCGGTGGCACCGGCTGCCCGGGATCATCTGGCGGATCTGGGGATTGCTTCCCGCTAGTTGCCGGGACCCTGTCGCTACTGATCCTTGTAACGTGGGTCCTGATCGACCATCACCACGCCCATCAACTTGCGATTGAAGGCGCGTTCCTGAACGCCGCGACTCTCGATGGCGGTGATCTCATCCATGATGAAGTTGAAGTCGTCGCTGCTCCGTTGTTCGAACGCCACCTCCAGTCGCTGGAGGGCGTTCGTGAGATCGGAGTGGGTCAGGTAGGCCGGTTGCTGGATCGTACGGGTCGGTTCCTTGGTCGCGCGGTTGAACTGCACGAGGGCCTGCTCGAACTCCTCGCGAGTCAGATAGTCACCGACCGGCAGGGTCTGCGGTTTCGTCAGCGTCGGCCGGTCGACGAGCGCGTGGTCCACGGGCTGCTGCACCGGCGTGCCGCTACGCATCCCGACGGTCAGGCCGATGGCGAACACCGCGGTGGCCGCCGCGAGACCGGCCGCGAAGGTCCAGAACGACGCCTGGCTTCGCGGGCGTAGTACGACGAGACGCGGCGCCAGCGGAACCTCCTGCGCGTGCTCCTTCATGAACTGTCGAGTTCCCTGGAGGTCATCGACTACGTTGCGGCAGTCGGCACAGTCATCCAGGTGAAGGGCCAGGGTTTGACGACGCTGGGGATCGATCGCGTCGTAGAGATAGCCGATCCAGTCTTCGTTGGGAATGTCGTTACACGTTGTCATCGCACCATCCTCCGCATCGAACGCTAGAGTGAATCCATGCCCTGTTGTTGCAGGGCCTGTCGCACACCGTTCAATCCGTAATACATCCGCGACTTGACGGTGCTCTCCGGGCAGCCGACGATCGCCGCAATCTCTCGAAACTTCAGTCCTTCGTATTCCTTGAGTACCAACACCTCGCGTTGCTCAGCCGGGAGTGTCTGCATGGCACGCACCAGCGCCAGACGTTGCTCGCTGCGGATCGCCTCCTCGGCGGGTCCGTTTGCGCTCTCGGTCACCGGGCTCTCGAAGCGTGTCTCGTCGAACGAAGCGCCCGGTGCCAGGAGCTTGCCCCAACGCTTACTTCGACGGGCCTGGTCGCGACAGAGATTGAGCGCGATCTGGTACATCCAGGTCGAGAAGCGAGAGCCCTCGCGATAGCGATCGGCCTTATCGAGGATCCGCAGGAACGTCTCCTGGCAGATGTCACGGGCATCCTCCGGACGGGGCATCATCCGGGAGACGAAGCGGAACAACGGCTGCTCCCAGCGGAGCACCAGCGACGAGAATAGATCGGTCTGTCCCTGACGCACCGCCAGCAACAACTCTTCGTCGGTCTGCGGCGCCGTCGCGTCGAGCACCGTCGCCGTCATCCGTTCCTCCACAGGTCTAGGGGCCTCCACATTCAATGAAACGTCCGTCGACTCCGATGGACGCAAATTTCCCGGATCCGTCATCGGAGTCCAAAAATTGTCATCGATCGGAGCGCGAGGCGCCACTCCTTGACGCTTTATTGAGGCCCGGAGGGCTCGTCGCCCGTTCCCACGGCTCCAACGGCCCCCAATGTCGCCGATTTGGACACATATACAAAATCTGGCTTGTGTATTGCTATCCATTTGGGAGGAAAGAGGAGTAGAACGTGTCGTCGACCACTCTGGAGCGTGGCCCCGGGGTCCCCCCCTGCGCCGCACGGCGGCGTTGGGCCAGAGATCTGACCCTGGGTCTAGAGCGGGCCGGTCATCCGACGATGACCGTCGTCGAGACGTCGGAAGAGGGCGATCTGGAGCTCACCGACGGCTTCTTTCTCCGTGGCGGATCCGTCAGCGCCCGTCGCCAGGTCGCTCGCTGGCTCCCGGAGTTGATGCGACTCAAACGTGAGTCCGCCAGCCTGTCCGGCGAGATCCTGGAGCGTTACGAGGAGGCGACCCTGGTCTACCGGATCTGCGACCGGCTGGGGGATGTGTTCGGGGAACGAGCGATCTCCGTCCTGGTATTGGACGAGGCCCGGGATCGTCTCGCCGCCGAACATGCGGAATTGTGGATCCGTGAGGACGACCTGTACCGCCGCGTGGCGAAGGTCCCGATCGAGCAAGAGGGTGCCGACATCCCGCCGGCGGTCGTCACCGAATGTGTCGATCAAGAGCGACCGATGCTCTCCGTACCGGGGGAGCCGCTGCACGTTTGTGTGCCGCTGCCGTTTAGCGAACCGAGCCACTCCGGCGTCATGCTGTTTCGCGGTCGAACGGGCGACGAGCCATTTCGCAGCGGCGACGTCAAGCTCCTCCAGGCCCTCGCGACCCTTGCGGCGGCGTTCATCCGCAACGACCATCTGGCCGAAACCGCACGACGGGAAGAGGCGAGGCGTCGTGAAGACGAGATCGCACGGCAGATCCATCGCAGCCTCCTGCCGCTACGAGCACCGCAGATCGAGGGTGTCGAGTTGTACGGCACCTGTCACGCCGCCGATCTGATCGGTGGGGACTACTACGGATTCTGGACCGACATCGGTGGTCGGCTGGGCATGATCGTCGCCGATGTGTCGGGACACGGCATCCCGGCCGGTCTCTGCATGGCCGAGGCCAAGGGTGTCATGCAGATCGAGACGACACGGACCGCCAAGCTGTCCGACGCCCTGGGGAGGATCAACGACGACCTCACCGAGGGCTTCTCGCGGAACGACATGTTCGTCACGGCCTCCCTCGCCCGACTGGATCCAGAGAGCGGGAAACTGAGCTTCGGGAACGCCGGCCATCTTCCGGGGCTGATCTCCCGGGGCGACGGATCGATCGAGCCGCTGGCGATCCGGGGCGTGGCCCTGGGCATCGTCCCCGGCATCGGCTACGGATCCGTCGAGAGAACGCTGGAGCCCGGCGACGTGCTGCTGCTCTACACCGACGGCATCACCGAGACCCGGGATCCGACCGGCGAGATGTACGGAAGCGAACGGCTGAAGTCCTTCCTTGTGGAGCATCGTGCCGCGCCACTCAAGGATCTCTGCGAACAACTGATTGCGACGACTCGCGAGTTTGCGAAGGGTGTCGCCGTACACGACGACCAGACCGTGGTCGCCATGCGATACGTCGGTCACGACGGGGGGGCCGCGTCATGAGCAAGCTGCAGACGATTCTCGTCGTCGACGACGATGCCTTCATCCGCAAACCTCTCGAGTACATCCTCGAGCAGGAGGGGTTCGAGGCGCGCATTGCCTGCGATGGCGACGAATGCCTCGAGCAAGTGAAGAAGCACCGCCCGGACCTGATCATCCTGGACGTGATGATGCCGAAGAGAGACGGCTTTGAGGTTTGCGAAGTGTTGAAATCGGACGCGGAGCTTCGAGATATCCCGGTGATCCTGCTCTCGGCTCGCGGTCGCGAGAACGATCAACGACGAGGCATCGAGCTGGGGGCCGCGGACTTCATGACAAAACCCTACTCGCCATCGGAATTGATCGGACGGGTCAGGGAACTTCTGGACGAGGCGGCGTTAGCCGAACAAGGGAAACAGGGGAGAACGGTATGAGTCATCGAAGGAATGGTTCCGTAGCCGAGATTGAGCCGCGGGTGCTCACCAAGACCGAGATCGATCACCGGATCGCGGCCGTCTGTGCCGACTGTTCGCGAGACGGACACGAGGATCCACGCTCGCCGATGACGGTGCGCTGGATCACCGCAGCCGAGTTGGTGGCGCGCGTCGCCCCGCTCCTCTCCAAGAACTGATCGCGCCGAGGGGAGCTGCGAATCATGGCCCAGTGGAGTCTTACCGACAAGACGTTGTACGCCAAGGTGGTGTACTACGGGCCTGCGTACGGCGGTAAGACCACCAACCTGGAGTCGCTCCACCGCATCCTGGATCCGAAACAGAAGGAGAAGCTGGTCTCGGTCAAGACGGCAGACGACCGCACGCTGTTCTTCGATCTATTGCCCTTTGATCTCGGCAACGTGCTGGGTTATCGCGTCGCCCTGAAGGTCTACACCGTACCAGGCCAGGTCCGTTACGACGCGACACGCCAGGTGGTGCTATCCGGTGCCGACGCTGTCATCTTCGTCGCAGACTCCAGCCCCGATCGCGAGGAACAGAATCGCTGGAGCCTACAGAACCTACGGCTGAACATGCGGGCCAAGGGACTCGACCCGAAGGTCGTCCCGGTGCTGCACCAGTTCAATAAACAGGATGTCGAGGGCGCGATCAGCGTCGCGAACCTTTCCCATCGTCTCGGGCTTGCCGCCGAGAGCGGGTACCCCGCCGTCGCCATCACGGGGCAGGGGGTCCTCGAGACCTTCGTCGATGCCTGCACACAGATGCTGGCCCGATTGGTCGAAAAGGCCGAACCCAAGACGCGCAAGGCGATGGAGACGGGCGACATGGAGGAACACATCCGTCGCGCGTTTGCACCGCACACCGCACGGGTCGAACAGGCCGGCGATCAGACGCCGGCACCCTCCGAGAGCCCCGTCGTCGTGCCGCAGGACGACTTGCTTCAGAGTTCCGTCCAGGCAAGCGTCGAACTGGGCGAGCAGCTGACGCAAGAGTCCGGACGGGCGACCCGCCTCGAGCGCGAGGCCGAGGCCCTGCGGCTGCTCGGTGAGCTTCAGAGGTCCTCCGCAGTTGAATTCTCACGGGAGACGCTGATCTCCAAGACACTCAAGACTGTCCGCGAAGTCATGGTCTGCCATCACGTGGCCCTGGTGGTCCCCGATGACGAGACCGGCACCCGAGTCGTCGATGTGGTCGGCGTGGAGTCGGAGCCCTTCCATCGCTCGTCACGCGGGAAGGAGCTGATGGCGCGACTGGTCAAGACCGGTCGCCCCGCGGTGCTGGACGATCTCACCGAGGAGTCCGCCGAGCTGGCGGAAGAGAAACCGCTCGCGGACATCCGTGCACTGTTGGCGGTTCCGGTGGGGGATGACGAGAATCATCTCCTGGTGGCCTCGGCGAAACGTCCCGACGGTGCCTTCGATCCCACCGACACAAGATTTCTCGCAACGATCGGTGCCCACCTGGCCGTCGCCATCGAACGCTCGGAGCTGTACGAACAGATCGAGGCGCAGCGCGACAACCTGGAGGTCGAGGTTCAGGATCGCACCGCCGAATTGCGGCAGGCGTGTCAGGAGCTGAAGAGCCTCGATAGTCTGAAGGATCGATTCCTGGACAACCTCTCTCACGAGATGAAGACTCCGTTGACGGCGATGTTGACCTCGGCGACCTTTCTGCGAGACTACCGAACCAACGCGGCGCAACGAGCCGAGATGTTCCGTTCGATCGTCGAGTCCGGCGAGACGCTCCAGACACATATCGATCGACTCTTTCAGATCGCGACCATCGATCGCGATTCCGAACGCGCAGATTGTGAAACATGTACGGTTCAACAGTTGCTCGAGCGTGCGGCCTCCGGGATGGAGGGCGACAGACTCCAGATCCAGACCGAGCATCCGGAGTTTCCGCTTAGCCTCGACACGGCCGCCTGTGCACGGGCCATCGGCAACCTGATCGACAACGCGCTGAAGTTCTCACCGGATAACGGTGGCGTCGAGGTACGAACCGACATGGGTCCGGATCAGTTGAGCATCCACGTCTGTGATCACGGTCCCGGTATCGAACTCTCGCAACTGGAACGTCTCTTCCAGCCCTTCGAGCAGGGTGGCGAGATTCTCACGGAGAAACCCGATGGCATGGGAATAGGTCTGTACGAGACCCGTCAGATCCTGAAGCGATACGGCGGCGAGTTGACGTTCCAGCCTAGATCGGGAGGGGGCAGCGAGTTCTCGGCGGTATTGCCGCTGGAAAGAATCCAGTCCGAGGTGATGGCCGGGGAACTGGGCTAGCGGAAGGACGAGCTTGAGCGATCGGAAGACAGACGATTGGATGTGTCGCAACGACGAGATCAGTCTCGAGTTGATCCGTTGCAGTCATGACTCCGACGCGATGTTGGATCGTGTCCTGGTAGAGTTCGAGCAGCGTCTCGAAGAGCTCTCCGCCGACGTGCTCGACGAGCGCACCGGTCCGCCGTCGGAGGAGGATCGCAGGCGGCTCCGTGCGATTGCGATGCTCTCGCGGCAGATGTCGGCACTCATGGAGAAGTCGGCGGCCGTCTCCAAGCTGAGGGGTTGGGCCGAGGAACAGCAGCGTCTGAACATGGAACTTCAGCGATCGTGGCGCCGGGAGCAAGAGCTCCGCTCCGATCTCGAGGGTGTCCTGCACGTGTTGGACGTGGCGATCCTCGTAATCGCCGAAGATCGAACCGTCAAGAATTGCAACTCACGCTTCGCCGAATGGGTCGCGATCTCTCCCGACGATCTCCTGGGGCAGCCGGTCGAGAAATTCGTCGGCGAGGTTCTTCCCGGTCAGACGGGCGTCGCGGTTCTGACGGTCGATATCGATGACACCGCGGGCGTGAATGACGGTGGCGTCGCCATCGCCCAGCCCGCCGAGCTTCACGTCGAGATTAACCGGAGAAACCTTCCGGGCGTTGGAGAAGTCGTCTGGATGCGACGGTTACCGATTGGCGACACGACCTGGATGCGACAGGTTGGATCCGAACTCGATGAACTGGGCATGATCTGTCACCGGATCAACAACCCGCTGACGCCTCTTCTGGGTCGGGCGCAGATCCTCGCGGTCCGCAAGGACCTCCCGGAGCCCGCCGTCAAGGGTGTCCGGATCGTCGAGGAGTCCGCGAGACGCATCGCGGATGATATCCGTGAGTTGGCCTTCCGTGTCCGCGTGCTTCGCGAACAGACCCGTCAGCGAACGGCCGACACCGGTGCCACCGACGAGGTGTAGTGGGCCCTCCGGCGGCGCAACACGTAGGCGACGAAGAAAGCGAACACCAGCATGACCGCGATGTAAGCACCGGGTGGCAGGGCCGGTTGTCCGTCGCTGCCAACGAAGTGTGGCGCGGCGCCCAGCAAGAGCCAGTTGATCCACGCGTGAATCCCCGCAGAGAAATGCAGGTTCGCCGAGATCATCACGATCAGGCCGAACAGCACCCCCAGGCAGACCGTGAACAGCAGCTGTCGGATCGTCGAGGTCCATGGCGGTTGCAGGAGGATATGTTCGACACCGAACAGAAGCGACGTGGCCAGCAGTGCAAACCAACGTCGCGCGGGTGGGGTCGACAGTCGTAGTCGAGGCGCCAACCGCTCCAGCTCGCCCATCAACAGTCCGCGGTAGTACGCCTCTTCACCGAATGCCAGAAGGGCCTGGCCGACCAGCGCCCAGATCAACCACTCGCTGGGTTCAGGCCAGCTAAGCTCGAATCGCGCTCCTCTCAAGGAGGCCAGCACGTAGAGGCTGAAGTAGGTGGCCAGGATGACCGCACCGGTGCCACCCGCCGCCCGCAGGAAACGGGCCGGGCGAGCACGACGCATCACCTTGCGCGCGGTCGGAACGGAGAAGGCTGCCACGAGCAGGCAGACGCCGATGAGAGCGATGCCGGCGAACGCACGATAGCGGGCATCGTCCAGGAGGATCGAGCCGCCTCTGGATGGGAATAGAGAAAAGAACCAGCCGTAGGCGTAGAGCGAGAGCCACTTCTCGACCAGCAGCATCAACAGCAGCGGTGTAATCGTTCCGAGTCGAAGCCCGGGGCCGGGCACGGCACCCCGTTGCCGTTCACGGGCGGTCACCAGGAGCAGGACAAAGATAGCGGCGAAGAGCAGGCTGCCGACGATTGGCGGCACGTAAGGCGACTCGGGGGTGCCCGCGTTATACTGGCGCAGCAGGCTAGCGGTGGCCAGGGTCATGACGACCATCAGCCAGGCTAGCCCCGTGGGGATTCTCACGATCTCTCCGACACTATGAACGGGTCCGGTCCGTTACTATATCCAACGCTCCCCGCGCCCGTGGTGCCACCCTTTTCCTTTCCGGAAAACACCGTCAGGCCAAGATCCGGGGAATACGGAGTGTTCATGGCCCGTAGAGCCAAGATTGCCGCCACCCTGGGCCCGGCCTGCGACAGTCGCAAGGTCCTGGGGGAGATGATCGAGAGTGGGATGGATATCGCCCGCCTCAACTTCTCTCACGGGACCCCCGACGATCATCGGAAGCGGGCCTCGCGGTTGCGAACCGTCAGTCGCAAGCTGGGGACGGACCTGGCGCTGGTGGCGGATCTGCAGGGGCCGCGGTTTCGGGTCGGCACGCTGAACGGCGGAAGCCTCGAGTTGGTCGATGGCGAACGGGTCGAGGTCTTGGCGGGTCGCAAGCGAGCGCCGGCGGGATCGATTCCGGTCTCCTATGCCGCGCTCAGCAGCGACGTGCGTCCCAAGGACCGCATCCTCATCGACGACGGCAAGATCGATCTCCGTGTCATCTCCGTCAAGGGCGATGTGGTCCGTTGTGAAGTCGCACGCGGTGGGACGATCAGCGACAATAAGGGGATCAATCTCCCGGGCTGTCAGCTGTCGGTCCCCACGCTCACCCGCAAGGATCGTCACGACCTTCGCACCGCCGTCGAAATCGGTGCCGACTGGTTGGCGATCTCGTTCGTGCGTAGCGCCGATGACCTGAGGACCGCCAGAAAGCAACTCCAGCGCGTCGGAAGCGATCTGCCGTTGCTGGCCAAGATCGAACGCCCGGAGGCCGTCGATCAGCTGGGCGACATCCTGGAAGCATCGGACGGCATCCTGGTGGCCCGTGGCGATCTCGGTGTGGAGTTGCCACCCGAGCGGGTGCCGATCCTGCAGAAGCAGATCATCGAACGGGCCAACGCCGCCGGCAAGCCGGTGATGACCGCCACACAGATGTTGGAATCGATGCGGCATTCGCCACGACCGACCCGGGCCGAGGCCAGCGATGTGGCCAACGCGGTCCTCGACGGCAGCAGCAGCCTGCTACTGACCGCCGAGACCGCCGCCGGCGACTTTCCCACAGACGCGGTCACGATGATGGACAGCATCATTCTTCAGGCCGAGGGGACGGGACGCATGCATGTGGCCGGTCGTCCCAGCGGGGACCTGTCGGTGGCATTGACGGTAGCGCGGGCCGGCTGTCGTGCGGCCTATGACGTGCGCGCGTCGCACATCGTCGTCTTCACGCAGAGTGGTTTCAGTGCCATGCAGGCCGCTCGCTTCCGACCCAGCACGCCGATCCTGGCGTTCAGTCCATCCAGAAAGGTCTGTCGACAGCTTCGGGTCCATTGGGGCATCGAGCCAAGGAAGTTGCCCAACCTTCGATCCATCGAGGCATTGATGGCGGCGCTGGACGATGTGCTGCTGGAGCAGGAGTGGGTGCAGCCGGGCGACATCGTCGTCGTCCTCTCGGGCTCACCGATCGGAGTCACGGGGACCACGAACCTAATGAAGGTCCATCGTGTCGGGACGGCTCTCGGCAACCGCCGGTGAGCCTGGGACTCCGCGCAGTGGGATGAGTTGACGCCCGCGCGTCCAACGGTAGGCCGGTCGATCGGGGTAGCGTCGCAGGAGTTCGGCGTTTCGTTCTCCCAGGTCGATGGCGAAGATCGACCCATCCTTCATGAACGGATCGTTGAGGAAGAAACCCTCGTTGTAGATCACTCCCTCGGTCCAGACGAAGACCAGGCTACGATCGATCTCCCGCTCCCGCATCTCTCGTTTCAGCAGGTTGGTCACGCCGCCGTACTCCGCTAGCTCGCGGATTTGTGTGGGGAAGTAGTTCGAGAAATTCGATGCGATAAACAGGCCCACCAGCGCGATGCCCAGCAGATGACCGGTGGCCACCCGTTGCGGCAGCACGTCCGACGGTACGCAGCGCAGGTCGAGGGCCTCGCGCAGGCCGATGGCCGACAAGACCAGCAGGACCGGTGCCGCCGAGAACCAGTAGCGGGCGCCGTAACCCGTGTGGAACGCCGCCCAGTAGGCCCAGTGGCCGATCATGAGCGCGGCCGTCAGGGCGATGAACCCCCAGAAGACCGCCCGTCGGCGACCCCAGAAAAAGGCGGCGACGATCAGGCCCAACGAGAAGCGTCCGGGCCATCCCAGGAAGTGATGGGAGGAATTCTCCACGAACCGGGTCACGCTCCGAAGTCCCTTGGCCGGTGTGTGGCCCCAGTCGCCCCAGGAGACCCACCAGCCCGATCCCTTGTCCGGCCCGAAGCCGACGATGTCGTTGGCGTGGTACGCGGTGTACAGATTGAGTCCCGACGATTCTGGAGGTGCGTTCAACTGATTCCAGCCGAGATAGGCGGCGACGAAGGGCACGACACAGAGCGCAACGGTGAGGGCGAATCGCAGACCGGCTCGAAGCTGATCACGATGGATGGCGTGCGTCGCGATGAGGAACAGCGGCGCGCTGACCGCCAGGAGCGCGGTGTAGGGGCGTGCCAGTATCGCGGCGCCGAGGCAGAGCCCCGCAAGAATCGCCCATCGAGTCTCATCGTCACGAAGCCCACGCAACGTGAAGTAGATCGATGCGGTAATCAGGAATGCCGCCGTCATGTGCGCCATCATCGAGCCGGCCATCATCATGAAGAACGGTGATGTCAACGCCAGCAGCCAGGCGACCACACCCCAACGCCAGTCCGTCAGTAGTTGGGTGATCTTGAAGATCAGGAAGCCGGTCAGCGCCGCGAGGAGCGGGTTGGTCATCCACGGCACGCCGATCCAGACCCACGGCACCATCAGCAGTGAGAACAACGGTGGGTATTTCGAGAACCAGCGTCCCTCGGACTGCAATACATGTTCGTGCGCAAAGAATTCAGCATCGGCGGGGACGTCGGCGGCGAGCTTGCCCTCCGCGAAGATCTTGGCCTGGAACAGGTAGGCCGCCTCGTCGTTGACGTGCGGCACCGATCCCAGCCCCGTCGCCGAGATCCACGCGCCACCCAGCAACGTCAATACAAACAATGTCGCGAGGAGCGCCCGCGGGGCGTTGGGCTTTGCGATCCAACGCAGCGCGATGGGCGAGAGGGGAAGGGTCGTCGGAAACACCTGGGCCAGGAATCGGAAGATCAGCAACAGCAGGCCACCGACCAGGACGATCT
>Ga0224508_10000042_pt1 | contig 149830 bp, 123 predicted proteins | sample SF_Jan12_sed_USG_4_FD_170157 | JGI IMG/M metagenome (GOLD analysis project Ga0224508, IMG submission 170157) | Sediment microbial communities from San Francisco Bay, California, United States - SF_Jan12_sed_USGS_21 | ecosystem: Environmental > Aquatic > Marine > Sediment | place: USA... | reverse complement strand
GCCAGTGCCAGTGCCAGTGCCAGTGTCCCGCACCGCCCGATCGATCCGGGTTGATCCGGCTAGCGTCTAGAGCTCTTCCCAGACGGGTTGGCGCATATCGTAGTGCTCACCCCGGTGGCTTTCGCGTTCGGCTACGACCACCGAGAGGCGGCGTGCCGCGAACGCGAGCAGGAGCCCCGCAGCTACGTCGATGAACCAGTGCCATCGAAGGAACATGGTGGCTGCGATGATGTTGAAGGCCACGAGCGCCAAAACAAACCAGGCCCAACTGAATGGGCGCTCGTGTCGATGGCCGTACGCGTAGAGCGTGAAGTACGCGGGGAATGCGGTGTGCAGCGAGGGAAAGATGTCGAGCTGCGCGCCAGCGGTCTCGACCGTGACACGTACCTGGTTCCACCAGAAACCGCCGTGGAGCGGCTCGTCGAAGGAGATGGTGGCGAATGGTCCCGCGCCAGGAACGATCGTGTAGAGAAAGTGCCCGGCCGCGACGACGACGAGCGCGCCCACCATCAGCTCTTGAAGGCGTCGACCCGTCTCTAAAAAGAGCGCAGGAATCAGCATCAGGATCAAAACGAGAAAGTACCCGTAGTAGTAGAACGACAGCCACTCGACTACGGGCCTGGTGTTCCATGCCTCCAACCAGACCGAGGGAGTGGTCCCCAACAGCCAGAGGTCGATCGCGTAGAGACGATAATCCATCAACTCCGGTTGGAGGGCCGGCAGCAGAACTCGCATCTCGAAATACGAGAAGACCATCGGTAAGAAGAGACCGAGGCGGTACGTGAGCGCGCGGGCGCGTTGGCCTTGGATCACCTCTCCGCGGCTCAAGATGATGGCGCAGGCGGTCACGACCAACAGGGCCAGGGTGATCCGTCGAGCGACGATCGCGTCCGGGCTGTCCGGCGCAAGAGAAACCCGAAGGAAAACATAGGCATGGAAGGCCAGGGCGACCACGTCCTGGAAGGCCAGGTTCTGGGCCGTAACGCCTGCCACCGATCGCGCGCGTTCCGCTACGCTGCGTGTGAGTTCCAGCATGCGACTCCAGGGTGCCCGCAGTGTGTCGACACCCAGAAACCATTGCAACCATACGGCAACTGGTTCGGCATGGGTGGAAATTTCTATGCCGGCTTCGCCAGCGTCGTGCGTGTCGAGACTCGAGGCGGAAGGTGGGTTACACCTCGCTCACATGAACGAGCCAACCCAAGAAGTTGCGAGACGGCCCTCGATTCGGGAGGACGCGATCAACCTGCCGAACCTGCTCACCATGCTTCGGATCGCGCTGATCCCCGTGGTCCTGTGGCTGCTGGCAGACGGAACCCCGAGGGCGAACTTCTGGGCGGCCATGGTCTACATCGGTACGGCGCTCACCGACTTGATCGATGGTTATCTGGCGAGGAGGTGGGGGCAGATCAGCGTGCTTGGGAAGTTTCTCGACCCGCTGGCGGACAAGCTGCTGGTGATGGCGACCCTCGTCTTCTTGGCGTACCTCGGCCGCCTGCCGTTTCTCGGTGTCGTTGCGGTCGTCATCATGGTCGGACGTGAGCTCGCCGTCACGGCGCTTCGAACGATTGCGATGAGCGAAGGGCTGGTGATGGAGGCGATGCGGGCCGGCAAAGACAAGACGGCGTTGCAGATGGTCGCGATCCTGATGTTGATCGTCCACCACCGCTACCTCATCGACTTCGGCTTCTACCAAACCGAGCTCGACTTCGCGGGCGCGGGCCTCGTATTGCTGTACCTGAGCCTTTTCTTCGCGCTCAAGAGCGGAGGAGAGTACTTCAAGCTGTTCGTCGACGCAGTAGATGCGAAGGATGAGCGACTGGCGCGTGCGACATCGCAAGAATGACGATAATTTCGGCTGAGACCAATGCGTCACGCTGCATCGTGGGACGGGTGTTTCGTGGCCGCGGGTTGCAAGAAGCGCTCCGCGAGCTGGTCGATGAGCACCGCCTTCAAACAGCGTGGCTCAACGCACTTGGCGCTTTCGAGTGGATCGACCTTACGGAGTACAGCCAGTCGGGGCAGAAGTACGAAGAGCCTCACCGCTTCGAGCAGTGCGAGCTCCTGGCGATGCAGGGCAACCTCTCGGAACGCGACAAAGAGCCGTTCTGGCACTTGCACGCGACCGTTTCGCGCCGCGAGGACGGTCGTGACGTCACCTATGGCGGCCACGTCGTCGATGCAGTCGTGTTCGCGCTCGAGTTTCGGATCGATTGCTTCGATGACCTCGCGCTCTCTCGAAGCCATGACGAGGCGACCGGGCTTCATCTTTGGTCGAAGGCCGAAGGGACGTCTGACTCGACCGCGGAGGTCGCCGTGGATCGGCCGATCACCTGGGCAGTGGCCGCGGAGGCATCCAAGGTCGGGCCCGCCGAGGACCCTGAAACCATGCCGGTCAGAGGCGAGTGGCTGGATCACCCGAAGTTTGGTCTCTGCAAGATCGAAGGGCTCTCCGGCGACGGTGTCTGCATCATCAAGCTCCCCAATGCGCAGCGAAAAAAGATCCAAATCGGAGCGCTCCAGATCCTCGCACCCCGGCAGGACGGGACCCGCAAGGTGTTTCCGGTGCGCCCGAAACCGAAACCCTAGACGGCCTGCGGCCTCGGTTGGTCCCTCTCCATCGCCCCCACGCTATCGCCTAGCTCAATCGTTCAAGCGAATGCGCGGGTCGAGCGCAGCCACCGCAATGTCGGCGAGCAGGTTTCCGACCTGTACGGCGACGCCAAACATTAGGACGACGGCCATGATGACGGGGGCATCGAGTGATTCGATCGATTCGATGGTCAGCAGCCCAAGGCCTGGCCACGCAAAGATCTTCTCGGTGATGATGGCGCCGCCGACGAGGAATGGAAGGCTCAGGCCGACGAGGGTGACCACGGGAAGCAACGCGTTTCTGATCGCGTGCCTGAGGACGACCTGACTCGGCGGCATGCCCTTGGCCTTCGCAGTGCGGACGTGGTCGTGCCGGAGGGTTTCGATCAGCTCGCCACGCATGACGCGTGCATAAGTCGCGGCGCCAGCGATCGCCAAGATGAAGGCAGGAAGCAATGCGTGGTAGATGTGGTCCAAGGGATCGATCCCGTACCCACCGAACGGAAACCACCCGAGCAAGAACGAGAATACAAGCAGCGCGATCGGGCCGGTCACGTACGTCGGCAAACTGATTCCGACGAACGTGCCAAACATGATGAGGGTATCGGACCAACGGTTTCGCCGGAGGGCTGCGATGACGCCGGCGGTGAGGCCGATGAAGAGCTCGAACAACACCGCCATCGATGCGAGGAGCAGTGTTCGAGGCAGACGGAACCCGATCACGCTCGCGACAGATTCGTGATGCGAATAGGACTCACCCAGGTCGCCCTGAAGAACGCCGCAATACCCTCGTGAGCCGTCTCCTTGTTCGTACTTCGGCGAGTCTTTTCGTACGCAGGGGAGGATGCCTAGATAGCTGAGGAACTGCTCGCCCACCGGGCGGTCGAGACCCTTCTTGGCATTGAAATCCGCGATCTGCTCGGCGCGCGCCTGCGGCCCGAGGACGGTGACCGCCGGGTCGCCTGCCACGAAGATCAAAAAGAAAACCAAGGTGACGACCGAGACGACGACGAGGAAGCCCCAAAGCGCGCGCTGAGCGATGAATCGAATCATCGAGAGGTTTCCTCTGAATAGATACTCTGGCTCACGCGCTTTCGTGGGAGGTCGAGCCAGATGTTGCGGTACTCGTTGAGCCAAACCGGATGGGGACGAAAGTTCTTCACGTAGGGCTGCCAGACGAACATCTCGATCGGATAGTAGAGAAACGCCCACGGTGCATCGGCGGCGAGGATCGCATTGGCCTTTGCGTAGAGTTCGAGCCTCACCGCTCCGTCGACCTCGGGACGCGCCTTGTCGAGGATCGCGTCCAGCTCGGGGTTGCGATAGAAGGAGCGGTTTTCGGAGTTCTCGGGATGGATCGACCTGCTGTGGAACAGGATGTCCATGAAGTTCGAGGGATCTGGGAAGTCTTGGTGCCAGCCCGTGAACGCCGCCTGGGCGACGCGCGGCCGTCCCGTCTCTTTCAAATAGGTCGCAAAGGTCACCAACTTGAGCTCGATGTCGATCCCGATCGCCTTGAGATCCTGCTGAAAGAACTGCGCAAGTTGGACCTCACCTTCGCCCCGCACCCAGAGGGTCACGGGCTCGGGCAGGCCGTCGGGGTACCCCGCGAGACGCATCTCCTCCTTGGCGCGTGCGAGGTCGAAAACCTGGCGCTCCGGGAGGTCGGGGTCGTACGGAGGAAGCATCGGCGGCAAGATTTGACTGGCGGCGATCACCTTGCCCGGGTCGAGGCGCTCGAGTTTCGAGCGGTCGATGGCAAACGCGATCGCCCTCCGCACGTGGACGTCATCGAAAGGCGGGAGCTCGCAGTTGAGGCCAAGCGCAAAGACCGATGGGCTCGGAGCCTCCGCTCGATACGGTGCCCATGCCTTCGACGCGCGCAGAAAGAGCCGGTTGACCTTGCTCGGGCGGTAGATGATGTCGATCCCACCATTGCGGAAACGCGCGCTCGCTACGTCGGAGGAGATGTTCTCGAGAAACACCATTTGGTCGGGGCGGGCCCTCGGGTCCCAGTAGTCCTCGAAGCGCACGAGCTCGACTTGGACGCCCCGTTCCCAACGCCCGAGGGAGAATGGGCCCGCACCGATCGGATTTCGGCCGACGGCGGTTCGTCCCTCGGCCTTCTCGAGCGCTTCGACATGCTCGCGGGCCATTGGGTAGGCGAAGGGCATCGCGATCGCGTTCAGAAAAGTCTGATCAGCTTCGTCCAACCGAAACTCGATCGTCTTGGGTCCTAGGACGACGATCCCCTCGATCGCGTCGGTCTTGCCTTCGTGGTAGTCGGGGGCGCCCTCGATCGATTTGAAGAACGGGTAGCCAGGAGAGCCGATCCGCTCGCTTAGCAATCTGTGCATCGACCAAGAGATGTCTTCGGCCATCACCTCGCGGCCGTTGTGAAACTTGATCCCTTCCCGCAAGGTAAAGCGAAACACACGACCGTCATCCGAGACTTCGGGGAGCGAGGCAGCAAGGCTCGGGATCATCTTGCCGTCGTAGTCGTAGTCGAGAAGACCATCGTATAGGAGTCGGCAGGCGGCGGTCGATAACGTGTCGTACGCGAAGTGCGGATCGAGGGTGTGGATGTTGCTGCCGGCTGAGAAGATAAAAATGCCTCCCGACCGCGGAGTCTCATGACCTGCGCCGACGAAGCGTGGTCCGATGGGCGCCTTTGGAAAATGGGTGATCACCCAACCGCCAAGAACGGACGCTATGGCGACCGTCACGATTCCCACGACCCAGCGGTGAGCGCGCGTTCTAGTCTTTGGGGTCGAACGCATCTCTGAGCCCTTCTCCAAAGAGGTTGAAGCCGAACACCGCCATGCTGATCAGGACGGCCGGATACAGCGTCAGTCGAGGCACGCCGAGAAGCAGCGATTGGCTGTCGTTGAGCATCGAGCCCCAACTCGCTGTCGGTGGGCGAACACCGAGTCCGAGGAATGAAAGCGCGCTCTCCGCGATGATCATCCGCGCGACGAGAATCGTGGCGATTGCGACGATCGGGCCGGCGACATTGGGAAGCACGTGTCGGGCCAGTATGCGAGAGTGGCGCAAGCCGAGTGCGCGTGCAGCTTGGACGTAATCGAGCTCTCGCGCTTCCATCGTTTTTGCGCGCGTAACGCGGGCAAGGGTCGTCCACGAGAGCACACCGAGCACGATGCAGATGGTCCAAATGCCGGGAGCGTCCCACACGCGCTGCATGACGATGGCGAGCAGCAGGAACGGCATCGACAACACGACATCGACGAATCGCATCGAAATGGAGTCGACCCGCCCGCCGACATAGCCGGAGATCAGCCCGAGACCGACCCCGATCAGGACGGCAATCGCGGTGGCGATGTAGGCGACCAACATCGAAACTCGGGCGCCACTCAGGAGCCTGCTGAGCTCGTCGCGCGCCAGCGGGTCGCCCCCGAGCCAGTGTCCGGCCACGGCGCGGGGCCCCGCAGGAAGGCCGCTGTCCAGGAGCAGTGCGTCGGTGAACTGGTCCACCGGGTCGAAGGGGGCGAGCCAGGGGCCCAGGATGCCAAGCACGGTCACCGCTACGACGAGCACTAGCCCGGCGAGAGCCCCCTTATTGCGCCGAAACCGCCGAAAAGCCCGAGAATCCATGCGTTCGCAGGAGGTACTGGGTTCGGGGGGGGCAGTCAATTTCCCCAGAGTCAGGGGCAGAGTCAGGGGCAGAGTCAGCGGCAGTGCCAGCGACAGTGTCCGTGTCAGCGGCAGTGCCGAGATCGCCGTCGCTGCCGATCGTCAGTAGCTAGTTACGATCGGCATTTTTCGTCAAAGAGGGCCGGCAGCTTGAAAAGCTGCGACAAAAAACAAGCAATTTCGCAAACTTAGCAATACGATGTCTTTTTGCGTTGACGTGATTCTCTTCAATGGAATACATTCGCTATAAGCTATTCAAATGACTCTACCAAGAGGACAACATAGGCCGCATCGGGAACCAGAAAAGAGCTGGTCCAGCGAGGAGCTCGAAGAGATCGAGCGCGCCCACGCCAATGGGATGAGCGTCCAGCAGATCGTCGATGCCTTCACCGCGCGCGGCTCTCGCCTCACGGAGGCGACCTTCCGCAAGTACGTGCAGCTCGGCTTGTTGCCGCGAAGCGTGCGCGTCGGCCGCAAGGGCAAGCACCGAGGGTCTCAAGGTCTCTACCCAGCGACGGCGGTTCGCCAAATCGATCACATCCGTCGGCTGATGCATCAGGGCTTCACGATGGAGGAAATTCAAAAGGAGTTCCTCTTCGTGCGAGGCGATATCGATGCGTTGAGCCGGCAGCTCGACCGCGTCTATCAGGCGATCGAGAACGCGATTGACGACCAGCAGCGCGCGGCCACCGAGGATCCGGGGGTCCACGACGCGCTCCACGAAGTGCGCGAGCTCGGCAAGGAGCTCGTTGAAAAGCTCGAAGTCATCGAGCGGCGGCTCACGATGCGCGCTCGCATGGCTCGAGCAGCTGTCTAGAGAGGTTTGAGGGGGAGATTCCAATGAAGGACGCAGCAAGCACGAACGCCGTGGACGCAGAAGCGAGCTCCGAGGGCGAAGAACGGGAGTCGTTGGCGGACGCTCTACAAGAACCGGACCAGGAAGAGCGTCGGGGGCGGCGCAAGCGTCGATCGAGGGCCCGTGCACGCACCATCTCGATTCGTCGCCTGAGCAAGGCAGAGCTCAACCGTGGTCGTGAGCTCTATCCGGAGACCGACTACTGGAAGCCAAGAAGCCGGTCGGAGTGCAAGGATATGGAGCGGCCATGCCCGTTCGTATCGTGCAAGTACCACCTGTACATCGACGTTCACCCGGTGCGTGGCTCGATCAAGCTCAACTTCCCCGATCTCGAAATCTGGGAGATGACCGAAACCTGCGCGCTCGACGTGGCAGACCGCGGGGGCATCACACTCGAAGAGGTGGGCGAGATCATGAACCTCACCCGCGAACGCGTACGCCAAGTCGAGACCGCGGGCCTTGCGCGCTTACAGGACTACCAAGCCGTCGATCGCTTAAAGGACTACGTGACGTAACGAGCCACTCCAAGGGCAAAAGGGGGAGGGTGTCGCCATTCGGCGGCACCCTTTTTAATCGCTCGGGGAGGCTGGATCTGCGGGCAGTCGCTCTGTCAATGTCCGTCGAATGAACCAAGGGACATCGACGGTGCGGCCAGCGGAAGGGGAGCTTTACGCGATCTATAGCGATATCCTCGCGTCGATCTCCGGCAGTCCGCTCAGCCCACCGTTCCGAATCTACCGGATCGACCTCGCCTCCTTTGAATGAGCGTTGCCGGCTTGTCAGCAGCCGATCCGTTGCCTACGGTGCGCGCCGTCGTGGTGCGAGGGGCCATCATTTTCTTGCTTTGCTTGACGGCAACGGCGGCGTCCGCGGACGCACAGGAGGGTTCGTGCCCGCCTGGGAACTTGCTTGCGGGTAAATCGCCTTCCGCCACCAAGGGAGCGCGCTTCGCTCGTCGGCTTACCAACGGCGTCATGACCGCCGAGGGCGACGTGTGGGAGAGCGACCTGACGGCGATCTTGACCGACGCCACCAGTCACGTGGTCTATGACCTCGGGCAGCCGGTGCGAATCACCGCGGTCGACCTCCAAGGCGACAACAACGACGACTACATCCTCGAGTCGTCGGAAGACGGCGAGACCTTCGTGCGCCTCTGGACCGCAGACCCCGCTTCAGGCCAAGGCATGCGTCGACGTGGTTCGAGAACCCTCGATGCCCAAGGCCGCTACGTTCGACTGCGCGCGGAAGGGGGTGACGGCTACTACAGCCTCAGTGAGGTCCAGGTCTTCTGCCAGCAGCCCGCAAAGTGGCCTCCGCCGGTCGAGGTCAAGGCCACCGCGAGTGGCTGGTGGAAGGGGATCATGCAGAAGCGCGACCATCGCTACCGGCTTGGTCTCGCCTTCCTTGGTCTCATGTTCTTCATCGCCCTCTTTCGTGTAGAGCGGAGCAAGACTGCGCTCGGGGTCGCGGTGTCGTTGGCCCTCGCGATGTTGGCGATCGCTAGCTACCGGTTCTACTACGCGCGACACGCCCCGTGGTTTGCAGACTGGGGCCTTTACCTGTTGGGGGGCCTGGTCGCTGCCTGGGGTATACGCGGCCTTTGGCTCGCAACGAAGGGCGGCGGTGCATCGCTTTGGTGGGAGCGCGGGGCACTGGTGTGGGTAATCCTCGCGTGCGGCGCTGCGTGGGTGAACTTTGGCACGTACCATAGCTCGCGAATCGTCCACTACTGGGACACCTTCCACTACTATATCGGCTCGAAGTATTTCGAGGAGAACGAGTACGAGCGGCTCTACCAGTGCGTCCTCGCCGCGGACTACGAAGACCGCGGAAAGGCCGATCTCCAGAGGCGGAAGATCCGAGACCTCGTCGACAATCGGCTTCACTACCTCTCGGAGGATGACGCCATTGCCTATGCGAAGACTTGCGAAGAGCACTTTTCCCCGCAGCGTTGGGAAGCGTTCAAACAGGATGCACGGTCTTTCCGTACCGTGATGGGTACGTCGTGGTGGCGGGACATGCTCATGGACCACGGTTACAACGCGAGCCCGATCTCCAACATGGTTGCGGCCGCCCTGACGAACATTGGTTGGAGAAAGCAAGTTCCCGACGCCCCGAGCGTGCGCGTCGACCAGGGCGTGATGAAGAAATTTCGAAAGCGCATCCTTCGCTACGCGATGATCGACCTGGGGCTCTACGCCGGCGCGTTTCTCTTCATTCTATGGGCGTTCGGTCTGCGGGCGTGCACCCTTGCTGTGGTCGTGTGGGGGACCGGCTATCCGTGGGCATACTTTTGGACCGGCGGGAGCTTTGCGCGTGTTCCGTGGTTCTTCATGGCGGTCGCCGCGGTATGTCTGCTGAAAAAGGGATTCCCTGTGCTCTCGGGGTTCGCGTTGTCGTGGAGCGCGCTGCTGCGGTTGTTCCCTGCCGCGTTGGCGGGCGGACCGGGCGCAGCGATCATCGACCGTTTCGTCCGACGCAACAAGCTCGGAGGGCCGTGGCTGCGCCCCGAGGACAAACGTTTCATCGCGGGCGGGATGGCCGGGTTGCTCGTGCTGTGCTCGGCAAGCGTGGCGATCAACGGGGTAGACGCACACACCCGATTTCTCGGCAATACCTTCAAACACGCCGAAACCCCGCTCACCAATCACATGGGGCTTCCGACCCTGCTCTCGTACCGTCCGAGCACAGTCGGCCGTCACACCAAAGATCAGAGCCTCGAAGACCCGTGGGCTCATTGGAAGCAGTTCCGCAAAGACACGAAGCATGACCGGCGGTGGCTCCACCGCCTGATCCTGCTCGGCATGTTCGTGCTGTTGGCGTTGGCAGGCCGGCGCATGGCGGGATGGGCTGTCTTGGCAAGCAGCACGATATTGATCATCGGGTTCTTTGAGCTGACCTGTTACTACTACAGCTTCGTCGTCTTGATGGCCCCGCTTGCGATCGAGCGGTTGCGCTATACCGCAGCGCTGGTCGCCATGGTCATCGCCGGGTTGATCATCCAGTTCTTCGCCGGTTGGTACGACGAGCAGTACTTGTGGGAGACAGCAGCTTGTCTGATCGCGCTGCTCTACATCATCATCGATGTCGTGCTCCATCCGTTTCCCGAGTCGTCGGCGGCAGCCCCGTAAAGGCGACGCCCCCCCGGGGCTTCGCGCCCCCCCGACCGATTTTCTAGGGGTTTTGCGCTGGATTTGAGCCTATCACCCCGATGGCCTAGAATTGCGAGGGGATGAGGTTGTACGCACGCGTGCTGGTGGGGATTGCCGCGCTCCTGATCGGGTGCTCGAGCGCCAGCGGTATCGAAACGGTGTGCCCGAGCGGCAAGGTGGCCTTGTGCAACGATCCAAGCGACACCCTCGCTTGCTGTCAGGAATTCAAATGCGCGGACGGGCGCATCGTGCCGTGCAGCAGTCTTGCCCGCGCGGAGTGCCAGACCCAGGTCTGCGAGCGTGTCATCGTGCTTGACGCGGGGCTGCCCGACGCGGACGTCCCTGATGGCAATGTCGGGACAGGCGGCGCAGGTGGTTCCGGCGGTGCTGGAGGCGTAGGTGGCGCCGGCGGTGCGGGCGGTGCGGGCGGCGCCGGCGGTGCTGGCGGTGCGGGCGGCGTCGGCGGTGTTGGCGGTGCGGGCGGCGTCGGAGGCGCTGGCGGTGCGGGCGGCGTCGGAGGCGCTGGCGGTGCGGGCGGAGTCGGAGGCGTGGGCGGCGCAGGCGGCGCAGGTGGCGCAGGTGGCGCAGGTGGCGCAGGCGGCATGGCCATCTAGTTGCAGGGCCTTGCGAGCGGCCTTACCCTCTGTCGGTTAGACAGGTTCAAGCGATCGCTTGTGTGCTCTGCACACGGGAGGAAAGTCCGAGCTTCACAGGACAGGATGCCAGGTAACTCCTGGTGGGGGTGACCCCGAGGAAAGTGCCACAGAAAGCAAACCGCCGTGCCGTCGAAAGGCCGCGCGGTAAGGGTGAAAGGGTGAGGTAAGAGCTCACCGGGCTGGCGGTAACGTCGGTCGCACGGCAAACCCCATCCGAAGCAAGACGAAATAGGGAGGCGCTCAGGGTGGTTCCGCCCGAGTCTCCGGGTAACGTCGCTCGAGGCCGATGGCGACATCGGTCCCAGAAGAATGATCGCGACCCGTGTTTCGGCGACGAGCACGGGAACAAAACTCGGCTTACGAACCCTCTAACCACGGCGCCCTGTTTCGGCAGGGCGCCGCGCTGTTTTTTGGAGGACGGAACTGCGAACGCGCTACGACGACTTACGAGTAGGTTCGAAAACGATGCCTCGCGCTCTCGCCACTGCCTGGGCTTGGGCGCGGGGTTCTTGGTAGTTGCGGGAGCCGAGGTAGGCAAAAAGGCGATCGCTGGTGGGGACGACGATGTCCTCGGCTTCCCACACAACCGGAGTGCCATCATCGGCCCAGCGGACTTCACCCCGCTCCATCTTCCAAGCCGCTTCGGCGAGATCGAGATTGGCAAGCGCTTCGCGGATGGCCTCGAAACGCCCCTGCACCTCAGGATCCAAGAAGAAGAACTGAGCGCCGCCGATGAACGCGATGTGATAGCGCGAAGGATGGTTGATCACCCCATCGAGCTCGAGCCGCTTCGCCCCTTGAAAAAACATGTGCATGAGCTGTTCGCCAACTCCGAGCCCCGGGTGATCCTGTCCGGGCCACTTGGGCTGCCGAAGCGAGAACTCCGTCGTGGGGTTCTGGAGCAACATCCACTCGATCGAGAGAAATTCGAGATCATCAGGAGGGTCGAGGCCCTTGGGTGCTGCCATGTGGATACGGCGAAGCACGAGGTCTACCAGCAACCATTCCTGACCGTTCTTCTTGGCGTGAAGGGTGATGTGCTGTCGCTCGGGGTCCGTGGGGTCGACTGTGAGTCGCGGCTCCACGAAGCCCCGTTCGCGCGCCTCTCTCATCAGGCCGTACTTCTCGAGCGCGAACTCGAGGCCGTGTTTCGAGTAAAAGTCGAGGATGCGGGTCGACTTGTAGCGCGGTCCCTCGAGGTCTCCGAGCAAGTCGGCCTGGGTGATCTGCCAGTCGCCGCTCGTACGCTGAAGCTCGTATGGGTCGAGCTCGCGTGCGATCTCCTCGTACTGCTCGAACAAGCTCACCTCGGGCTCCACTGAGATCTGGGCGTCGTCGGTGAGGAGCCACCGGATGAAGTCCTTCGACGAAAGCCAAGCTTCCTCGCTATAACCGCCGCCGAGCGTCGCCACGACATTGCACCCCCGCGCCCGCGCCAGGTCGATGACCCGGCGATCCCGCGCGAGGACCCCCTCTCGCGTCATGGCGAACTCGCCCAGGCGATCTCCTCGAAGCACGTCGTTACCCGCGATGTAGAACAATAGCTGGGGCTCATGGGCGTCGAGCGCGGCTGGCAATGTCTCGTCGAGCTTGGCGAGGTATGCGGCGTCATCGGTATACGACGGCATCAAGAACTGCTGGTCGGCGGCTGCCTCGACGTGGCTCCATACCGAACCGTGGATCGAGTAAGTGAAGACTGTCTCGTCCTCTTCGAAGGTGACGATGTTGCCGTTGCCTTGATGGTAGTCGAGGTCGATGATCGCGATGGGCGCATCGAAGCCTTCAGAACGCAACAACGCGATGGCGACCGCGATGTCGTTGTAAACGCAAAAGCCACTACCCTGCTCGGGCTCGGCATGATGAAAACCACCTCCGATGTTGAAGGCCAGATGGCCAGGCTCGCGAGCGGCCCAGCGCGCGGCATCGACGGTCCCACCCACCTGGCGACGCTGCGCGATGAGGATGGGGTCGACATCGACCAGCGCGGGCTCGAGGCCGAAAATCTGGCCCAAGTCCTCCGGCCTTGCGGTCCTCTCGAGATAGGCATCGGAGTGCACCATCGCGAGGCTTGCGAGCTTGGCCAACGGCGCCGGTCGCACTTGTTTCGGGCGAATCAGGTCCTCGCTAGCGAGCGCGCCGAGGATCCTTTCCCCTCGGGCTATCTCGATTCCTGGCACGCGCGCGCTCTCGGCGAGTGCCTCAGCCTTGTATTGCGGATGGTACCAAAGGCCCACGGTGTCTTGCAGGCGTCGTCGCGCCCGGCGCTTCTGGATCCAGGTCGCCATTACATCGAAATCGAGCCCTTACGAAACTCCGAGCTCCCGATGTGCACATTGATGACGACCGGCTTTCCGGAAGCCGCGACCTCCTTGGCTCTGTCAAGGGTGTCGTCGATCTTCGACGGATCGTCGAGCAGTAAGCCCACCGCGCCATATCCTTGGGCAGCGTCGTGGTAAGCCGTCCGCCGAAGGACCGTGCCGACGTCATCGCCGAGTAACGGGACCTGCTCGCGAGCAATTTGCGCCCAGGACCCATCGGTGCCGATGACTGCGATGGGCGCAAGCCCGTGCCGCACGTATGTGTCGATCTCGGCGAGGCTATAGGCGCAGGAGCCATCTCCATAGATCAACCAGACCTCCTTGCCCGGACGCACCTTCGACGCTCCTACCGCAAAGCCGCCCCCAACGCCCAAAGTTCCAAACACCCCGGGGTCGAGCCAGGAAAGTGGTTTGCGTGGCCTCAAGATGTACGCCGCAGTCGCCACGAAATCCCCACCGTCGACGACGAGGACGGCGTCATCGCTCATCCTGTCTTCCAGCTTCAGAAATAGCTCGAGCGGATTGACGAGCTCCGAGGGAGCCTTGGCCTGGTCTTGGATTTCCTGATCTCGCTGGGCCTCTCGATCGCGCAGAGTTTCAAACCAATCGTCCCAAGGGCCGAGGCTCCGGCCGACGCTGGCTGCGAGCGCTCGCAGGAACTCACCGGCGTGCATGTGAACGGGGATTTCAGGGCGGCGGTTCTTCTTCATTTCGCTTGCGCTGAGGTTGGCGGCCACGAGTGTCGCCCGGCTCGAGATGCTTCTGCCGTAACCGAGTCGAAAGTCGAACGGGAAGCCCGCGACGATGACCAAGTCCGCCTCTTTGAGCGCGGCGCTTCGCTTGTGGCGAAACTGAATCTCGCTGCGCCTTCCGAGCAATCCACGCGCGGTGCCACCCAACCAAGTCGGCATTCCGAGCGCCCGCACGGCGTCAGCGAGCGGTTCAGGATCGCGGCAGTTGACCAACGCCTGACTTCCGATGATCAGCGCCGGCCGTTGTGCTTCTCGGAGCAGCGACCCGACTTTGTCCACATGGGGGCCCCTCAGGTTCGGTTTTGGCGGCAGAGATTCCAGAATCGGGGGGACGATGCTCACGTGCGGCTGATGAAACTGGCGGTACAGGTGCCCGCGCATGTAGAGCTCGAGTGCCTTTGACCCGAGGTTTTTGGCGTCCTTGACGCCACTTTCCTTCATCAACATGTCCCGCACGAGATCCTCGGGGTAGAGCAGATCGATCGGCACCTCGATGAACACGGGCCCCGGCACGCCGTCCTGCGCGAGGTCGAGCGCTTTCTCGACGGCCGGACCTATGCTGTTGACCGTCTTCAGAGATACCGCCCATTTGGTGATCGACTCCATCAGGGAGATCTGGTCGATGTCCTGGAGCGCTCCGCGCCCCTTGAGCAGGGTGGCGGCGGCGCCTCCGAAGATCAGGAGCGGCGACTGAGCGAGTTGCGCGTTCTTGACCGCGGTGATGGTGTTGGTGACACCGGGGCCCGCGGTCACGGCCGCGACGCCCGGGATACCCGTCATGCGTGCTACGGCGTCCGCGGCGAATACGGCGCTGACTTCGTCTCGCACGTCGACCACGTCGATCCCGCTTGCTTTGGCTCCGATGAGGATCGGGGAAATGTGTCCGCCGCAGAGGGTGAAGAGCTGCTTCACCCCGCGTGCAGCAAGTGTCTTTCCGATGATGGCGCCGCCGTCTTGAGTCATCACTCGCTCCCGGTTCCCTCGAGCACGTGGCGCCCGAGCACAAAACACGTAAACATCCCTTCGAAAACTCTGGTGGCCCCGACGCTGACTTGCACCGCGACTTCGTGTTTCGGTCCTTCGGTCGCAACGGTTCGAGCATGCGCGATCGCGCGGTCGCCGCGCCTGACCGGCTTCAGAAACCTGCTCTGCGCGCCCGCGAGCACCACGTTAGGGTCGTTGACGGCGAGCATGGCGGCATAGTCAGCCAGGCCGAACACGAAACCTCCGTGGACCAACCCTTGTTCGTCTACCGCCATTCGATTCGTGGTGTCGAGGGCCACCGAAGCCCTCCCATCGCCGAGCTCGAGCGGCGAGCCACACAAGCTCTGATCTGCGTTTAGATGGGTTCGAGGCTTCACCGTCGGGACGATTACACGACCCGCTCGTCCAGAAAAGCGACTCGATGCCTCGATGAGGGCCTTTAGCACTTGCCGTTTGGGCGTTCGGGTGTCTAATACATGACCGGATCAGGCGATACGGAGGGTCATGTGAACGAGTTGGCGCGTTACCTCATGGAAAACGCTTACATCGACTTCCAAGGTGGAATTACCATCGAAGAAGTCCGCAAGTTCTTGCGAGACGAGGACAGCCGCGAATCCAGGGCCCTTTTGTCCAGGCTCATCGAGGACAATGGAATGGATGACCTCATGGTGACGATTGCCGATTGCCTGAAGGAATACATCCGAACGGGAATCAACGAGGATATCGTTCGGGCTCAGCTCATCACTTACAGCGAGTCCTGAGGCTCCTGGGCTCGCCACGGCATTGCGAAGAAACTCTGCTACGCTCCGCTCTCCCATGCGCTGGTTGGCACTGTGCGTCCTCATGGCCCTGGCGGCCGCTGGCTGCGAGCGCTCCTCCGAGGCAGATAACGGCTCCAAGAACGAGGGGTCAGCGGACAAAGCTGCGCCCGCCAAGTCGAAAGAGCCGATCGCGAGTCTGCCCCAAGTCGACGTGAGCGCGCTCGACGACTTCTCGCAGAGCATCTGGATCGATATGGTGAACGAGCTCTTGTCCCCGTGCGGCGATCCCGTCAGCGTCGCTCGATGTGTCGTCGAGAACCGCAAATGCAAGCGATGTGTACCGGCGGCTCGCTATGTCGTGCGGTTGGTCGACGAGGGCTACTCCCGTGACGAGATTCGCGAGATCTATCGGGTTCGGTACGACGAAGATACCAAGGTGAAGCTCACCCACAAGGGCTCTCCGTTTCGGGGCTCTCCGATGGCGCCGGTCACGATCTACGAGTTCAGTGATTTTCAGTGTCCGCATTGTCGCCTGGCAGCTCCCTACTTGAAGAAGATCGTCGACGACTCGAACGGAAAGGTGAAGCTCGTCTTCAAGCAGTACCCGCTCCCCGGGCATCCCAAGGCGCGGGAAGCGGCCAAGGCAGCGATCGCGGCCGATCGGCAAGGGAAGTTTTGGGAGATGCACGACCTGATCTTTAGGAACCAGGCAAAGCTCGAGACAGCGAACTTCGAAAACTATGCCAAGGAGCTTGGGCTCGACCTCGAGCGCTTTCGGGTCGACGTGAAGTCGAAAGAGGTGGAGGCCAAGGTCGACGCCGATCGCGCCGAAGGCAAGAAAGTTGGTGTCGATTCGACCCCTTCGATCTATGTGAACGACCGGCGGTTCGTATTTCCGCCTGAACAGCTTGGCGAGTATGTCCGTGAAGAGCTCGACCATTAGAACCTGGAGCCTCGGTGTGCTCGTCATCGCGTTCGCGGCCGCCACCGCGCACGCCCTCACGCCGGGTGACATACCTCCGCCGATCAGTCTCCCGGACCAAACCGGCAAGACGGTGGACCTCGGAAAGCTCGAGGGCAAGGTCGTCCTGATCGACTTCTGGGCGTCCTGGTGCGGTCCCTGCAAGCAAGAGATGCGGGTGCTCGAGACGCTGCACAAGAAGTACGCATCCGAGGGGCTCGTGATCGTCGGAGTCAACATCGACAGCAGTGACAAGAAGATGAACAACTTCTTGAAGGCCACACCCGTAACCTTCCGTCAGGTGCGCGACAAGAAGCTTCAGATCGCCTCACGGTACGAGCCTTCAACCATGCCGTCCTCGTACTTCATCGGCCGCGACGGCAAAATCCGCCACGTCCACGAGGGGTTTCGAAAGAACGACGCCGGCAAGCTCGAGGCGCGCGTCAAGGCATTGCTGGCCGAATCCCCGCCTAACTAGCCGGCGGCTCTCGGCGTGGCACCCCTTGCGACGAATGCGCTGAGCTGCTGCGTTACGTAGTCGACGACCTCACAGTCGGCCTCGCTGAACATCCCGCGACCGACGCCGTTCGCCAGTTGAAGCAACCCGAAGAGGCGACCCTTGTGAATCAGGGGCCGGTAGAGGAGTGCCCGCACGTCGAGCCCGGGCACGCCGTCCACGTCTTGGCGAAAGCGGGGGTCTTTTTGGGCGTGTGCAAGAACCAAGACCGCGTGCTCTGCGAGCGCGCTTGCAGCGCCCAGCAATCCAGCCGAAGAAGGAAAGGCGTTTCCCTTGCGCGCGTGCGCCCCGGTTCCTCGTGCAGCGACCATCCGAAACTCGTCCGTGTTGATGTCGAGGAGAAACGCCGCAGTCGCTTCCGCCGGAACGAGCTCCTCGAGGAGATGCACACCGAACTCCAAGGCTTCGGCGCGGTTCTTCAAGAACAGCAGGTCCTGGCAGGCCTCGAAAGCGACAGAAAGACGGTCTTCGGTCGCGGGAGGCGGCACGCTGCTGAGCCTCGGCTCCTCCCGCGTATCGTCCTGGAGTGGAAACTCGATATCGATGCCCTTGTTCCAGTCCTTCCATTCGACACGAACCACGGCGGGCCGTTCAGGGCGCGATCGCCAAACGTGATCGAACAACTCGATTCGAACGAACTTCGCGCCGCGCTGTTTCCGAAGCTCCTCTTGGGCTTCGCGGAGCAACTTGGTGGCAAGTTTCTCGGCCGTTCCCGCTTCGATAGGAATTGGCACAGCGTACATTCGCTCACGAAAGTGGAGCGGACTCGACCCCGTGGGCTGTTCCTCCCGGGTCGCCAGCAGGATGAGCTTGTTTTCGATCGCGGTTGGGGGAGGGCCGCTCGGCCTGGGCACGTTCGCGACTCCTTGGCTGGGCGAGACACTCGGCGGCACGGGATTGCGGGCCGGGATCGGCTCGATCACCGCGGCCGGTCGAGCTTGCGCGGGGGTGGCGGCCTCGACTTCCGGCCGGCTCGGAACCGGCCTCTTCGTGCCGGGTGGTGCTGAGGGGGCTGGCGCGGGGGCGAGCCGATAACGACGCTGCTCGCGGGAGTCGTGAATGGTGACGACGCCGTCCGGGCTCACGTTGCAACTGGCTCCGTCGGGCACGCCGCCTTCCTCGCCGATCGCACTGCGGGTCGCTTGAAGCGCAGCAGGCCATGTCGGCGCGTCGACCGTACCTTCGTACAGCGAATCCGACGTGCCGAGTCGGCTGATCAAGACTTTCCAGTGCTTCGTCGCCACTTGTTTCCGTGCAAACGCCGGCGACATGATAGCGGGGATCGGCCTAGAAGTCGCGCTCCCGACTGGCGTCCTAAGCGGCTGCGGTGTAGTAATCCGCGATGTGGATCCTCGTCGTGGGCCGAGAGGGCATCGAAGACCGCGAGGAAAGCGCGGTCGCGTGCCTTCATGAGCTCGGCTGCGAGGTCCAGACCGCCACGCTCTGGGACCGCCTCGATGAAGAGGAGCTGGCCAAGAGCCCGCCCGCGGCCGTCCTGATCGAGGCAGGAGACGAGGCCGACGCCGGTCGTGCAGCCTTGGTCCGCGTCCGGGGCGCGAGTCCACTTCAAGAGGTTCCCGTCATCATCGGCGTCACGTTGAACGCACTTTCTCGCCTCGACGTCGGCGACGGCTTCGACGATTTCGTTCTGATGCCCTACGTGCCGGCCGAGCTCTACATGCGAATTCGGCGAGTCGACTGGAGCCGCAGCGAGTTCGCTCAGCAGGAGCGCATCAAGATGGGCCCGCTCTACATCGACTTGGCGGCCCACGAAGTGAGCATCGATGGACGTCCACGGCAGCTCACCCACCAAGAGTTCGCCCTCCTCAGTTTTCTTTGCCAACACCGCGGACGCGTTTTTTCTAGACGACAGCTCCTCGAGCGCGTGTGGGGAGTCGACTACTATGGAAGCAGCAGAACGGTCGACATCCACGTTCGGCGTTTGCGCATGAAGCTCGGTCACTCGGTCAGCAACCTCGAGACCGTGCGCGGGGTCGGATACAAAATGAAGGAACCCTGATGCTCGCACCGCTCGCGATTTCGACAGGTGACCCGGCAGGAGTGGGCCCTGTGGTGACGGCGGCGGCACTGGCCCAGTGTATCGGCGCCGACAGAGCCGTGGTCTACGGCGATGCGGCCTGGATGGAAGAAGCGCTTCGAACCCTAGGGTTGGAGTCGGTCAAGCGCATCGAGTCGGCCGATGCCTCGGCTCTCGCGCAGGGACAAGTCGGCCTGGTTCACGTCGCGGATTGGCCGTTGGCCATGGTACAGGCTCGAGCACCGACCATCGACGGTGGCGCCATGCAATGCCGCGCTCTCGATGCGGCATGCGATGCAACCATCGCCGGGCACACTCGGGCGCTTGTGACCGGGCCGGTCAGCAAAGAAGCAGTGTACCTTTCCGGGGTTTCGTTCCGCGGTCAGACTGAGCACCTGGCTCGACGAGCCGGGGTCCACGTCGAGCGGGTCACGATGATGTTCCTCGGGCCGCGGCTCAAGGTGGCGCTGGTGGCTACGCACTGGCCGATCAAGCGAGTGCCGTCGACGATCACGGCCGAGCACATCAAACGCACCGTGCATCATCTCGCCGAGGCATTGATGCGGTGGCTTCCCGATCAGCGGCCTCTTCGCATCGAGGTCTCGGGGCTGAATCCACACGCGGGCGAGGGCGGCCTCCTAGGGACCGAAGAGGAAACGATCATCAGTCCCGCGCTCGATCACCTTTGCGAGGAGCCGCGGTTTTCGGGCGGCGAGGTGGAGCTCCGTGGCCCGACCCCGGCTGAGGCGGCGTTCCGCCATGCAGCCGATGGTCGTGCCCACGGCATCGTCGCGATGTTTCACGACCAAGCCACGATCCCGTCCAAGCTCCTCGATTGGGGTCAGGCGGTGAATGTCACCTGGGGCCTTCCGTTCGTCCGGACGAGCGTCGATCACGGGGTCGCCTACGATGCGGCGGCCGCGGGGACCGCTTCCGAAAGCGGAATGATCGCCGCCATCCGTGCGGCGCAACGCCTCACGGGTGGGACCCCCGAATGAGCGCGGACATCGTCATCCGCGGCGCTCGGGAGCACAACCTCAAGAACGTGAATGTCAGCTTGCCGCGGGGCCAACTCACAGTGGTCACTGGGCCCAGCGGAAGCGGCAAGTCGAGCCTCGTATTCGACACCCTTTACGCAGAGGGGCAGCGACGATATGTTGAGTCATTAAGCGGACATGCGCGGCGAATCTTGACCAAGCTTCCACGTCCGAACGTCGATGTGATCGAGGGGCTCTGCCCGGCGATCGCGGTACGGGAGCGGGCGTCGTCGCGGAACCCCCGCTCCACCGTCGGCACCTTGACGGAGATCGCAGACTACTTGCGGGTTCTGTTTGCAACCCTCGGCGAGGTCCACTGCCCGCAGTGCGGCGAGCGACTGAGGGCGCACTCGACCGCCCAAGTCGTGCAAGAGACGTTGCGGCTCCCAGAGGGGACCCGGTTCTCGGTCTTGGCTCCGGTCATCCGAGCCGGTGAGGGTGTTTCGAAGGGTGTGCTGGACAACCTGCGAGCGAAAGGCTTTGTCCGCCTGCGCGTAGACGATGCGGCAGTCGATCTCGAAGACCTGTCTGAGCTGCCCGAGGGTGTTGCTGTGGATGTGGTGATCGACCGGCTGTCGGTTCGAGATGGGGTCGACTCGCGCCTGGCGGAAGCGGTCGAGCTTGCCTACCAGATGAGCGATGGGTTTGCGGTTGTCCGTGAAGAGGGGGGCCACCGGTACCGATACTCCGAGCGCCATGCGTGCTTCGAGGGGCACGCATCGATTCCAAAGGTCACGCCTCGTCTCTTTTCGTTCAACACGCCGCTTGGCGCGTGCCCGGCGTGCGACGGCTTGGGGCGAACCCGGGTGTTCAAAGAAGAGCTGGTGATTCCAGACCCCGGGAGATCGTTGCGCCGTGGCGCGGTCGCCGCGTGGGGCAAACCCGGGCTCGCGTACCACCGATCGATGCTCGAGAAAGTGGGGGAGGCCGGCGTCGACCTCGACGCTGCCTTCGAGGAGCTATCGAAGAAACACAGACGTATCGTCCTAGAAGGGGGTGCGGGCTTCGAGGGTGTGTTGTCGGGGCTCGATCGACGCGCTCGGGAGTACGCGCGTCGAAAGCTCGCAGAGGGCGGAGACGAGGAACGGGTGTTTGAGTTCCTCGACGACGAGCTCGGGCAATTCGCGCGCGTGGAGGCGTGTGCTGCGTGTCATGGATCTCGCCTCAATCCCAATGCGCGCTCGGTGCGTGTCGGTGAGCTGACGATCGATCGCGCCAGTGAGTTCGACCTCCCTCGTCTTCGAGAGTGGGTGCAGGAGCTGACCTGGCCCGCTCCCCTGGAACTGGCGGCGCGGCCGTTGGTTCAATCGATTACCGACCGTGCGACCTTCCTCGAGCGGGTCGGGCTCGACTACTTGAGCCTCGATCGCGGCGCGAGCTCGCTATCGGCAGGAGAGGCGCAGCGGGTGCATCTCGCCACTCAGCTCGGTGCCCGTCTCTCCGGGGTGCTCTACGTGCTCGACGAGCCGACCGCGGGTCTTCATGCGGCCGATGCTGAACGGCTTGTCTCGACTATCCATGAGCTCAGGGACAACGGGAACACCCTCGTAGTGGTCGAGCACGACCCACAGACTACTCGCGCGGCAGACCACCTCGTTGAAATGGGACCGGGCGCTGGGGAGCGAGGAGGTGAAGTCGTGGCCGAGGGCGACATCGATACCGTGATCGCTGACGAGTCCTCGCTCACCGGCGCGTATCTTTCGGGACGCCGTCGGGTTCCCACCCCGGAGCAGCCCCGCGCGACATCGTTTGGGAAGATCGGCATTCGCGTCGACAAGCTCCACAACCTTCGGGGGATACGCGCCGAGTTTCCCGTTCGTACGCTGTGTTGCGTGACGGGAGTGAGTGGAAGCGGCAAGAGCACGCTGGTGGTCGACGCATTGCTTCCGGCGGTCCGGGAGAAGCTGGGGTTGTTGGCAGAAGTGCCGCCTGGCGTCGTGCTCGAAGGGGGGCTCGGCCTTGCGCGCGTGTCTTATGTCGACGCGACGCCGATCGGGAAGAGTGCGCGCTCGAACCCGGCGACCTATATCGGAGCTCTCGCGCCGCTTCGAGAGCTCTTCGCGGGGCTTCCTGAAGCCCGTGCGCGCGGCTACCGCGCCGGTCGCTTCAGCTTCAACACCAAAGGAGGGCGCTGCGCGGCATGCAAAGGCGAAGGCGTGCAGCGTATCGAGATGCAGCTGCTGCCAGACGCCGAAGTCGAATGCGACCTGTGCAGTGGCCGCCGCTACAACGACGAAACCCTCCAGATTCGCTATCGTGGCCTCAACATCGCCGAGGTATTGGCGTTGCCGGTTGAAGAGGCACGCGCGCTCTTCGAAGCCGTCCCCGCGATCCGGTCCAGGCTCGACGCTTTGTTGCGGGTGGGCCTCGGTTACCTCGAGCTCGGGCGCCGGTCGACCACGTTGAGCGGCGGCGAAGCACAGCGCGTCAAGCTCGCCCGAGACCTCGCCCAGCCCGCGCGAAGCCCGACCCTCTACATCTTCGATGAGCCTACGCGCGGTCTGCACTTCGTAGACGTCGAGCAACTAGTTTCCGTTCTGCAGCAGCTTGTCCACGATGGGCACACCGTGATCGCCGTCGAGCATCAACTCGACGTGATCCGAAACGCCGACTTCATTCTCGATCTTGGCCCAGGCTCGGGCCCCTCCGGCGGACGCATCGTCGCCTCGGGCACCCCCGCCGACATCACCGCGTGCCCAAACTCCGCCACCGGCCGCTACCTCGCCTCGAATTGAGTAACACCGGCACCCCGTAACGTCGACGCTTTGCGTCGTCCACGGGGCTCCGCTGGCACCCTGCCCCGTGGCGACGAAGTCGCTTTACGGGGTGGCACTGGCACTGGCACTGGCCCTGACACTGGCGCCGACACTGGCACTGACACTGACACTGACACTGACGCTGACATTGGCACTGACACTGACGCTGACACTGACACTGGCGCTGACACTGGCGCTGACCCTGGCACTGACGCTGACGCTGTTCAGCTGGCGTGGAGGGATCGGCTGAATGCGTCGCCTACGGTGACGCACGCCTGACGGACCTCGAGCTCGCCACCGACGAGGATCGCGAGCGGGTTGACCTCGACGGCTTCGATTTGGTCACGCCACTGGTGCACGAACGCGGCGAGTCGCATCAGCACGTCGCCGATCGCGCTGACTGCCTCCTTTCGCTCTTGAGCGCCGCCCTCCAGCAACAGAGAGCTGCCACGGAGCCTGAGCAGGACCTGTTCGAGCGCTCGCGCGGTCGCCGGCAAGACGGTTTGCGTGGTGTCCCCTGACGCCCGACCGTGAGGGTCGGCAAAGCCGATGTCGGCGAGCACGGGGCCGCTCGGCAGCGGTTCCATCCGGACGTGCAACAGGGTCCGCGCCATCGTCGCCGCGCTCACGGTGACCCCGAGGAGGCGCGCGGCTTCGGAGCGGCTCCTGGCTAATGCCATAATCTGCCGATACGCGTCTCGCGCCTGAGCGGCTGAGAAAACCTCTGCCGCGAGGTCAGGGTGATCCCAGAGTCGCAGATCGGGTGATGCAAGCGCAACCCGGACTGGAAACCCGATTCGTGAGGCTTCGGAGGCGGCCCTCGAGGGTGTCGCACACAGCTCTTCGACAGGTAGGGGTACGTCGTAGGGACCGAGGGCTGCTTTGCTCGCGGGATCAGAAAGCGCGCGCCTAGGCCCCAAGATCGTATCCAACACCGCGTCGGCTTCGACGCCTCGCACCACGGGCACCTTGGGTCGGGACGCTCCGTGCGAAGCTCGCATCGCTCGAAGAGCCGTCGCCACGTCCCGCGGGGTACCGATCGGACGGCTATGGCCCCCATCGCTTTCGTGCGCGATCATCCCGTCGTCGATCCGGACGAACCGGCCTTCGGCCCGGTGGCTCACGCTATCGCCCAGTCGAACCCGGTCCACCGGGGGAAGCTCTTTGGTGGTCGCCGCCCAGGGGTGCTCCGTAGGCAGCTCGAGCAGCGCGACGATCGCCACCATCGGGCCGGTCTCGTGGACGGCCGGCAGCCCCAGGTCGTGCAAGAGGCCGAGCGCTTGCGGGCCGACGACCGCGAGGGGGACCGTGGCTTCGTGCGCTCTCATCGCTTCAGCAAGTTGGACGCCCTGGTCGGCCGCGATCTCGCGTTCGAGTGCTAGGGCCGTGGGCTTGCCCGCCGATATGGCTTCGATCGCCGTTTCCGCCGGCTCGTCCGCCACGATCGCCTCGACAGATAAGCCGATTCGTTCGGCGTCGCGCGCCACATCGACCGCCAGCTCAGGGCAGTCACAAATCATACTCCACGACTTCGGCATCGCCGTCAGCGGAGGATACCGCCCTCCGGCACCGGCGCCACTTCTCCGACTCCTAATCACGCTCGGAATTCGGCAGTGAGCACAGGGCGCTGGAGCTCAAATATGGTGCGACTTTGAAGTTTGGTGCGCCGTGCGCTTGACGCCCTCGACGACGCGGTGATAAGCCGGGCTCGGTCGGTGCAAATCCCCCGAGCGACGGGGGAATTAGCCCTGGGGGGCTCATCCTAAGGAGAGACGCGGCATGCGCCTGAAGCTTATTGCGGGCAACATCATCGTGGTGTTGCTCGTCGGGTTGGGGTCGTACCTGGTGGTGCGAACCCAGCTTCAAACCGGGCTCTCGAGGGCCCTCGAGGGTCGGATCGACGAGGACTCGGAGTTGTTCGAGCGGTCCTGGCGGGCCGACGGAGCCAGGCTCGTCGAAGGGGTTTCGGACCGCGCGTCGAGCACTCAAGTTCGCTACGTCTTTACGGCGTCCGGTGAACAGAAACGACGTGGCCGTGCATTCTCCGCGGCTCAGAAGGTTTCCAAGTGGTTCCAAGACCCCGCGCGCGGGCGTCGCGGGCGCCCACACATCGTGGCGGTCATCGACGAGACGGGTCGGGTCATCGCGCGAGACACCGATCCGAATCGTATGGTCGGGCAGTCGCTCCTCAACGCCGTCCCCGTCCTTCGGCAGGTCCTCGCCAGCGGCGCAGCTCGCTACGGAATTTGGCTCGATCAGGACAAGTTGGTGCAGGTTGCCGTCGCTGCGGTTCGAAACGACGAGGGCGGCGTCGTCGGAACGCTTCTGGTTGGTTACGACCTTTCGAACGGATTTGCGCAGCGTGAGGCCAAGCTGATAGGGCACGACCTGCTGTTCATCACCTCCGACAAGATCTACAGCACCTCGACCTCTGTCGGCGTACGCGATGCATTGCAGCAGGCGCTCTACTCGGCCCCCCTCGACAAAGCCACCAAGTCAGCGCTTCAGGGCAAGCGGACGGCGCCTTGGAAGACACCGCTGCGGGGTGACGACTACGTCGGAGTGACCGCGTCTTTGCCCGACGTGTCCGGTGTAGAAGCGGGCTACGTCATCCTCGCCCACCACGGCAAGAGCACGGAGCTGGCAGGTGTGGCCACGATGATCCTCTGGCTGACCTTGCTCGGGCTCATCGGCGTGGCGATCTATGGGTTCATCGTAGCCAACAACATCATGGAGCCCATCGAGCGGATGGAGGACGACATCTTGGCGGTCATCAACGGGCGCGGCGACGTCCGGCTCGAGATCGAGACTGCCGAGCTGGGTGGCCTGTCGTACCGCGTGAACCAGTTGATCAATTTGTTCATGGGGGTCGCAGAGGAAGACGAAGAAGGTCGGGCTGTGACCAGCAGCGGCGGCTGGGACGCGATCAGCACGAACAGCCAGGAGCTCCCAGCAACGAGCTCGAGCGGACCGGTACAAGACGACGATCCCGACGCGGAAGCGCTCGCCGCGCAGCCCGAGGCCCAGTACTACACCCAGCTCTTTCGAGACTACATCGCTGCGAAACAGTCAGTCGGGGAAGATGTCTCGAACATTCCCGAGGACCGGTTTATCGAACGGCTTCGAGGCAACGCCGAGCATCTGCTCAAGAAGCACGGGGCGCGGATGGTGCGCTTCAAGGTAGAGACCATCGGCGGGCAGGTAAGTCTCAAGCCGGTGGTCATCCACTGACCGGGCAGTCCTGCGCTCGAGGGATGCATCTCGTTGCGCCAGCCGCCCGTTCGGCCTAGGCCTTGTCGCGTCATGGGGTTGTTCGATGTCTTCAAGGGCGGTGGCGGCGGGATTAAGAAGCACGTCGCCCGCGTCGCCAACAAGCGCGCTCAGCAGCACGAGCGCTGGGAATCCATCCAGGTGCTCGCCGCCGACGGCTCCGACGAGGCCCTCCGTGCGCTTCTGACCCGCTTCACCGTTCGGGTGGACCCGAGCATCACCGATGGCGAGGAAAAGAATGCCGCCTTTCAGGGCATTGTGAAGAACGGCGATGCGGCGATCGGTCCGGTCCGCGACTTCCTCGAGACCGCCGACACCCTCGCGTGGCCGCTGAAGATCCTCAAAGAGCTTCAAACCGATGAGGAGGTCACGGCGACCCTCCTCGAGCTCCTGTCGAAGATGGACATCGAGTACGAGCGGGATCCACAAAAAAAGATCGACATCATCGCGAGCTTCGAGGAGCGCAAAGATCCCCGAATCGTGGAGGCGGTGACCCGGTTTCTCGGGGACATGAATGAGACCGCGCGCTTCCATGCGGTCTGCGCGATCTTCGCGCAGGACGAAGCCCAACAAGCCATCGAGGCCCTGACCAAGGCCCTTCTCGCCGAAGAGAGCGTCCGCGTGCGAATGATGATCCTAGACGGCTTCGTGGAGCGAGGTTGGTCGATCACCGAATCGAAGGACGAAGTCACGAAGAAGCTACCGAACGGCTACTCACTCGGCAAGAAGGGCGAGGTTCGGAAGAGGCAGTAGCGGGTACAGCGCCAGCGACAGCGGCTAGTCTGTCGTCTTGATCTTTGGGGGCAGGACGAAGATGAAGCCGATGCTCATCATCTGGTTGAACTGCCCCTGGCGGTCGGTGCTGTCGATTCGGCCGTCGGGGAAGTTGCCGTCTGGGCCCGCTTCGTCGGTGCCGCCGGTGTTCCACTTGAAGGGGAAGGCTCGCCATCGGATGGCGAGCCCCATGAACTCCTTGAAGTAGGCCGTGAAAGCCACGCCGAAGGACGGCGCGATCGCGACTCGTTTGGAGCGGGCCAATTGGCTGCCGAGGCACATGGTGTCCATTGCGGGTGGATCGCAGAACTGTGTGCCATCTGGCGCAACCTGGATGCTGGTGTCCGACCGCTCGCTGATCCCGAGAAAGGCAGCCCCAACGAAGAAGTCAAGGTCCGCGTCGAAGAAGACCTTTTGGAACATCGCGAGCTTGCCTCGAAAGGGCGTGAAATGGGCGTCGACACCGGCCATCCAATTCATTCGACCGACCTGGTCGGGGAAGTTCTCTCGGCTCGGGAGGCTCAAGCGGTTGCGGTTGGTGGTGACCCCTTTGTCTCGCACTTGCCGGGTGAGGTCGGTATTGAGGTTGACGAACGAACCGCCGCCCCAGCCGCCGATGCCTAGCCAGTCCAAGAAACTGAACCGGATCTCTGCGCCGAAAATCAACGCACGTGAGTAGTCGTCTCCAAACGTGAACGCGAAAAACGGCTCGAGCTGGAGCCTGTTCTTACGCCAGAGTCGAAGCTTCATGACGGCCGGTTTGTCCGCAAGCGGGCCGGTGACGTGCACTTCCTGTGCGCTAGCCGAGTGCGTTCCGGACCGCAGGCCGTCGCCGAGCAGTAGGCACGAAGCGACCGCCACCGTGATGCTGATTCGCAAAAGCGTTTGTGGTGCGAGCTTGATCATTTCGGTAACCGGTACTCGAACTTAATCGGTAGGAAGAGGGTGAAGCCGAACTGCACCGTCAAGTTGTTGAAGAAGGTCGAGCTGTCTGCGAGCCAAGTCGAAGGATCGTCACGATTCGCCGGGTCGACACTCACGTTCTCGAATTGCTCGAGAAACATGTAGTCGCGGAACTCGGTGAAGAAGGTCAAGTAGCGCGTCAAGAAGATCCGAAGCCCAATGCCGACGTTGAACGACACTCGCATGTCCCAGTTGAATTCGCGAAGCTCCGGGTCGAACACCGGAATCGGCTTGGTGCGCATGAAACCCACGCCGCCGATCAAATAGGAGTCCCACTGGAATAGGAACTTCCTGAACATCGAGAACTTCCCGTAGAAGGGCACGTAGGTGAAGTTGGCCCACAGCCCGAACTGCCACTCGTTGATCGGCACGCCCAATCGGAACGAGCGCTGAATCTGTTCGACCAGTGTGGTGCCGCGCTCGAGTGGGTTCCCCCAGTCGTACCAAATGAAGTTGACCCCGATCGCCAGCACGTTGGTGAACCAGTAGTTTGCGGACACGCCGAGCCCCGGGTGCCTCAAGTACTTGTCGTTGACCGTGAACGCGGCGGATGGCGCGAGCTCGAAGCGCTTCAGGCGAAGTGCGTAGATCTGCTGTACGGCATAGATCTCTTCGACGGTCTCCTCGCGCGCGAGCCCCGGCTCTTCTGGGCCTTCGACTTCCTTTTCGGCAGCCAGCTGCTCGATAAGGTCGCCTTCTTCCTTGGCGTCCTTGCCGGCTTTGTCCCGCGCTGCCCGGTTTGGTTCCTCATCCTCGACTTCGTCGAGGGAGAACTCCATTTGGGCTCCCACCGATGCGGGCAGCGCTAGGCAAAGCGCTGCCAACAGAAGCGTGATCCCCCCAAATTCTCGCATTGGCCGCCGGCCTTCCCCCTGGAGCGCCCGGTCCCCCACCGGTGACAACTCGCTGAAATCACATGACAAGTGTCCGTTTCCGTTCGGACGACAAGACTATACCATGGCGAATATCGCACTACCAAATCCGGTAGCGATTTTCGACCGATATCGACATCGTCCCGGATGGTTAGCCGGTGTTTTGCGCCTCTTCGGCGGGCTCCAAAGCCTCTGGCGACTCGAATAGCGCCTGAACAAAGGCGTCCGCGTCGAATGGCTTCAGATCTTCGACCCGCTCTCCGACGCCTACGAACTCGATCGGGACCTGATGCTCATCGACGATCCCGAGGATCACGCCCCCCTTGGCGGTGCCGTCGAGCTTGGTCAGGACGATGCCGCTCAAAGGAAGCGCATCTTTGAATAGTTGGGCTTGTTGGATGGCGTTCTGGCCTGTGGTGGCGTCCAGCACGAGCAGAACGTGGTCAGCTGGGCGGCCGAGCGCCTTTTCTACGGTCCGGCCGAGCTTCTTGAGCTCATCCATGAGAGGCACCTTCGTGTGCAATCTACCCGCGGTGTCGGCGATCACCACGTCCATGCCGCCGTCCTGGGCTTTTCGGATCGCATCGAAGATCACCGAGCCAGGATCGGCCCGGTCCTTCCCTTTCACGACCTCGCAACCCACACGACGACCCCATACTTCGAGTTGTGTGACGGCCGCGGCGCGAAAAGTGTCGCCAGCCGCCAGCAAGACGCTCTTGTTCTTGCGCTCGAGGCGGCTTGCCAGCTTACCGATCGTCGTGGTCTTTCCTACACCATTGACACCCACGACCAAGATGACCGTCGGCTTCGAGTCAAGTGCCAGGCCACGACCACTTGACGCGAGAATATCCTTGGCTTCCCCTCGGATCGCGGCCCAAGCCTCGTCCGCGGATGCGAGTTGGCCGCCGTTCATCTGCGCGCGCAGCCCTTCGAGCACTCGGCGGCTGGTGTGCACGCCGACGTCTGCCGTGATCAGCACTTCCTCGACCTCGTCGAGGATCGATGTGTCGAGCTCGCGATCCTTTCGCAAAACCCCAGCCAGTCGTGAGATCAGATTCCCCCGCGTCGACTTCAACCCGGTTCGAAACGCCCCGAGATCAGCCGGGGGAGCCGGCGGTGGGGCAACCCCCCGTTCGGGTGCACCTGGCGGCCGGGTGAGCAGGTCTTCGAGCTCAAAGGGTAGGGTGGACTCCTTGGTTTGGCCGCTCGGCGCAAGGTCCGTGTCGCCGACGGCGCTCTCCGATGGCGGCGCGGGCGGTAACACGGGCCGCTTGCGTCCGCGCCAAAGGCCGATGCCGATCCCCGCGGCGATGAGCGCGGCGAGTGCCGCGATGATGATGACTACGCTGTCTATAGACTCCATTCGACCCCTGTTGCCCCCGATGGTCGTTGGGACCGCCGCAATATAAAGATGCCAGGCCTCCGCCGTCAACGCGACTGACCCTGTCGAATCGGTTGCCCCAGGGCCGAGCAGGCTGTGATACTGGAAACGTTGGGGAAGGGCGGGGACTATTGACGCGGCACATTGTGCGATGGCGTTGTTGGCGACCACTGGTCGTGATCGCCTTGCTGCTCGCCACCTCGGTTCACGCCGACGGGCGACCGGACTACCTCATCCGCCTCTTGCGCAACTCCGACGCCTTCCGAGTTCGTGCCCAAGCCGCGTTGTCACTCGGTCAGCTGGAGCCGAGCCCCAAGTCGGTTGGCGCGCTCGAGCGCGCCGCGCGCGACAGACACCCCGCGGTGCGGGTCTCGGCGATCTCGTCGTTACGCCGACTAGGTGCAAAAGAGGCGTTGCCGACCGTCAGACAGGCGACACGAGATCGTAACAAGTCGGTTAGGCGGGCTGCCGCCGAGGCGGTCGCTGAGCTCGAAGCGATCGGAGAGCGACGGCGCGGTCCCGGCCAGCCGAGGCATTTGGTCGCCGTGGGGATGCCAGGCGCCAGAGCCGAGCGCGTTTCCCGCCAGATGCTTTTCGACGCACGGATCTTCTTGTCCGACAAGCTCATCGAGCTCGCTGGGGTCGAGCTCGCCCCAGACGATCTGAGCCCAGCTGACGCCAAGCGTGAGATCACGCGGCGGCGGCTTCACGGCTATTACCTCGAAAGCTCGATCGTCACCCTCAAGCCTCAACGGAATGGGGTCAGGGCGGAGGTGTCGATCATCATGCTGACTTATCCGGGTCGTGACATGCGGGCGATGCTTCGCGGAGCCGCGACCGCTTCGGGGCGGTACACCGCGCAGACAGCAGAACAGGCCATCCACGGGGCGTTCGTCGGCGCACTTCGCCGGCTCCCACAGGCGTTGGCGGCAGCCGATGCGAAAGGAAGCCTTTGACCGGCGAAGACGGATGAGCGTAGGAAGAGAGAAACGCGATGAGCAGTAAGAGACAAAGAAAACTGAGGAACTACCTGCTCGATCGGCGTTTCCAGCTCAAGTATACGAGCATGGTCGTGCTCGTGACGGTGTCGGTCGCAAGCGGCCTGGGCTACGTTGCCTACCAGTTTTCGAGGGGGCAGACCGAAGCGTTGACAGCGCACATCGCGGCTCAACCCGATCTGGACGACGAGACCGCGGCCGATTTGGAGCGCTTCGCACAGCAAGAGGATCGCAAGATCCGAAACGCCATCATCACCGGCGTCCTTCTCCTCACGCTAGCCCTCGCGCTCACCGGAATTCTGGTGACGCATCGCGTCGTCGGTCCGGCATATCGGATGCGCCGTCTCTTCGAGGGGATCGGCGAAGGGAAGCTCAGGGTCACGACGGGCATTCGCAAGGGGGACGAGCTTCAGGACCTGTATCGATCTTTTGCAGACATGGTGGAGTCCTTGCGAGATCAGCGCTCCGAGGAGATCGCGCGCCTCGAGGATACGCTCGCGAAGATGGAAGCAGCGGGGGTGCAGTCGGACTACATCACCGAGCTTCGCGCCCTCTTGGAGCGGATCCGCGATACGGTCGACTAGGGCCCGACGGATCTGATAGCGCTATTGATGATTCGGTCTGACCGCGGTATCTCCGCAGTCGAGGTTTTCACCATGCGTGCATTGAAGGTCGTCATAGGTTTGCTGGTCGCGGCCGTTCTCATCGTTCTCGGAGTCGGTCTATTCCTTCCGAACGAATACCGCGTCGAGCGATCGATCGAAATCGAAGCCGCCCCGGAAGTGGTTTTCGATCAGGTGAACACGCTCAAAAATTGGAACGCATGGTCTCCCTGGGTGGCCAAGGACCCCAGCATCGAAAACAGCTACAGCGGCCCCGAGGCTGGGGTCGGTGCGAAGGTCACTTGGACGAGCGAAGACTCCGGCAATGGTAGTCAAACGATCACCTTCAGCGAACGACCCAAGCGAATCGAAACACATCTCGATTTCGGCGACATGGGCCAACCCAGGGCAGAGTGGACCTTCGAGCCAAGCGGAGAGAGCACGCAGGTAACCTGGGGCCTGAGCGGCACGGCATCAGGCCCCGTCGGCGGCTACTTCGCAAAAATGATGGATGGCTGGGTCGGCCCCGACTACGAGGACGGGCTAAGGAGACTGAAGAAGGTCGTGGAGGGTACCAGCGATGACGCCGCAGCAGACACTGCCGCTGACGCTGGGCCCTGACACTGGCCCTGACACTGGCACTGTCAGACCGACCGATACGGGAACGAGACGTTTTCGTAGTACTCGATGCATGGCTCCCCCGCTCGGCCGTCGAACACGACTGCTGCGGCGTCGATCCTCGCCTGCACTCGTCCGAGCTTCTCCTGCCTTAGCCACAACGCGGTGGCGCGCCGTACCCGGTTGAGCTTTTCGCCGCGGATCGTCTCGGCGGGAAAGACGGGGCGTGCGCTTCGTCGAGAGCGCACTTCGCACACGACGACCAAGGATCCATGTCGCGCGATCACGTCGAGCTCCAATCGACCGATGCGCACATTGCGCCCGATGATGGTGAAGCCGCGCTCGGTCAATAACGACGCGACGAGGTCCTCGCCGCGCCGGGCGAGATCGCTTCTACTGGACTTCGAGGGTCGGGTCGCGGACGCAGTAGCTTCCGCGGAGGCCGTCGCCCCCCGTTTCCAAGATCGGTTCGCAGATGAAGCCGCCGGGGCATCCGCAGGTCGGGAGGCTACTACCTTCGGGCGCGTCGCACCGGCACGAGCAGTAGACGCTTCGTTCGATGTCGTTTTCGGTGACGCATTCGTCGCTGTCGTCGACACCGGTGCAGATCTGATTTGGGTCACCTTCCAGTTCTCGGACGAGACAGACCCTAGTTGCGCACTGAACCGAGCTGAGCTCCAGATACGTTTCGGAGGCGAGGAACCCACCTTCGTACACCTTCTCTGGAACACACGGATCGCCCACGGCGCTCTCCGCGCACCCCGCGACGAAAAAAAGCGCAGCGATCGCGGCAAACCCCAGTAATTCAAGCCATTTTCTGCTCATCACGCCCCCTCAACAAGCCCCCGGTCACCCTCATCATAACGGCAATAAGAGATCGCACCCAAACTTCCCCCGCCGTCGGGGGTCAGAAAAGGGAGATGCCGGCGAAACCGACGCCTCTTACCAAATTTGTCAGGTCTGCGAGGAAGATTCCAGTGCCAATTGCAGTCAGCCCATCAAAAGCTCAATGGCGCTATACCTTGACGACCCCTTCGGCTGGTTTCTATGATGGTACCCGGGCGAGACACAAGGGGTTGGTTTCGTTCGAATTTTGGGGGTCAAGGGGAAACTTGGAAAACCAAGCTTCCACACCAAGGAGCACTTTATGAAGTGGATCCATTTGTGGGCGGTGCCTGTGTTGGTTGTCGGCTCGTGGGTTGGCACGCCCGCCGGCGCGCAGGACATGAGCTTCGGTCTCGAAGAGACGGGGCAGAGCGGTGCACCGGCAAAGCTCGGCAAACCATCGAAGAGGCTAGCTGCGGCGTTGAGCGCGTTCGAGTCCAAGGACTACGAAGAGGCGGCGATGGGTTTCCAGCGCGTCGCTGCGGGGAAGTCGAAGGACGGACGAGGCAATCGACAGAAGGCGCAGTTCATGTTGGGGCAGTCGCTTTACGCGGCGGGCTATTACCAGTCCGCGCTTAGCGTTTTCGACGAGGTCAGCGAGCAGGGCCCCGGTCATTTGTTTTTCGGCGATACTCTCGAGTGGCTCGGCAAGCTCGCTTCGAAGCTTCCAGAGTCGTCGGGCATCATCGGCATCGTCGGCCGGTACGGGATCGGCGCACTCGGAGAGTTCAAAGAGAAAGACTCAGCTCTCCACAACCAGCTCCTCTACTTGATGGGGCGTCATCTCTACGCCCAGGCGGACTTCCGTCAGGCCATCGACCTCTTTCAGGAAGTCGACCCCGGCTCCAAGCAATACACGTATGCGAAGTTCTTCGAGGGGATTGCGTTCATTCGGATGCGTCAGGCGCGGCCCGCCATCGCTTCGTTTCGTGCCATTCTCGACGTCGTCGACAGTGGCGATGCCAAAGGCGTCGACGAAGCCCGGATGACCAACCTCGCCTGGATTTCGCTTGCTCGCGTCTACTACACGGCGGCTAACCAAGGGACGAAGATCGATGGAACGCTGCTTGGTCAGTCCGTCGAGTCCTGGAGCAAGGTCTCGCAATCAAGCGAGTACTGGCTCGACGCGCTCTTCGAATCGTCATGGGCGTTCTTCCTGGCCGACGAATACGCCCGCTCGCTGGGCAACGTTCACACCCTGTTCTCGCCGTATTTCGAGGACTCGTTCTATCCTGAAGCGCTCGTGCTCAAGGCCGTTACGTTCTTCGTGAACTGCCAGGTCGACAATGCCGATGCGACGGTAGCCAAGTTTCACGACCGATATGATCCGGTCAAAAACGAGCTCGACGCGGTGCTTGCGAAGCATCAGGACAACGCGGACTTCTTCGAGTTCTTAAAGGCGGTTCGAGTTGGCGAGGCTGACCTGTCGCAGCGTGTGCGCCCCATCGTGGCCACCGCTCTGAGCGACCGCACCGTGCTTCAGCATCTCGAGTACGTTTCGATTCTCGACAAGGAAGAAGAGCGTCTGAACAAGTCGAGCGGGGAGTTCCAGGGCTCACCGGTTGGCGAGAAGATCCTCGAAGACATCTCTCTCGCAAAGGCCTTCGCGGTCGATCAGGCGGGCGACCTCGCGCGTGGGCGCTACAACCGACTGATACGCGAGCTTCGCGACCTGAGCAACCAGGTCGACACGGTCGAGCTCGAGATCGCGACGTTCCGGCGGGGACAGATCGATCAGGAGCTTCAACAGCAGATGGCGTTGGCCAAGCAATCGAGGGGCGGCGACGTCGAGGTGGACGAAGAACACCAACTATGGCCGTTCAATGGGGAGTACTGGCGAGACGAGTTGGGATTCTATCGACAACAGGTGACTAACCTATGTACGCGTTGAACAAATCAAAATACGTGACGAGCTTCCTCTTCGGAATCCTCGTCGTCGTGATGGGGGGCGAGGCCGCGGCAGAGCAAGCGCCAGTGAGCCTCGAGCCTGTTTGCATTCCTGAGACCACCGCGCAGGCGATCGCTGCCTGTCCTGCCGGTGCCAAGAAAGGGAGTGCGAAGGAGGGCGGGAACGTTCCGGTCTCTCGGTTCCACGAGGCCGAGCGCAAGCAGACCAAGAAGCAAGGGCCTACGGGTCCGTCGCTTCAAATCGACATGAGCACCCGGCTCGGGCGCGAACAGACCCGCGCCCGCACCGAGGCATTGCTCAAGCGCGAGGTCCAAATCCTCGAGCGCCTCGTGAAGAACAGCTCCGATGACGATCCGCGGCGGCCTCAGGTATTGCTTCGACTCGCCGAGACGCAGTTCGAGATGCAAATCGCTCAAACGGCGAAAGTGCGATCCTTCGACGACCCGATCTATGAGGCCTGCACCCGCGACAAGGACAAGGCCCGCTGCAAAGAGGCGCGGGAGGGTCAAAAGAAGGCCACGGCGGCCCTCGATGCGACCCGCAACGACAGCATTCGGACCTATGCGACTCTCGTTCGCGACCATCCGAACTTCAAGCGCATGGATGAAGTCCTGTTCTCTTTGGCCTTCGCGCTCCAAGAGCAGGACCAGTTCGACAAAGCTCGCGCGGTTTATCGGCGGTTGATCAAGGACTACCCGAAGAGTCGCTTCGTGCCGAACGCCTATCTCTCGTTCGCGGAGTATTATTTCAACGATAGCGACATGGAGGCGGCGGCAAAGTTCTACCGAAAGGTTCTCGAGTTTCCGCCAAAGAACAACTCCGTCTATGGCTACGCGCTCTACAAGGTCGCGTGGGTCGAGTACAACCGCGAGCGCTATCGCCAGTCATTGCAGGGCTTCGTCGACATTCTCGAGTTCGCCCGCAAGAACAAGTACGCCAACGACGCCAAGAACCTCGCGCGCCAGGCTCGAAAGGAGCTGGTGCTTCCGTATTCGCACTACGGCTCGCCCGGTAAGGCGCTCGATTTCTTCCGTCGGTACGCGAAGAACGACGCCGAGGCTCACGAGATGCTCGAAAACCTGGCCGAGCTCTACTTCGACACCGGCCAGTGGCCGCAAGCGATTACGGTCTATCACAAGCTGATGGCCGACGCGCCTCGCAGCAATTCACTCTGTGACTGGCAGACGAAAGTCACCAACGCGGTGATCTCCTCACGCTCGAATCAGGAGCAGGTCATCGAGCTCAAGCGCTTGGTCGACATCTACCGCACGTTCAAAGAGAGCAACAAGCCTACCGCCAAAGTCGAGGAGTGCAAGGTCGAGACCGCGACCACCATTCTTTGGCTCGCCACGTCGTGGCACCGCGAGGCCGTGGGGACGGACTCGGCTCCAGGCACCAAGAGCAAGAAGACGATGTCGCAAGCCTCCGTGCTCTACCGAACTCTTCTCAAAGAGTTTCCAGACATGGAACAAATGGAGTTCAAGAACATCGACCGTCGCGATTGGCCGACTGAATACAAGATTTCGTACTTCTACGCCGAGCTTCTATGGAAGATGGAGGAGTGGGGGCAGTGTGGGCCGGCCTTCGACTCGGTGGTCGAGCTGAACCCGCAGGGTGAGTTCACGAGCGACGCAGCTTACGCGGCAGTGCTCTGTTACAACAACCTTTACCAGCAGCAGTACGTGCCTCGCGAGACCAAGACGAAATTCGTCAGCAAGCGAGACCAAAAGGCGATGAAAAACGCCACGCCTGCCGAGGCAGACAAGCTCAAGAAAAAGAAGTTCACGCCTCTTCAAAAGGGCATGCTCGAAGCCTTCAATCGATACGTTTGCTACGTCGATAAGGCCGAGGATCTCGCGACGATCAAGTATCGCCGGGCTCGAATCTACTATGAGGCGAACCGCTTCGAGGAGGCTGCCGTCCTGTTCCGCGACATTGCGTTCAATCACAAGGACAGCGAGCTTTCCGAGTACGCCGCGAACCTCTACCTCGACTGCTTGAATATCCTCGGTACGCAGCTCGCAGAGCCGCGTGTGGCATGCGTGCAGGAGCTAGGCGCCTCGATCGACCCGATGTCGGCGTCGTTCTGTGGTACCGAGCAGCTTGCTGAAGAGCATCCAGACCTCTGCGGCACCCTGAGCACGCTTCAGTGTCAGGTGCGCCGGAAGGAAGCCGAGACTTACGAAAAGACGCAGCAATTCAAGAAGGCAGCTGCCACGTACGTCCGCATCTTTCGGCGTCACCAAGAATGTGGCGAAATGGACGAAGTCCTTTACAACGCCGCGATCAATTTCGAGGCAGCTCACCTTCTCGGTCGGGCCATTCAGGTTCGAACGGTGATGATCGAGCGCTTCCCAGAGAGCGCACTGTCGAAGAAGGCCATTTATTTGATCGGTCAAAACTTCCAGGCACTGGCCTACTACGAGCAGGCCGCCAAGTACTACGAGCAGTTCGCCCGGAAGTTCCCCGGCGAAGACGGCAAGAAGTGCGATGCTGACGACAAGAAGGCGGGCATCTGTCCAAACGCCATCGAAGGCCTCGAGCAAGCGACCTTTTTCCGCATCGGCCTCGGTGACGACCAAGCAGCCATGGAGGACTCGGACCTCTTCGCTCGTAATTATCGGCGCAAGCTTCCGAGGCAGACTTCGCAAGTCATGTTTTCGATCGGCTCGATCTACGAGCGACAGAACCGACATTCCCAGGTGATCTCTCATTACCAGGACTATCTGAAGAAGTACGGCAGGGTCGGGATGCCGCATCAGATCATTGAGGCGAACACCGCCATCGGCCGGGCTTACTGGCAGCTCAACAGGAAGAACGAAGCCAAGAAGTACTTCTCGACTGCGGTGAAGGGTTGGACTTCGGGTGCGCCCAAGAAGATTCGAGCGCTCAAGGACACCTCGAAGGAGAGCAAGGTTGCCTTCATGCGAGAAGCGCTCGATAGCGCTGCCGAATCGCAGTTCTACTTGTCCGAGTACAAGTTCGCCGAGTTCGAGAAGATTGCCTTCCCGAAGTACACGGGCGGCAAGAGCGCGGCCAAGGTGAAGAAGTGGTCGGAAACCGAGTTCAAACGGTGGATGACGAAGAAACTCGGGGTGCTCCGCTCCGCCGAGGCCGATTACGCCAAGGTCGCCAAGATGACGGTCACCCTAGATGGCGCCAAAATGCAGTCGGCCCCCTGGCAGATCGCGGCCGCATCGCGGACCGGTGAGATGTACCGCAGCTTCGTCGATCAGTTCCGGGATGCTCCGATTCCACGCGAAATCGAAAAGGACCCAGGGCTTTTCGATATCTATGTGGGTGCTCTCGACGACGCGTCCGAGCCGCTTCAGCGGCAGGCGATCGACAAGTTCGAGTTCTGCCTGAAGACCGCCACCCAGGTGCGATGGTTCAACAAGTGGTCGCGCTCCTGTGAGCACGAGCTCAACGCGCTCAACCCGAAGCAATATCCCGTCGCGGCTGAGCTCCGCGGCGAGCCCAACTACGTGAAGCACACGGTCGGAGAGCCCGGTGCGGTGGATCTGGGCGCCATCAAGGACACGTCGCTGACGTCCAAGGATGCCGTCGCGGAAAGGGGGAAGCCGTGATGCGATATCGCAAACTGGCAGTCGTCGTCGCCATGCTCGTGATGGGCTGCGGCGGTGGCGAGAGCGCAAAGACGAAGAGGGAAACCGTCCCAAGGGCCGACGTCGCCCGCACCGCAGGGGGTGAAGCGATCACGACCGCCGACGGTAGCGCCGTCAGCAAGAAGGCACACAACCGATGGGGGTCCGCTCTCGACGATTTCGAACGGAATGAGAAGACGGGCTGGACCCCGGCCAAGTGTGGTGCCTCTTCGAGGGACTTCGAGAAAGCCGCCGCTGCGCAGGGTGGCGGCTTCGCCGAGGCTCACTACATGGCGGGGCTCGCTCTCGAACGTTGCGGTGACGACAGTGGAGCCAAGAAGCACTACGAGACGGCTCTCAAAGTCGATCCAAAGTTCTGCAAGGCCCGGGTGGCGCTCGCCCTCGAAGACTTGGAGGGCGGAAAGGGCAGCCAAGCCAAGTCCGAGTTCGAAAGGGCCATCAATGACGATCCGCAGTGCACGTCGGGCTACACCAACCTCGCCATCGTACAACGGGCACAAGGCCAGGACGACGAGGCACTCAAGAATCTTCGTCGCGCGCTCGCCATCGAATCGGACTACCTCTCGGCCTTCAACCAGATGGCGCTCCTTCACTATGACCGCGGTCGCAAAGGCAATGCCGCCGAGCTCGACCTCGCCGAGGTCGTCTGCCGCCAGGCTCAGATGATCGATGCGGACTATGCGCCGATCTACAACACGTGGGGCCTGATCAAGGTCTACAAGGGCGATGTCATTGCGGCGCTTCGGTTCTTTCAAAAGGCTATCACGCTCGATCCGGACCTCTTCGAAGCGCAGATGAACTTTGGCGAGGTGACGATTTCGTTCCGCGGATACGAGGACGGACGTCAGGCCTTCGAACGGGCGGTCGCCCTCCAGCCAGACAACTACGAGGCCATCATCGGGCTCGGCACCGCCCTTCGAGGCTTAGAGCGCTTCCCAGAGGCCGAGGCCCAATACGAACGCGCGCAGAAACTCGACCCGCGCCGTCCCGAGGCGTACTTCAATCTCGGGGTGCTCTACCAAGACTACATGTCGGGTTCGGTGGCTGACCTGAAGAAGGCGAAGCAGTACTTCACCGAATTCGTGCAAAAGGCCGGCAACCAGCCCGAGTTTCGTTCGAGCGTGGACGATGTGAACAATCGATGCGGGCCGAGGCCGAGCAAGAAGCGCGGCGCACCCAAGTGTCGACCCGGACGCATGCAGAACATCAACATCTCCATCGAGGCCATGCAGGTCGCGGGTTAGGTGGTAAACATGAGCAATACAATTTCGAAGTTCGCTTTATATGCCCTTGTTTTCATTGGATTATTGGCTTTAGTCTCGGTGGCAACAGGGCCTGTTGTCCAGGCGCAGGCTGGGCCGGCACCCGAGACGACCTATGACTTCGAGGATGACCTCGTCACTGGCGATTTGGTTCGACCCGATGGCGAGCAATTGATCGTTCGGCGTCGTGGGCGCCGAGCATCGCTAATTCAGATTCGCGAGCATTTTATTCCCGAGATGCTGAAATCTGTGGAAGATTTGTAGTGGGGGTTTCGGGTGAGTGATTCGAGTCACAATACTTCGGTCGCTTTCTCCGTCTATGACGGGGACGAGCTGCTTGGCACTGAAACGCTGAGTCAAGAGATCATCAAGATCGGTCGGCTGCAGACGAGCGACGTTCGTCTCGAGGACGACAAGGTCAGCCGAATGCACGCAGTCATCGAGGTCGCTGCGCCAGGGGAGGTGTACATCATCGACCTCGGTTCCGCTTCGGGGACTCTCGTCAACGGCGACAAGGTCAACAAGCGCAAGCTCCAGACCGGCGACATCATTCAGATCGGCAACAAGCGGATCCACGTCGACATCATCACGGGCAAAGTGGCCATGGCCTCGAGCCCACCTGTCGCCATGGCGGTGGGTGCTGAGCGGCAGACGCCGGTCGTCGACGAGCATGCGATGACCGCAATGGTCGATGAGGAGTCTGAGCCGCGACAAAAAGCCGTGGTCCAAGAGGAAGAGGATGACTCCGGCCCCAAGTTCAACCCGTTCGAGGTAGGGGCCAAGCGGCTCTCGCGTACGCCGTTTGCCAATACGGTCGGTGAAGACGGGGATGAGTACCGCCTTATCGCGACCACCGGCGCCGTGCCTTCGCACGAGATCGAGACCAATGAACGCGCGATCGAGGTGTCGGTGCTCTGGGGGGACAAGAGCGTCCTCAACGTCGACTACCTGAAGCCTGCGCGCGATTACTACGTCGGCGAGCCCAATGGCGAAAAAGTCGACTTCATACTCGGCCACGATGCGATCGGAGTCGACCGGATGCCGCTTTGTCTTGCACAGGGCGAAGGCGTCACTGCGATCATTCCAGAAGGTGCAAAGGGCGAAGCGACAATCGGTGAGCAGACGCGTTCCTTCGACCTGATGCGGGGGCAAGGCGAGCTTCGCCCAAGCAGCGCGATGGCGGGTGCGACGGAATTCCCGGTGCCCGAAGGCGGCGCGGTTCGAATGACGCACCGCGACTTCACGTTCATCGTCAAAGACGTGAAGGCCGGCAAGAAGGTTGCGGGCCACGCCAAGATCGACGTCCGCCCGATGATCTACGTCGCTGGCGCAGCGCTCTTCGCGAGCCTTGTGTTGACGATGTTCTACTTCCAGCCTCCGCGCCCCCGCGGCCTGTCTTCCGATCTGCTCAGCACCGATTCGCGTCTGATCCAGTTCTTGATGGAGCCTGAGGAGCTCGAAGAGCCAGAGCCCGAGTGGCTCAACGGTGCGGATTCGTCCGGTGGCGGCACAGGCAAGGCCCACGAGGGCGAGCAGGGCCAGATGGGCGACGAAAAGGCCGAAAAGAACCGCAACAAGTACGGCATCCAGGGACCGGAGGACAACCCAGACCCACAGATGGCGCGCGAGCAAGCTGAGCAAGAAGCGAGGACGGCTGGAATCATCGGGACGCTGGCAGCCATGCAGGGTTCATTCAACGCTCCGACATCGCCGTACGGTGCCGACTTTGCCCTCGGCAATGATCCGATGAGCGCGCTTGGCGCCATGACGGGCGACGACATCGGTCAGAACTTCGGGTTCGGCGGCCTCGGTCTCAGAGGCACTGGGCGAGGTGGTGGCGGCCTGGGCCAAGGCACGATCGGCATGGGCAACTTCGGCACGATAGGCCGAGGCGGCGGCCGAGGTGCAGGCGAGGGTGGCTATGGCCGGGGCGCGGGCGGGTTCCGCGGGCGATCGGCCGGTGTTCCCCAGGTACGCAGTGGCGGCGCAGAGGTTCGCGGCTCGCTCTCGAAGGAAGTCATTCGACGCGTGGTCCGACGCCACATCAATGAGGTGAAGTTCTGTTACGAGCAGCAGCTCAACTCACGCCCCGACCTTCAGGGCCGGGTCACGACGCGATTCGTGATCTCGCCGACCGGCTCCGTCCAGTCTGCGATGGTGGCGAGCTCGAGCCTCCGCAACGAGGCGGTCGAGAGCTGCATCGTGCGCGCGGTTCGCAGGTGGACCTTCCCGGCCCCCGACGGGGGTGGTGTGGTGGTCGTGAACTATCCGTTCCTTCTCGACGCCGCAGGCCAGTGACGGTCGAGTCGCCAGCTGAAAAGCGCGTTTTCCCTCTAATATCCCGGATTTCCAGCCCTGTTCCCACGTTCAGGGCCGAGGGGCTGTCTGCGGCTTCGCCAAAAAGGCGGAAACGCCTGAAAAATAGCTTAGTTTAGAGTTGTTGGCTGCACGACAAATGCTGTAGGATTGAAGTGCTTGTGAATTTCCAAGCGTAGGAGGCACGCATGCGAGGTCACAAAATCGGCTTGGTTCTGGCCGGTCTAATCCTGATGGGCGGCAACTGTTCGCGCGCCCGCGTGGAGTCGATGAACGAGATGAACGCTGGGGTCGAGCTGGCCCAGCTGAAGCGGTATAGCGAAGCCGCGGAGATGCTCGAGAAGGCGGCAGCTCTAGACCCAACCAACCACCAGGCCTACTTCAACCTGGCCATCGTCCAGATCGAGCAGCGAAACTTCTCCGCAGCTCGCGAGGCGCTCGAGCGAGCCGTCATCGCGAAACCGGATACGGCTGGCTATCACGAAAAGCTCGGCACCGTGCTCATCGAGCTCGAGGACTGGAAGGCTGCCGAGGCGTCATTCAAAGAAGCGCTCGAGCTCGACCCGTCGCTCTTCAAGGCGCACTTCAAGCTCGGCCGAGTCTACGAAGAGGTCGAGGATCCGCAGAATGCGCTCTACCAGTACACGGACGCCATCAAAACAGGTCCGCGGTTCCTCCCGTCATACTCGGCTCTCGGTCGCTTGTACGCTGACCTGCGCTATCCGGACAACGCTGCCCAGGTGTTGCGCGAGGCGCTCAAGGTCGCGATGGCCGGCACCGAGGAAGAAGCGAACATCCATCATCTGCTCGGAACCGTCTACCAGCAGCAGCGCAAGTTCGACGACGCGGTCGCGGAGTTCCAGGCGGCGCTTGGCATCGTGCCAGGCATGCCGGATGCGCTCTTCGCGTTAGGCTGGACTTATGCCCTTCAAAACAACGACGAGGAGGCGAAGCGCTATCTTACCAAGTACGTGATGATGGCGGGGGCCGAAGCGCCGGAAAACTACGTCAAAGCGGCAAAAGACCGTCTCGCAGAGTTGAGGACCGAATCGCCGTAGGGGGGCTGAGGCAACATGTCGGAAGAACACGAATCGGGGGATGAGGTTCTGGAGCTGACTCGGGATCAGGTCGCAGAGCTCGAAAAGCTCGACGACGCCATCGCGAAGTTCGAACAACAGAAGCGATGGTCGGACATGATCCGGTCCATCCTCAAAAAGGCCGAGCTCGTCGTCGACAAAGACGAAAAAGCGCAGCTCTTCCGACAAGCGGGCACCCTCTACCTCGAGCGTTCAAGCAACCAGGCAGAGGCGATCAAGTGTTTCGAGCGGCTTCTCGAGCTCGATTCCAACGACGTCGATGCGCTCGGGCGTCTCAAGCAGATGTATGAGAAGCGCCGCGACTGGGAAAAGCTCATTCGCACGATGCAGCGGGAAGTGGAGCTGCTGCCCGAGGACGACCAGCTCATTCGATATGCCGAGATGGCCGAGCTCGCGACACAGCGACTGCGCAAGCCCGACGTGTGCATCGAGCTCTGGCAGAAGGTCCTCGACGGAGACCCGCAAAACCCGAACGCGCTTAGTAACCTCGCACAGCTTTATGAGCGCGCCCGTCAATGGGAGCCGCTCGCCCACGTCCTGGAGACGCTGATCGAGAGCGATACCGACGTCGTGCAGATGAAGCAGCAGCTTCAAAAGCTCGGGATGATCTACGCGGACAAGGTCGGCAACGACGAAGGAGCCATCAACGCGTTCAAGAAGCTGCTCGAGCTCGATCCGTCAGATCGTCGAGCGCAAGAGCAGCTGAAGCGTCGTTACGTCTCGCTTGGAGCGTGGGACGAGCTCGAAATGTTCTACGCCCAAAACGAAAAGTGGGACGAGCTGATCCGCATCGTCGAGCGACAGGCCGAAGCGCAGGAGACGTCTTCCGAAGATCGGATTCCGCTGTTGTTTCGCGCGGCGCGCCTTTGGGAAGACAAGAAAAACAAACGCGATCGTGCAGCGCGGGTCTATGAGAAGATCCTCGCGGCCGATCCGAGCAACGTCCAAGCCGCCGAGGCGCTGACGCCGATCTACGAGGAGGCGCATGACGCTCGGAAGTTGGTTTCGGTCCTGGAAATTCGGTTGGCAAACGCGACCGATACCGAATCCAAGGTCGAGCTTCTGGGCAAGATCGGACTCGTCTTCGAGGAGCGACTTCGCCAGCCCGAAACAGCGTTCGAGCGCTATCTCGAGGCATTCGCGCTGGCGCCTTCGATGGAGGAGGCTCGCGTTCATGCCGAGCGGTTGGCGGGCGAGATGAACGGTTGGGACCGCCTCGTGTCAGGCTACGAGTCGGCGATCGAAGCGGTGGCAGATCCGCACCAGGCGGTGCCGATACGCCTGAGTTACGGCCAGACCTTGGCCGCGCTCGAGCGCATCGACGATGCGGTCGAACAGTTCCGGCTGGTATACGACCTCGAGAGCGACAACCTGGCCGCGATTACCGCGCTGGGCGACCTCTACTTCCAGACCGAACGGTATCGCGACCTTCTCGCGATCTACGCGCGGCGCATCGAGCTCGAGGAAGAACCCGAAGCGCGGCTCGAGATCGCCTACCGGCGCGCGGAGCTCTGGGCCGATGCGCTGAATGACACCGAAGAGGCCATCGCCTGTTTCGAGGGCATCATCGACGAGTACGGGGTCGAACAAGCCGATGCCTGCCGCCATCTCGAGCAGCTTTACGAGACAGAGTCCCGTTGGCAGGGGCTCGCGCAGCTCCTCGAGCGTCGGATCGAGGCCGGCCCTGAATCCGAAGAAGAGCTTGCGGCGCTGAAGTTCCGGCTGGGTCGGGTTTGCGATACCCGGCTCGACGACAAGTCCCGTGCGGTGGACCTCTATCGTGAGGTGCTGTCGCTCATCGAGGAACACGACGGTGCAAAAGAGCGACTCGAAGAGCTCCTCGGCCACGATGAGGTAGCGGCGGAGGCCTCGTGTGTCCTCGAGCCCGTCTACGAGCTGAGTGGCGACTGGGGGGCCTACGTCAACGCGCTCCGCGTCCAACATCGCTTCAGCAACGAGCCCCGGCGGCGACGCGAGCTGCTCACTCGGGTGGCCGACACGTATTTCCAGCACATCGGAGATGCCGATCGAGGCTTCTCGTCTCTTTGCGAGGCGTTTCGAGAGCAACCGTCGGACGCCGACACCTTGAATCGCATCGAAATGTTAGCGAGCGAACATGAGCGATTTTCGACGCTAGCCGAGCTCACCGGCGATCTCGCAGCTAGCGTGGATGACGCGTCCCTCAGCCGTTCGCTGTGGATCAAGACCGCTCAAATCCACGACACCCAGCTTCAGGACATGGACGCTTCGGTCGCGGCGTACCGCAAGGTGCTCGAGGCCGACCCCAGCGACTTCGAGGTTCTCGACGCCCTCGAGGGGCTCTATCGGGGCGCACAGCGCTGGCACGAGCTGGTGGGAATTCTACGGATGCGTGTCGAGGCAACGGCGGATCCCGACGACAAGATCGGCGTGCTCGCCGAGATGGCGAGGATCCAGGCCGACCTGCTCGAAGACGCCGAGCAGGCGATCCGGCTTCAAAACGAGATCCTCGAGCTCGACCCGTCGAGTCGACGGGCACTGGGCGCTCTGGACGACCTCCTGGCTCGCCAGGGCAACTGGACCGACCTCGCCGACAATGTCGAGCGGCAGCTGGCGATGACCGACGACGCGCACGAGCAGACCGCGCTCCTGTTGCGACTTGCGGACCTGCGAGAGCAACGGATGGATTCGACCGTTTCCGCCATCGAGATCTACCGCGATGTGCTAGCCAACGACGCTAGCAATCCCGCCGCTTTGGGGGCCCTCGAACGACTGCTGGAGTCCGCCGAGCACCAGGCCACGGTCGCAGACATTCTCGAGCCGATCTACAAAGAGGTGGGCGCTGCGGCGCGATTGGTCGACGTGTACGAGATTCAAGCGCACCACGCGACCGCGCCGGAGCGACGCGTGGAGCTGTTCCACGAGATCGCCAAGCTCCAGGAGTTCTCGGTCAGCGATCTCCACGGGGCCTTCGAGAGCTTCGCGCGGGCGTTCCGGGCGGACCCAGGCCACCCGCAGACACGCGAGGAGCTCGAGCGCTTGAGCGCAGCCGTCGGCGGAGGTGATGCGCTGGCGAGCGTCTACGAGCAAGTGGTCGCCACTCTCGACGATCCCGAGCTTGCCGTGGGGTTCTTGTTGCGAGCCGCGGAGATCCGAGAAAACGAGCTTGGACAAGTCGATCGCGCCGTCGAGCACTATCAGAAGGTGCTGCAGCTCGACGAGGAGCATCATCATTCGGCCGATGCTCTCGAGCGCCTGTTCCAACAGACGGAGCGGTACGAGGACCTCGCCTCGATCTATCGTCGCAAAGCGCGAATGCTCCCATCGCCAGCCGACCAGCGTGAACAGTTGATCAAAGCCGCGGCGATCTACGAGGACATTCTCGACAAGCCCACGGACGCGATGGCTGTCCATCGGCAGGTGCTCGAGGTCGACCCGGACGATATCGAATCACTCGACCGGCTCATCGAGCTTCAGATGCGGCTTGGCAAGTGGGAGGAGCTGCTCGCGACGTACGAGCGCAAGTCCGAGGTCATCACGGATGCCGAAGTGCGCAAGCAGCTCTTCACCGCCATCGGCCGCGTCCACGAAGATCAGCTCGAGGACTCGGAGAGGGCGATCGAAGCGTACCAGCGCGTTCTCGCGATCGACCCGGACGACTTGAGCGCATTGGGCCGGCTCGACGGGCTTTTCGAGCAGACTGGGCAGTGGCGAGACTTGCTTCAGGTGCTCGAGCGCCAATCGGACCTCATGGTCGACGAGGCGGAGCGGTTAGAAATTCGCTTCCGTATCGGCGAGCTCTGGCGGCGTCACCTCGACGACCCCGCGCAGGCGATCGAGATCTATTGTGACATTCTCAGCGTGGCCTCGGACCACCAACCGACCCTCGAGTCGTTGACGACGATGACCAGGGATGCAGTCGAGCCGCTGGCAGCAGCTGAAGTGCTCGAGCGTGTGTACCGCGAGGGCGGGGAGTTTCAAAAGCTCGTCGAAGCGCGTGAGGTACAGGTCCGGCATACCGAAGACCCGGCCGATCGGGTCGAAATGCTCCATCAACTGGCGGAGATCTACGAGGTTCAGCTCGAGGATCCGCCTTCGGCCTTCGGGGCGTTCGCGCGCGCGTTGCCGCTCGATGTCCGAAACGACATGACACTTTCGTCGCTCGAGAGGCTGGCGGAGCAAACGGGCAGTTGGCGCGAGGTGGCTTCTCGGTACGATGCCGAGGTCGAGCGCCATCGGGAGGACACGCCCGAAGACATCGTTCACCTCGCAAAGCGCTCGGCGATGATCAACGAGGTTCAGCTCGATGACGTGGACGCCGCGATCGAGCGATATCAGCTCGTCGTCGACATCGATGCAGGGGACGTCGCAGCCATCGAAGCGCTGGATCGCCTCTATGAGCAGACCGAGCGCTGGGACGACCTCGCAGCGACCCTCAAGAAAGAGGCGGCTATCGCGACCACCCCTGAGGATGTGCTCAACCTGCAGTTCCGAACGGGACAGATTTACCAGAACCGGATCGGCAACGTCGATTCGGCAATCGAACAGTATCGCGAGATCATCGCTGCTGCGCCCGAGTACTCGCCGGCTGTCTCGGCCCTCGAAGATCTCTTCGCAGGTGGCGTACGCCCGCTGCAGATCGGTGAGGTGCTCGAGCCGCTGTACAGAATGCAGGGCAACTGGGACCGCTTGCTGTCCATCCAAGAGGTTCAAGTAGAGCACCAGAGCGATCCGATCGAACGCGTCGTCATGATGCATCGACTCGCCGAAATCGCGGAGGACAAGGCCGACGACCACGGTCGCGCCTTCCAGTGGATGCAAAAAGCGGTGCTCGAGGATCCGAGTCACGATCATTCGCTGGGCGAGGCAGAGCGCCTATCGGCCATCGTCGACGGGTGGAGTCAGTTGGCGAATACCTATGCCAATGGCATTCAGCACACGGGTGACCCGCTCAGCAAAGCGGAGCTCGGTCGCCGGCTCGCGCGGGTCTACGAAGAGCAACTCGACGACGTGCAGCGAGCCGAGGCGACCTATCGCTTCGTGCTGGGCGTCGACGATCATGATGAGGCGGCCCTCAAAGCCCTCGACCGCATCTACTCGCAGCACAAGGCGCATCAGGCACTGGCAGAGGTGCTTCGCAAGCGAATCGACGGGTCCAACAACACCTCCGAGCTGATCGAGCTTCACTATCGATTGGGCCGCGAGCTCGAGACCAAGCTCGGTTGTACGGAACGAGCGATCGAGGTCTTCACCAAGCTGCTCAACGATTACGATTCGGAGCACGCCGAGACCATTCAGGCTCTTCAGGCGATCTATGCGAAGCTCGAGCGGTGGCCCGAGCTGTTTGCCGCCTTCGAAAAGGAGCTGAGTATTGCGCTGGGCGACTCGCAGCAGGCGGACGTTTTCGCGCGGATGGCCCGACTCTCATCGAATCGCCTGCGGGATCCGGAGCGGGCGATTGGGCTCTGGCAGCGGGTTCTCGACCTTCGGGGAGAGGATGCGGAGGCGCTCAACGCACTCGGCGACATCTTCGCGTCACAGGGCAATTGGAGAGATTTAGTCGACGTTCTAGAACGTGAGGCGTCCATCGCCGAGGACGACTCCTTCCGCATTCAGGTCTATTCCGACTTGGCGCGGGTTTGGTACGAGAAGCTCGAGCGCGAGCGCAATGCGATCGAAAACTGGGAGCGGGTCCTCGACGTAGACCCGGGAAACACCTACGCGCTCTTCAGCATTGCAGAGATTCTCCGCGCGAGCGGGCAGTCTCGCGAACGCGCGGACACTCTACATCGCATCATCGACGTCGGCGCTGCGACCCTCGAAGACTCGGATCTCGTCAATGTCTACATGCAGCTCGGTCACATCTACCGTGCCGAGCTACAGCAGCCAGGGGACGCCGTCGAGGCATACCGCAACGTGCTGACAGTCGACCCGACCTTTTTCGAGGCGCTCGACTCTCTCGAGCTCATCCATCGTGAAGAGCGGGACTGGGAGGAAGCCATCGGCGTGATGGAGCAGCGCGCTCAGGCGCTCACAGACCCGCACGACCAGGTGCGGCAGCTCCTCGCCGTCACCGAGCTCTGGGAGACCGAGGTTGGCGACAAGGACCGTGCTGCGGGCGCCTTCGGTCGCATCCTCGATGTCGACCCGATGCACGAGTACGCCTTTTCCGAGCTCCAGGCGCTCCACAAAGAAGCCGAGCGCTGGGATGAGCTGATCGACCTCTACGTCACGCGGATCGAAGCGACGGACGACCGCGACGAGCGCATCGAGCTTTTGCGAGCAGCTGCGCGGGTTTACGAAGAAAAACTCGAAGATGGTGAGCAGGCCTATCATACGCTCTACATCGCTTGGACCGAGGACTACAGCAAGCGGGACACCATCCTCGACCTCGAGCGCGTCACAGCCTCGACCGACAAGTGGAACGAGCTTCTCAGCTCCTCCAACCAGACTCTCCAAGAGGTGGAGGACCCAGCCACCCAGATCGCCATCTGCCTCTGCTGCGCCAAGTGGTACGGCCAAGACCTCGGTCATCCCGAGTACGCGATTCCGTACTACGAGCAGATTCGAGCGCTCGACCCGAGCAACGCCAAGGCGTGGTGGCAACTCGGCGACCTCTACGAGACGACCCAGCAGTGGGACAATCTCGCTCAAGTCCTCGCCAAGCTGGTCGAGCTCACCAACGATGACGACGTCAAGGCCAATACCTACGTGCGCATGGGTGATCTCGCCGAGGACCGCTTTGGAATGCGACAAGAGGCGGAGGACTACTATCGGCGCGCGCTTCACCTCAAGGAGAGGCACGTGGGCGCTCTCGAGGCGCTCGAGCGCATCTACCGCGAGGATGGGCGCTCCAACAAGCTGCTCAACATCCTCGAGCGCAAGGCCGAGGCTGTCGAAGACGTCGATAGCGTCGTGGCGGCGCTCCTGCAGGTCGCGGAGGCATACGAGGAGCGCTTCGACGACCAAAAGGCAGCCATCGAGAATTTCGAGAAGGCGGCCGAGCTGGCACCTTCGAATCTGACTGCACTTCGCGGGCTCGAGCGGCTCTATCAGCAAGCCGAGCGCTATCAGGACCTCGTCGGTATTCTGGAACGCCAGTACGAAGTGGTGGCGACCGAGCGGGAGCGGATCGACATCCTGGTTCGTCTGGCCCGCATGTGGGAAGAGGAGTTTCGCAAGCCCGAGAACGCCGTCGAGCGCCTCGAACAGGTGCTCGATATCGACCCGCTGCACGACGAAGCCCTCTGCAAGCTCGAAGACCTCTATCGGTTGACGCAGCGGTGGGACGACCTGGTGCGGACCTATGACCGCCACGCGAGTGCGACGGTGGACCAAGAACGACGGATTGAGATCTTCCGCGCGCTCGGGCAGGTGTATGGCGCGCACAAGGGCGACGCCGAGCAAGCGATCGACAGCTATCTCAACGCCCTGAACCTCGACGACCAAGACATTCTCAGCCTCCAGGCGCTCACGAAGCTCTATGAGCGCAAGGGTGACCATTCGGCGGCGCTCGACATGATGGGCCAGTTGGTTCGCGTCGTGGACGAGGTCGACGAGCAAGTGTCTCTCAAGCACCGAATGGGTCGCATCCTCGACCAGGAGCTCGGGGACCGCGCGTCGGCGCTCGAGCACTTCCAGGGCGCGGTCGATTTGGATCCGGGGGACCTGCCGTCGCTCGAAGCCATGCGGCGCATCCACATCGACTCGGGCGACTGGATCGCCGCGACGAAGACGCTCGGCCTGGAGGTCGAGCAGACCGACAACGAGCGCGTCAAAGCGGCGCGATTGGTAGACCTCGGCTGTATTCGCGCCGAGCGCCTCGACGACGAGGCCGGAGCCGTCGATGCCTTCGAGTCGGCACATGCCTTCGACCCGGACAACGAGGACGCGCTTCTCCCGTTGGTCGACTTTTATGTGGCCCAGGGTCGCTACGAAGAGGCGTTCCCGCTTCTCGAGGTGCTCGTCAAGCGTTCGGATAAGCGCGAACGAGACGAGCAGCACCGCCTGGCTTCCTTGTTGGGCGAGACGGCGACGAACCTCGGTCGCGCGGACGCCGCGGTGGCGGCCTATGAACGCGCGCACGCTCTCGATGCCGATGGCACGGCGACGATCAAGGGCCTTGCTGGAAGCTACTTCCGTGCGGAGCGATGGGAAGACGCGTTCAAATACCACCAAGTGCTGTTGGTCCAACACCGCGATTCCCTCGGCAGGGACGAGATCACCGAGATCTTATACCGGCTTGGCGTCATCAAGCGTGAGCAGGGCGAGGACAAGAAGGCGCGCAACATGTTCGACAAGGCTCTCGAAGAGGACACGCACTACGTGCCTGCACTCGAGGCGATGGTCGACCTTCAAGCTCGCGAAAGCGATTGGGAGTCGGTGGTCGAGTACAAGAAGCGCATTCTGGATGTCACCGATGAACCCACCGCCCGCGCCAAACTGCTCGTAGAGCTCGGCGACCTTTGGCAGGACAAGCTCGGCTCACCAGACGCGGCAGCAGAGGCCTTCACGGAGTCGCTCGACCTCGACCCCGATAACCACGTGGTGCTTCACAAGTTGCTCGGCACATACCAGGCTGCCCAGCGTTGGTCCGAGGCGATCGATGTCATCGAGCGCGTCAGCTCTCTCGAGGCGCGTGATGAGGCCAAGGCCAAGTACGCATATACCGTGGGCGTCATCCTTCGCGACAAGCTCGAGGACGAGGATGCTGCGCTCGAGAAGTTCAACGAGGCACTCGACCTCGACAGCACGCAGCTCAAGCCCTTCGAGGCGGTCAACAAGCTTCTGAATGGTCGTAAGGACTGGAAGGCGCTCGAGCGCGCCTACCGCAAGATGCTTCACCGCATCATCAACCAAGGCAATACCGACCTCGAGCACAACCTCTGGCATACACTCGGCATCATCTACAGGGACCGTCAGCGCAATTTCGACGCGGCAGCCGAGTCCTTCAGGATGGCGGCGGCGCTCAAGCCGGACGACGCCACCGAGCACCAGATTCTCGCCGAGCTCTACGCGACGATGCCGGACAAGACGACGGAGGCTATCGCGGAGCACCAATGGTTGCTTGGGCACGACCCGAATCGACTCGAGTCGTATCGAGCGCTCTACAAGCTCTACTTCGATGCACGCGCGTACGACAAGGCATGGTGTATCGCGCGAACGCTGACCTATTTTGCCAAAGCGGACGAGGAGCAGCAGAAGTTCTTCCAGCAGTACCGGCAGGACCGAGAGATCCAGCCGAGGGCGCGAGTCAGCAACGAGGCGTGGGTCAAAGATCTCATGCACCCGGACCAGGATATCTACATCTCCAAGATCATGGAGGTCATCGCTCCGGCGGTGCGCGCGTCGATGGCCTGGACGGACAAGAAGCTCAACCTGCACAAGCGTAAGCCCGAAGATCTCGCCAACCCGAGCCTCGCGCTCGCACGGCAGTTCAAGCTCGCGCAGGACGTCTTGAACATCACTATCCCAGTTCGCCTCTTCATTCAGAAAGAGCTCTCGGGCGCGCTTCGAGACGAGGCGCGAAGCAACCCGCCAGCCATCATCACCGGGTACACGCTTCTGTCGGGGTACCGTCCAGTCGACCTCGCCTTCGTGTGCGGCCGACACCTCTCCTACTACCGCGGGGAGCACTTCATTCGGACGATGTACAAATCGCATACCGAGCTTCGTACGCTCCTCTTGGCAGCGATGCGTGTCGTCGGCATGGGCGAGGCCGACCCAGCCGTGGACTCGACCGCCAAGCAGCTGGCACGCCACATCAATCAGGCTCACCTGGACGTCCTCAAAAAGGTCGTGCGAAAGTTCTTGGAAGCCGGAGGCAAGGCAGACATCAAGCGTTGGATGCAGGCGACGGAGATCACCTCGCTTCGGGCCGGCCTGCTTCTGTGCGACGACGTCGACACCGCCGTGCGGATGACGCAGCAAATCGCGTCCGAGTCGACCGCCGATCTTCCACCGCGGGACAAGGTCAAAGAGATCGTCCTATACAGCATCTCCGAGAGCTATTTCAGACTGCGCGAGACGCTGGGCATCCAGATCAAGGTGTAGCAGGGGCGCCGGGCGCCCGCGCTGGCACTGACACTGCCACGGGCGCTGGCACTGACACTGGCACTGACGCTGGCACGCTATCTACACGCGAGTTGTAATCGCGGCTGCGTTCGTATACTGATCCGAGGTACGGAGGCGCCTATGAAACCCTCACTAGTCATCACGGTGCTCGTCCTCTCGTCTGCGACGGCGAGTGCGCAAGATGTTTGTCCAGAGTTCGCCAACTCGGTCAACGCCATCATCAAGGGCGGTACCGCTGGCATCGAGCTCGGTTTGGAAGACGCCGCTGTCAAACAAGAGAAGAAGGGGCTCTACAGGGGCTGGGACAGCAGCATTCGATTGAACAACGCAAACGCCAAGATCGCCATCAAGGCATCGAAGGCTCCCCCGTCCTTCGCCTTTAGGCCTGTCAACGAGGCGGTTCATCCCCGCCAACAGATCAAGCTGTACGCGCTCGTTACGAAGAAACAATACCGGGAGCTTGCGGTTGGGGGCATGAACAACTGGGGCGGCACCAAGGACAAGAACTCCAAAGACAGCTCGATCGAGTTGAAGTTCGAGAAGATCAGCAAAGGCTGCTACAAGGTCACGTCGGCGGTCGAGCTGCCCCCAGGCCAATACGCATTCAGCCTCGGCGCTTCTCCGGACGTGCAGGGCACGAACGCCGGCTGGGGCACGACCAGCCAAGGACAGGTGTGGTACGGCTTCTCGGTGAAGTAGCTGCCGGAGTCAGGCCGACAGTTCTCACACCTTCCTCCACATCCCGTGACATCTCGACTTCATGATCAACCCGGGTGCGAGAGTCTCAATCGAGACTGCCGTCGCCGTCGTAGAGGGTGGGGTACCACGTGTCCTCATGCTGTAGTGCCGAGTGCAGCTCGCTGGACTGCGCCCTGAAGCAGAAAGAGTTCGGGGTGAGCTTTTTGGAAAAGACTCGGCTCCCCTCCACCTGCGAGCGAATCTCGCGGGGGAAGCCCTTCATTTCGAGAACGTGGCAGCCTTGTTCGCGCGCGGACTCGTAGGCGGCCGCCACGAGAGCATCGATGACACGTTCGTCATTCGACGCCACCAACATGTCGACGATTCTCGCGCCGGTCAGTCCACTGATGAGATAGTTCTCCTTTCGCTCCCAGACGAGATAGCCTTCGAGGCGCCCGTCTCTGCGGCCGCACAGCATCGTGACCGCGCGCGCGCCATCTCGCGGTTCGAAGTGCCACCGGATGTCCTCCGAGGCGCGACCGGCGTAGAGCCGATGACCTTCGGCAAGCTTGCGTCTCCACAGATCGTCGAACTCATCGCCCACGTTTTCGATCGCGATCGACTCCGGTTCGATTCCGGCGTGTAGCCGGCCCGGTCGACGACGGCCCACGGCAACAGCGGCACTCAGGAACGGCGACAGCACGGCCGCCCCGACGCTCGCGACTCCCGAGGGAACCTTGCCCTTACGCAGGGCCGCACGCATGAATGCCGTCTCGTCGAGAACCCAGTGGGGCACTCGATCCCAGTCAGGGTGCGGCAAGGCCGAGCCGGAGTTGCTCAAGTAAATGCGGCCGCTGGCAGGGATCCCAGTGGTTCCCATGAGCAGATCGACCTCGGTCTGATCGAAGTAGGCCCCCGAGAGCTCGCCTGTTTGTCTTCGGAAGGGCTTCAGGACCGCCCAGGCCGTACCGACGCCGACGAGAAGCTCACGATCCCCAAACCGGTACCGAATGGGAATACTGCCGAAGAACCCAACGATCTCCTCGTCCGCCTCGAGCACCCACCCCAGCGGCGGCGACGGCCGATCCATCGCGAGCGCGGGGTTGTTCTTCCAGAGTCCTTCCCAACGACGACGGACGGCTTCCGGTTCGGTAGCGATCTTGAGTCCCAGGCTCTTCAGCAGAAGGGTCACCCGTTGCCCATCGCTCAGGTTCGCGATCCGCAAGACCGCTTCTTTCGACTCCGTCATGACGCGTGTGAAAAGCTAACACACACACAACCGAATGATCCGGGCGCAGTGTCGTCAGGGCGGCTGCTTGCCTTGGCAGAAGCCGACAAACCTCTTGTGCCTGTCTGGATTGGACCGTATCATCGGGGACACTTTTTTTGGGTCGCATTTGTCGAAAAGAAGGAGAACTGGCGTGAGCCGAGAGGCGGACCCGGCGGCGCCGTTTCAGACGTTGGTAGAACTCTGTCGCCACCATGCCAGCGTTCGCGGGCCAGAGCTTGCGTATCGCTGGTTGAGGGACGGAGAGGTTGAGGACCGCACTCTGACCTTCTCGCAGCTCGATCTCGAAGCGCGCACGATCGCCGCGCAGTTGCAGGCCTCGGGCCTGTCAGGCGGTCGCGCTCTGCTGCTCTACGGGTCGGGGCTCGACTTCATCTCGGCGTTCGTGGGCTGTCTCTATGGCGGGGTCACTCCTGTTCCCGTCAGCGCACCGCGCCGCAACCAGGGATTGTCCAAACTCCATCGGATCGCATTGGACTCGCAGGCGACCATGGTGCTCACGACCGAGACCCTGCTGGAAGACGCCCACATTCGTTGCCGCGAGGATTCCGTGCTGGGCACGCTTCGATGTTTCTCAACCGACTCTCTCCCCTCGGCTCTCGCCGAGCGGTGGCAGGAGCCCGACGTCTCCGGCGAGACCCTGGCGTTGCTGCAGTACACGTCGGGCTCGACCGGATCGCCCAAGGGCGTGGCGGCCACCCACGGCAACCTTCTCGAGAATCAGAGTATGATCGCCGAGGCCTTCGGCCATAGTGACGAGACCGTGTTCGTCGGATGGCTCCCCCTGCACCATGACATGGGGCTGATCGGCAATGTGCTCCAACCGCTTTATCTCGGCATCCCATGCACCCTCATGGCACCGGAAGCCTTTGCACAGAAGCCCGTACGCTGGCTTCGAGCGATCTCACGCTACGGTGGCACGACGAGCGGCGCACCGAATTTCGCCTACGAGCTTTGCGTCAAGCGGGTTCCCGAGGAACGGCGGGAAGGTCTGGACCTCGGCAGTTGGAAGGTCGCCTACAACGGCGCGGAGCCGATCCGACCCGAAACCATGGAGCGCTTCGCACAGGCTTTCCGGCCCTACGGCTTTCGAGAGGCGGCTTTCTACCCCTGTTACGGGCTGGCCGAGGCCACCCTATTCGTAACAGGTGGCCTCTCGGACGCACCTCCGGTCACTTCGACGTTCGACGGTATGGCCCTCAACAGGCGACGTGTAGCCGAGGCTGGTGACGATCCGAGTGGCTGTCGGCGCCTCGTCGGTTGCGGCCGACCATGGAAGGGCCTGAAGGTGATCGCGGTCAACCCGGCAACGTCGGTCGCTTGTGAGCCGGACGAGATCGGTGAGATCTGGATCTCAGGGAAAAGCGTGGCCCAGGGATACGAGAATCAACCCGGGCTGTCCGAAGCGACCTTCCATGCACACCTGGCGGACACTGGAGAAGGACCGTTCCTGCGGACGGGAGACCTCGGGTTTGTGCGAGATGGCCAGCTATTCGTAACCGGGCGGCTCAAGGACCTGATCATCATCCGCGGCCGCAATCACTACCCGCAGGACATCGAATGGACCGTCGGTCTCAGTCACCCATTTCTTCGACCGGGGTGTGGGGCCGCGGTGGCCCTCGAGGCGAACGGAGAAGACGATAGGCTGGTCGTGATCCAGGAAATCGACCGCAAGGGCGCCGCGGCTCTCGCGAGCGAGGGATCACAGGCGGCTGAGGCGCTGTCGCTGGCCGTGCGCGCGGCAGTTGTGCGACAGCACGGTCTTCGGGTCCACGACCTGGTGCTGATCCACCCCGGCACGCTTCCGAAGACATCGAGCGGCAAAGTCCGTCGCAGGGCGTCGTGTGAGCAATACCTCAACGGGACGCTTCCGATGGTCTACCCCGAGATCCAGTCAACCGGGGTGGTCGATCGTCAGCGCGCTGGAGCCAGACACGCAAGTCACCGAGTGCAGACGCCTGGAGAGAGTTGAAACGATGGCTACACCGACGGCGGAAGAGATTCGAGATTGGATGGTGTTGTATCTCGGCGACCTGTTGGGCATGGATCCGAAGGAGATCGACACCGCAACGTCGTTTGAGGCATACGGCCTCGATTCCACCGCCGCGGCCGGCATGAGCGGGGATCTCGGCGACTGGTTGGGCATCAAGCTGGATGCGGCGCTGGCCTCCGAGTTCACCACGGTGGACGCGTTGGCGGCGCACCTCGTCGAGCATCTCCGCGAAGAGGCACGGTGACGAATTCTGCAACCCAAGCGGCGCCCGCGGCAGCACGGAAGAAGCCCTCACCGATCATCGAGTCGGAGCCGGTCATGGCCGCAAAGAGGCGGCTCGGTTTGATCACGCTTTGGGTTCCGACGATCGGCACCGTGATCGCCATCGCGACCGCCTTCATCTGGGGAATCGGAGCTCTCGAGATCGGTCTCCTGATCGGGATGTACGTGCTCACGATGGCGGGCGTCGAGGTCAGCTTCCACCGGCAGCTGTCCCACAAAGCTTTCGAGTCGAAGCCCTGGCTTCGTTACTTTCTCGCCGTCGCCGGCTGCATGGCGGCCCAGGGCGGTCCCGTCTATTGGGTGGCCACGCACAGACGCCACCACGTTCATAGCGACACGCCCGAGGATCCCCACTCGCCGCACTACCGCATCGGCAAGAAGGGAGGCGAGAGGATGGGCCGATCGAAGGGCCTGTGGTACGCGCAAGTCGGCAACATGTACGAGGGACTCCCCACGAACTGTACGCTTTTCGCGAGAGACATGATCCGGGATCCCATGATCTCCAGGATCAACCGTTCCTACAGGTTCTGGATCGTCGTCGGACTCCTGATTCCAACCGTGCTCGGTGGTGTGATCTCGGGAACCTGGCTCGGAGCGCTGAGCGGTCTACTGTGGGGCGGATTCGTGAGGATGTTTGTCGTCCACCACATTTACTACGCGAACGGTTCATTCAGTCACATGTATGGGGGCCAGCCCTACGACAACAAAGACTTCAGCACGAACAACCCGGTGTTCGCCGTTCCCACCTTCGGGTCGGCCTACCAGAACAATCACCACGCCTTCCCGCGCTCAGCACTGCTCGGATTCCGGTGGTATCAACCCGACGTCGGCATGGCGTTCATCAGACTGTTCCGGTGGCTCGGGCTGGCCTGGAACGTGAATGTGCCCTCAAAAGAACAGATCGAAAGCAGACGCAAGAGGGTTCAACATGCCTGAGACGAACCAAAGTCGGTCGGCGGACGTACGCAAACGCCCGCCTCTCGTAATACGCGATGCGGCACTTCGACCGCGCCACAGAAGAATCGCGCTGGCGACCGTCTGGGCGCCCTTTCTGGGCACGGTGGCGGCAGTTGCGTTGATCCCAGTAACAGGCTTCGGGGCGCTCGAGATCGGCCTCATGGTCGGGGGCTTCGCGCTGACGACCTTCGGAATCGAGGTCGGGCTTCATCGCAGCCTTGCACACAGGGCCTTCCAAACGCATCGGTGGATGCGGAACCTCCTCGCGGTCCTGGGGTCGATGGCGGCCGAAGGTCGCTTGCTGCACTGGGTTGCGGATCACCGCCGGCACCATGCCCACAGCGACACTGGCGACGATCCACACTCTCCCCGCGTTCGCCACAAGGAGGGGAAACCGCAGAAGCTCGGGCCGATGGTAGGACTGTGGCATGCCCACATCGGTCACATGCTGATGGGCGATGTGACGAACTGCACGCTGTTCGCGAGGGACATCAACAAAGACCCGGCACTGAGGAAGATCAACGACATGTACGGCATGATTGTCGTGGCGGGTCTCGTTATTCCGACGGTCATCGGTTGGGTAGCGACCGGGACCTGGGTAGGCGCGCTGAGCGGTTTCCTCTGGGGGGGAATGGTACGGATGTTTCTCGTCCACCACACGACCTGGAGCGTTGCGTCGTTTGCGCACCGCTTTGGCGCCAGCCCCTTCGACACCGGGGACTACAGCGCCAATAACCTCTGGCTCGCGCTACCCTCTTTCGGCTCGTCCTTACAGAACAATCACCACGCCTTTCCCCGATCGGCCTACCTCGGATTGAAGTGGTGGGAGGTCGACGTTGCGGGCGGGTTCATCACGCTCATGAAGACCTTCGGTTTGGCGTGGAAGGTGCGAGAGCCCAGCGCCGAGGAGATCGCTGCCAAGCTCGCCCAACCCTCTCGCGCCGAGGGACGCACCACGTGAGCCGACCCGCCTCCCCAAAGAAGGGCAGGGGCTCAGCCGTTCCAAGGTCGGTCGCCACGCCGGCCGGTGGCTCGAGCGGCGTGTCTGTCGAAGAGGCGTGGCGCCAATGGTTCACTCCGCCCCCCAGGAGTCAGGAAAGCGTTCGTGAGCAGCGGTTTCTGAGCACGGCGGAGCAATTCACGATCACTCATGGAGACCTGCCGCTCTCCGCGTACGCTTGGGGCAGCGGCCCAACGGTCTTGCTGATGCACGGGTGGGGCAGCCGCGCGTCGCATTTCAGCTCCTTCGTTCAGCCGCTTGTCGAGGCCGGTTTCCGGGCCGTCGCAGTGGACGCGCCGGCGCACGGCCGAAGCGCCGGGGATCTTTCGAACTTGTTCGAGTTCTCCGAGGTGGTAGAGACTGCTGCGCAACGCTTGGCGCCGGTCCATGCGATCATTGCGCACTCGATGGGCGCTGCCAGCGCAGCGATGGCCGTCAGCCGTGGGGTGGTCGTCGATCGAATCGTGCTGTTGTGTCCCATCTGCAAGCTGCGAGAAGCCCTGCACAGGTTTGTCGCGCGTAGGAATCTCGGCGATGCCGTAGAGGACGAGCTCGTGGCTCGCATGGACGAGTTGTTCGGCCCCAGGGTGTGGCTTGACTCCGCGTTGGACGAAATCGCGCCGCAACTCGACATCCCCGCGCTGCTGTTCCACGACCCCAGGGATACCGAGATACCATATACAGACTCCGTGGAAACAGCGCGGGCCTGGAGTGGCTCCCGTCTGATCACGACTTCGGGGCTCGGGCACCGGTCCTTGCTTCGGGATCAAGCGTTGATCGCGGAGGCGGTGGACTTTGTCGCGGCTTCCTAATCCGACCTCAGTTTCGTGGTGTACGCTTCCAGTCCCTCTCGCGTCCTCCGGTGACAAACGACAAATAGAGAGGCATCTTCCAGAGCATATAGAGTGGCGCAAGAAGCAGGTATCGAAAGGGGAGGACTTTGCGGCCGTAGCGGGCCCAACCTATCATCACGCCGAGAACGACCAGAGCGAGCGAAGCTCCGGAAAGCGCGAGGGGATTGATGGGACCTCCGAACGCGAACACGACGGCTGCGATGGTGAGCAGGAAGCTCAGCGAACCGACGAGCATCGCGAGTGGCGGCACCATCAGATCGGCCCCTGCGAATACGAGTGAGGGTCGACGCCTTGCTATTCCTGCCCAGACGAGGCGGGGGCCGTGCTGGAGCAACGTGTCGACGTGGCCGCGTTCCCAACGGCCTCGTTGCTGAAGAGCGGCGCTCGGTTCGGACGGAAGCTCGCTTCGAACGCTTGCTTGAATGCACAGTGCCGGCTCGTAGCCGCGCATGGCGAGCTCAATGCCCATCACGAGGTCCTCCGCGAGCTCTGCGCCGACTCGCGGCGCCGTGTGAATCACATCCCATGGAAATGCCATCCCGGTGCCCATGAGGTGGCATGGCAACCCAAGCCTGAGCAGACCCCGAGGGCGCACGCGGTTGCGGATCAGCATTGCAAAGGTCGAAATCCTGCCGACAACAGAGGGATCGGTGGCCTGGGATACGTTGTCCGCTTGTACGGGCCGTCCAAGACGCGTCGCGCCTTCGACCAACGCGTCGACCGAACCAGGCGTGAGCGAGCAGTCCGCATCGACGACGATCAGCACGTCGCGCGGGTCGGTCGCGAGGTGCTCCAGGCCGAACGCAAGCGCGTAACCTTTCCCGCGCTTGTCGGGGTCGCGGCGCTCGACGGCTTCCGCTCCGGCCCCGGATGCGACTCGCGCAGTGCCATCCTGGCAGTTGTCCGCGACGACCAAGATGCGATCCGAAGCAATTAGCTGTTGGCGAACAGACTCGACCGTGACGCCGACGATGTTCTCCTCATCGTGGGCCGGGATCAGAACGGCTGCGGAAACTCCGCTCGGCCGTGCGATGCACCGCCCGCTAGTCACAAACACGCTTGCGACGCACTCGACAAAGACAGTCAGCGAAGGAATGAGGAGGACGACCGCAGCAATGGCAACGATTGTGCCCAGGGCGTTGACGGTCATAGCGCGCTCGACTCCAAGCTTCTTTTCAGCTCTTCAAAGAGCAGTCTGGTCGCCGTGCGCGGGTCGTGGAGTGCAAGAACCCTGCGACGTCCTTCCTGGCCGAGCTCGGTGAGCCGTGAGACCGGAGTCGTCAGCACCTCCCTCATCGCGTCAGCGAGCACGTCGACCGACCCCGCGGGAACAAGCCACCCACAACGATTCGGTTCTACGAGCTCGGGGATCCCCGCAACGTAGGTCGTGAGAACCGGTCGTCCGAGGGCGAGCGCCTCCATGATGACCACCGGCAGACCCTCGGCGAAGCTCGGCAAGACCAATGCACGCGAGGACGACAGGTAGTTCCGGACTTCGTCGCCCGATGCCCAACCGGTTATCTTGACGACGTCTTCGAGCCGGTGCTCTCGAACCAGTGCCTCGACCTCAGGTCGCATCTCGCCGTCGCCGACGAGGATGAGCTCGAGGGTAACGCCTGCGTCGCGGAGTCTGGCAGTGGCCTGGACGAGGAGCAGCTGACCCTTCTGCGCGCACAGCCTTCCCACACAAACCAAGCGAGGGCGGTCTGCGATCGGTGGCGTATTCGCATCGATGAATCCCTGGTCGACGCCGCATCGCACGATCTTGATTTTGGGCCAATGCTCCAGGCTGCATTGTCGATAGAGCTGACTTCTTCCGAAGCTGCTGATCGCGACGACGAACGCGGCGCCCTCGATTTTCTCCGTGAGGCTGAGCGCCCACGGCCTGTCGAACTCATCAGGTCCGTGGACGGTGAAACTGTATGGAGGCCCGCCAAGAATACCACATAGATATGCGACGGCGGTGGGGTTGGTGCCGAAGTGGACGTGCAGGTGACGACATCCGCTTCGTGTGAGAAGCAACAGGAGCCTGCACGCAATCAAGAGGTAAGCGAGGTTTCGAAGCAGGCCCCGATCTGAGCGCAGCCCCATCCGTATCGACGCCAGCAGCGCTTTCCCGAAGCGAACCGGCCTGCCAATCGCGACGCCAAGCGCCGTCTGCACAAGTGCAAGTGTCCCGTCGTCAAGAATGACGGTGGTGCGCTTCGCTTCCGCAATGTCGTCCGGATCGACTAATTCCCCAGGGTATCGGCGAACGGAGAAGCGATGAATTTCGGCGCCCTTTGCCTCGAGTCCTGCGATTTCTCTTCGGATGAAGGTGTGGCTAACGGCCGGATAGTAATTTGTGAAGTATGCAACCTTCATCGGTGCCCGATCGTAATTGATTTAGCAGACCGTAAGCCCACCCGGCCAAGCTAATTGTTCCGCGTCGACGACTCGTCCGTAAACCGTAGCGCGAAGAGTCCACGTGGCGTCGCTTCTTTCGAGTTGCTAGACACCTCGAAGTGAGAACCCTGCGGCAGAGATTCGAGCGCCGCGTGGCTAGAGTGGCGGCGGCCAGCCGAATTCGCATGTCGAACCCGACAGGCGTCGTCTCCTTCTCCTTCGATGACGTTCCCCAAAGTGGCTGCCGAAAAGGTCGCGGCATCCTGGAAAGCCTCGACGTCGCAGGTACCTATTACATCAGCGGCGGTTTCACGCAAAAGCTGGTCGACGGCGGCGAACCCTTCCACGACTGGGATGATTTGCGGTCTCTCATGGGTGGTGAGCACGAGCTCGGATCGCACGGCTACGGTCATCTCAACTACCAACAGATTTCGATCGACGAGGTGAGGGCAGATCTCGAGAAGAACAGACAGTTCTTTTCCGAGCTCGGGCTCGAGAGGCCGCTTCAGAGCTTTGCCTATCCATACGGGTGCTTGAACACGCGCGTGAAGCGCGCCTGTGCGGAGTTGTTCGCTTCTTGCCGTGGAGTTCTTGGCGGTATCAACACTCGGACCGTCGACAGATCACTCGTCAAAGCGGTGCCACTATATTCGTGGAAACTGACGGAGCGCAAAGTCGCTAGCCTCATCGAGCGCGCGGAACGAGACGCCGGGTGGCTCGTTTTCTATAGCCATTCGGTCATTCCGCACCCGAACGCGTTCGGATGCACACCGCAATTGCTCGAGTTCGCCGTTCGCACGGCAGTGCGGTCGAACTGCCGAGTTCTCCCGGTGGGCCAGGCGCTGGAGTACGTCCAACAGGCCCATCCAGTCTAGCGGTAGAGGGCAGGGTTGCTCTAACGTTCGTGTGTTCCTCCCGTCAAAACCTTCTATATTGTGCCATTACCACGTGGGCGATCTGCTTAAAGACAAGCGAGCGATTCTCGCACTGGGATTGTGCCTGGTTATCGCCTTGAATTTCTGGATAGGAAGCAGGGTGCCTGCGTTGAATGAGAAAGCGGTCATGGGAGATACCGCGCTGCTCGAAGACGGTTTGAGCTTTGGTGCGCTGGTGCCAAAGCAAGCTGATGCTCCGTTCCTGCTGAAGGTGTTGTACAGCACCGTCAACTGGGTGAACACCAACAAGCAGGGGATGACGTTTGGTGTGTTGATAGCCGCAGCCCTCATGACATTCATATCATTGTTCAGGAGTTTCAACTTCGGAGGACGCCTGAGCAACAGCCTGGCTGGCACCGTGCTTGGTGCGCCGCTGGGAGTCTGCGTGAACTGTGCGGCGCCGATCGCCTGTGGACTGAGCTCAGCCGGCGCGACCGTCGAAACCGCTCTCGCTGCCATGATCAGTAGCCCAACGCTGAACTTCGTCGTACTGACGATGCTTTTTTCGCTGTTCCCGCTGCATCTTGCGATCGCGAAAATTGTCATGACCTTCGTGGCCTTGATCGTGCTGATCCCTCTGATCACCCGTTACGTCCCCGTTGACGAGGGACGATTCGGGGAGGGAGTCGGAAAAGTACACGGCATGATCAAGCTGCCCACGGTGTTGGAGGAGGTCGATCCGGTTGCACCATCTTCCTGGTTGGAGGCCGGGAAATGGCTGGTAAAGACCTACGGCAGAAATCTTTGGTTCATTGCTCGCTACACCGTTCCTCTGATGTTGCTGGCCGGGTTTCTGGGTGCACTGGTGGTCAATGTGCTGCCGTGGGAGAAACTTGCGGAATTGCTGCCACCGGGTTTGGGGATGCGCATGTGGTTGGCGATGATCGCCGTTGCCTGTCTGGGAATCTTTCTGCCGGTTCCGATCGCTTTCGACGTCGTGGTGGCAGCGATACTTGACGGCGCGGGACTGCCCCTCGGCTATGTCATGGTGCTGTTGTTCACGCTCGGCGTTTTCAGCGTGTACTCATTCTTCATCGTGGGGCGTTTCATGTCCTGGCGTCTGGCAGGTGCACTCACGCTGTCGCTTGCGGCGTTGGGCGCGTCGGGCGGTGTAGGCGCACATTACTATGACAATTGGAACAGTGCGCGACAGGAAAAGTTTATACTGAACACCTTTTCGAAAAGCGAGGCGCCTGACCCGTCCCCTCAGACTTTCAGGCAGTACGCAAAATCAATCGGCGCGTCGGCGCCAGGGATTTCCAAGACGGCGGTATGGACCACGGCCTCGATCGACTTGCCGCCGGGTATCTTCGTTGAGATGAGACCGTTCGAGTCACGTTCACCCGCTGGTGCTCGGATCTTCATACGCCACTCTGGAGAAGAATTCGGGCTAGTGAGGCCCAATAGCAAGGTTTTCCGCGGATTCGAGTATCGTTCCCTCAGCGCGGGAGACGTGAACCGTGACGGCTGGGTGGACCTGGTCATTGCGACAGCCGAAGGACCTCTAGTGTTTATGAACGTGGGGGGGATGGCCTTCAACCGAGAGCGCGTGGACGTACCGGCACTGGAATCGCTCGATGCCACGCTTGCGGCGCTTGCCGATCTCAACAACGACGGCTGGCTCGATATGATCGTCTCGGGATTTCACGGCGGTAACCACATCGTTTTTAATGATGCGGGGCGTTTCCAGCAGACAGGATATCGCACGGCGCCCGCGACGACGACTCCGATCGTCAAGTCCTTCGGTTTCGGGGATCTAGACCGCGATGGGGATCTGGACACGGTGGTGGGAAACACGACGTCGACATCACATCCCTGGGTTCCCCCGGAGTCGTCGCGCAACACCGTGATATGGAACGACTATCGCAAGGGGGATCACGGTGGATTTCGGGCGGATCCTCTGCCCGCGTTGCCCGGACGCACCCTGAGTACGCTGGTTGCAGATCTGAACTTCGATGGCCTTTTGGACATCGCCGTGGGCAACGACTACACGGTGACGGATTACTTCTACATGGGCACGGTCGGGGGCGAGCTGCATCTGATCAAGCGCGACGGCATGATTCCTCATACGACGTTCCACACGATGAGCATCGATACCGGTGACATCAATAATGACCTGGTGCCCGAGATGTACATCGGACAGATCACAGGTAACCGGGAAGGGCAGTCGAAAAAGCAATTCACGACCCCGGTGAAGAAATTGTGCGACGGCCACGACGACGACGACTGGCGCAGATTTTGCCGCCGGAGGTGGGTAGTTCGTCGCAGGGTCTTGCAGGCGAGTAGAACCGGGAATGCCACGGACTGTATGCGATTGGCGTCTTCTTACGACAGGGATCAGTGCATCGCCGCCGCGCTATTGACCTACGCGACGAACAAGAAACGTGATGAATCCCTGTGTGATGCTTTTCCGCCGAGGTGGGACCACGCCGCCTACACGTGTCGAGTTGCGATCAGTGAAGAGCGGAGGAACAAAGAATCCGCGTTGCGGGATATGAGAGAAAACGGAATACCTCAAGTAATGGGACGGAACTTCCTCTTGTTCCGCGAGTCAAATCGGTTCGTGAATCGATCGGAGGCATGGGGCGTTGATGTCGGTGGCTGGACATGGAACGCGAAATTCGCCGATCTCGACAACGACGAGTGGCTCGATCTTTACGTGGCAAACGGCACAGCACTTCGCAGGACCCACGAGTCCAACGTGTTTTTTCACAATGATCGCGGTACGAGATTTGTCGATGAGACCCGAGAGTTCGGCCTCACCCATTTCTTCGCGGCGGGGAGTTACGTATACATCGATTTCGATAACGATGGCGATCTGGACATAGTGGTAGAATCGGAGGATGGCCCTGTCTGGATATATGAGAATGCTTCCCAGACCGGCAATGCTATCGTGTTCGAGTTCAATGACGAGGTCGCCAACGTTCACGGAGTCGGTAATAAGGTGATCATTTACTACGGCGACGAACAGTCCCGCAGACAGGTCCGCGAACTGAAAGCCGGTGGTGGATATCTCTCGTTCGATTCCTACCGCGTGCATTTCGGATTGGGTAACTACGAATCCGTGGAACGGGTCGATGTGCACTGGTCCACCGGCGAAACCTCCACGTTGCGGGGTGATTTTCGAGCCGGCCACACCTATCGCGTTGGCAGGTTTGCAAATGTGACGGATTAGGACACGGCAGAGGATATCATCACCCCACCATGAAACGCATACTGTTGTTACTAGTTTGCGCGATATTCGTTGTTGCCTGTAGAGATGGGAGCTGCTCGAAGCGTGATGGGGGTCGACAGAATTACAGTTGGCAGCTCTTCAGGCGCACTTGGGGGCTTCCGCTCAACAATCCGGGCATGATCCCCGGCACTGAAGCGTCTTTCATGAAGGACGATGATCTGGTTATCGGGACCCTGATCGACGATCGGGCGCGCGCGTATCCCTGGTGGCTGCTGCGCGCGTATCACATCGTCAATGACACGGTTTGCAGCGATGCACCGCCGGGGGTGTACGGAAAGGAAAAGGATATTCCGTGCATCCCGGTTTTGGTGACCTTCTGCGAAGCGTGCTCCGGAAGTGCGGTTTTCGAGGCTGTAGCGCGTTTCCGCGGTGATGAGAGTGAACCGGCAGGGGGCCCAATGCTGACCTTTTTCATGTGTGGGGTAGCTAAAGGGTCGTGGATCGGTTGCGACCGGGAAACCAATTCGCGCTGGTATCCATTTCTGGGGGCCGCGCATGAGGGCAAGCTTGAGGGAGCTCGTATGAAGCGGCTGCCATCCTTCCTGACAACCTGGAATGACTGGCTGACGCAGCATCCCGAGACCCTCGTGACCACCGGCAGCGCGGAGATCAGGGCACGGCCTCACGGGCACGCCAACGCGGGTCCAGTAGCGGGGGCGATTGATGGTTATGAGCTTTCCGAGAACCCGCTGCTCGATTGGATGTCGCCTTGGGAGATGGTGTACGGCTTGATTCCGCCCGTCGAGGATGGCGAGGCCATTCGGCCCGTCGCGTATCCGCTTGAGTACCTGCGAGATCGGGGCGGCCTGGTGCAAACCGAGTTCGCCGGCTTGCCGATTGTGCTCATCACGCGAAATCGGTTCCACGTCGTGGGTTTCGACAGACGCGTGGGCGGACGCGTGCTGAACTTCGACTGGGACGAGGAGGATGAGCAGCTGCACCTGGCGGATCAGGATGGCAACAGATGGACTGCCTACGGTACCGGAGCATCCAATGCGAACAAAGGCCAGCGTCTGAACATCATCGACGGATACATAACCGAGTGGTACGAATGGGCCGAGAAATTCAAAGACACGGAGTTAGCGGGGCATTGACGCTGGAGGCGTGACAGGGCTTGGGCGTGCTTGAGCTGGTGTTAAACGACGAAGGGGAGACGCTGGCGCTTGCGGCCGCGCTGGCGGATGCGCTTGCGCCTGGCGATCTCATCGGCCTCGAGGGCGAGCTCGGGGCCGGGAAGACGACGTTTGCGCGCGGGGCGATCCACGCGCTCGGGGTGCCAGCCGACACCGCCATCACGAGCCCGACGTTTGCGTTGGTGCACCAGTATCAGGGACGACTTCCGATTGCGCATGCCGACTTCTATCGGCTTACCAAAGACGCGGAGCTCGAGGAGCTAGGGATCGACGAGCTGCTCGAAGAAGGCGCTGTCCTCTTTGTGGAATGGGGCCGCAAGTTCCCATCGGTGGCAAGCCGTGCCTCCCTCTGGGTAGAGCTGGAGATCGCCTCCGACCAGGCGCGTCGCGTCCGGCTCGATCCGCGGGGGGAACGGGGTGACGAGTTGATCGCTGGTCTTTCGTCGCTCGTATAGGACGCCCTTCGGCCTGGGTTTGCGACCTGCAAGGGGCTCTGGTAAGCCCGCGCGAACGCTTTCGCTGAACCGACCTCCATGCCCCGACGCGACGATATCAAGAGCATCCTTCTCATAGGGTCGGGGCCGATCGTGATCGGGCAAGCGTGCGAGTTCGACTACTCCGGGACCCAGGGTGCCAAGGCCCTCCAAGAGGAGGGGTACCGGGTCGTCCTGGTGAACTCGAATCCGGCGACGATCATGACCGATCCGGAGTTCGCCGACCGCACCTACGTCGAGCCGCTCACCCCTGAGGTGCTCGAAGCGATCATCGAACGTGAGAAACCGGATGCGGTGCTTCCTACCTTGGGCGGCCAGACGGCGCTCAACCTCACCCTCGAGCTCGCGAGCCGAGGCATCCTCGACAAACACGGCGTCGAGTTGATAGGCGCGCGAGTCGACGCGATTCGCAAGGCCGAGGAGAGAGATCTCTTCAAGGCTGCGATGGACAAGATCGGGCTCGAGAGCGCCCGGGCAGAGGTTGCGCGCACCATCGAGGACGCCAACGACATCGCCGACCGCATCGGCTTTCCGGTCATCCTGAGGCCTTCCCTGACGCTCGGGGGCTCCGGGGGCGGTGTGGCGTACAACCGCGCCGAGTTCGACAGTGCGATTCGGTGGGCGTTCCAGTGCAGCCCGATCCACGAGTGCCTCATCGAAGAGAGCCTTCTCGGCTGGAAGGAATACGAGCTCGAGGTCATTCGCGACCACGCGGACAACTTCGCCGTCATCTGCACCATCGAGAACTTCGACCCGATGGGGGTCCATACTGGCGACTCGATCACGGTAGCCCCGGCAATGACCCTCACCGATCGTGAATACCAGCGCCTTCGAAACGCAGCGCGCGACATCATTACCGAGATCGGCGTCGATACGGGCGGCTCCAACATTCAATTCTCGATCAACCCGCAGGACGGCCGGGTCATCGTCATCGAGATGAACCCTCGCGTGTCCCGCTCGAGCGCGCTTGCCTCCAAAGCCACCGGGTATCCGATCGCAAAGATCGCCGCCAAGCTTGCCGTCGGTTACCGCTTGGACGAGCTACGCAACGACATCACCGACACGAGCTCGGCGTTCGAGCCCACCATCGACTACGTGGTGACCAAAGTGCCGCGCTTCGCCTTCGAGAAATTCGCCGGCGCCGACCCACGTCTGACGACTCAAATGAAGTCGGTCGGAGAGGCGATGGCGATAGGCCGGACCTTCAAGGAGTCTCTGCAGAAAGCGACTCGGTCGCTCGAAATCGGACGTGACGGGCTGACCTCGCTTCTGGGCAAGGTCGAGTATCGGGACCTTGCGGCGCAGGTCAGGCGCTTGCGCGAAACCGGGGAAGCGATCAACCAAGCAAAACCCATGTTGCAGGACCTTCCGGATGCCACCGAAACGGAGCTCCGGGAGGCGATCCGGGAAGTCATCCATACGCCATTGGCGGACCGGATCTGGTACATCGCCGATGGTTTGCGCGTGGGGCTCACGATCGACGACATTCACCAGGCGACCGACATCGACAAGTGGTTCCTCGAGCAAATGCGTCAGATCATCGCCTTCGAGGGGGTTCTTGGCGACACCGACGGCGTCGCGCTTTCACCGGATATGCTCCGCCACGCCAAGGAGCTCGGCTTCAGCGACCGGCAGATTGCCGCTCTGCGCGGGGAGACTCCCGGCGAGGTTCGAAGAATGCGCGCTGACCATGGTGTCGCGCCAGTCTTCTCGCGCGTCGACACCTGCGCCGCGGAGTTCCCATCGCTCACTCCATACATGTATTCGACCTGGGGGCTCGACAGCGAGGCGAAGGTAAGCCCGGGCAAAAGGAAGGTCATGATCCTCGGTGGCGGTCCCAACCGAATCGGCCAGGGCATCGAGTTCGACTATTGTTGCGTTCACGCGTCGTTTGCGCTCAAAGAGGTCGGGTTCGAAACCATCATGGTCAACTGCAACCCGGAGACGGTGTCGACGGACTACGACACCTCCGACCGCCTCTACTTCGAGCCGCTGACCTACGAAGACGTCATGCACATCGTCGACATCGAAAAGCCCGACGGGGTGATCGTACAGTTTGGCGGCCAGACGCCACTCAAACTCGCCGTTCCCCTCGCGCGTGCGGGAGTCCCCATACTAGGCACCTCCGCTGACGCGATCGACCGTGCCGAAGATCGGGAGCGGTTCGACGAGTTGCTCACCAAGCTGAGTTTGAAAAGGCCGCGAGGCGGGATCGCCAAGGGGACCAAAGATGCCTATGCGGTTGCCGACAGGATCGGTTTTCCGGTCGTGGTTCGCCCTAGCTACGTTCTCGGGGGGCGGGCGATGGAGATCGTCCACTCACGTGAAGAGCTGGCCCGTTACATGACCGTCGCGCTCGAGGCGGTATCGGATGCCGAGACCCAGACCATCCTCGTCGATGAGTTTCTGAAGGACGCCATCGAAGTCGATGTAGATTGCGTTTCGGACGGTGAGGAGGTCGTCATCGGCGGTCTTTTGCAGCACATCGAGGAAGCCGGGATTCACTCCGGCGACTCGTCGATGGCGCTTCCCGCACACGCGTTGCCACCGGAGGTGCTCGCGACACTTCGTTCCTCGACCAGGGCGTTAGCGCTCGAGCTCGGGGTCGTCGGGCTGATGAATGTTCAGTTCGCCGTTCGGGGGAGCGCGGTGTACGTCATCGAGGTAAACCCGAGAGCGTCCCGAACGATTCCGTTCATCAGCAAGACCATAGGGGTACCGCTCGCCAAGATCGCCGCGAAGGTCATGGCTGGGGCGACGCTTCGCGAGCTCGACTACACCCGCGAGATCGTGACCCACCACATTGCAGTGAAAGAGTCGGTCTTTCCATTCAGCAAATTCCCGGGCGTCGATACGATTCTGACCCCCGAGATGCGATCGACCGGCGAGGTGATGGGGATCGCGGACAATTTCCCCGACGCTTTCTATAAAGCGTTGCTCTCGGCCTATTTGGAGCTTCCGACCGACGGAAAGGTCTTCATTAGCGTCAAGGATGACGACAAGCCCGCCGCGGCCGACCTCGCGCGCCGCCTCGCGGAGCTAGGTTTCGAAATCATTGCCACAGCAGGCACCCGTGACCGGTTGCAGCGTGCTGGCGTCGCGGCGGAGCTCGTGCACAAAGTCGGAGAGGGACGCCCCCACATCGTCGACCACCTTCAGAACGGTGACATCTGTCTCGTTTTCAACACGACCGAGGGCGCACGAGCGATTCGCGACAGCCGATCGATGCGTCGGCAAACCGTCATGAGCGACGTGCCGTATTTCACGACGATCGCCGCTGCGGTAGCGGCAGTCGACGCGATCGAAGCACGAAAGCTTCGGCCGCTTTCGGTTTGCTCGTTGCAGGAGTATCATGCCCGCACGACCAAGCTTGCCAGCGTGCGACCGCCGCCGACGCAGGCCCGTTAGGCGAGATCGTCCATCGACTTGCCTTATTTTGATGCTCAGTTTACGAGGACGGGGTGGAGAGAGTTCCCATGACACCTGATGGGCACGCTGCGCTCACGGCGGAGCTCAACGCCCTCAAGGCTGAGCGGCCCAAGATCTCCCAGGAGATCGGGATCGCCCGTGAGCATGGCGATCTCAAGGAGAACGCGGAATATCACGCAGCGAAGGACAAGCAGGGCATGTGCGAAGCCCGAATCGCCGAGATCGAGGACAAGCTGGCGCGCGCCGAGGTGATCGACCCGGCGACTCTTGGCGGAGACCGGGTCAAGTTCGGGGCATTCGTCGAGCTCGAAGACATGGATAGCGGCAAGGTCGTGACCTACCGCTTGGTGGGACCCGAAGAGTCCGACCTGAAGCAAGGCAAGATCTCGATCACTTCTCCAGTTGCCCGAGCCATCGTCGGTAAAGAGGTGGGTGACGAGGTGCAGGTAGAGACTCCTGGGGGCGTTCGCAACTACGAGGTCAGCGACGTCCGGTGGAGCTGACGGGGTCTCGCGGAAAGGCTGCCCTGACGTGCCTTCTCCTCTAGAGCACCCGATCGAATCACTCCCGGGCATCGGGCCGCGTACGGGGGCCGCCCTTCGCGAGCGTGGCTACCAGACCGTCGCCGATCTGCTTTGGTTGATGCCGAAGGCGTACGATGACCAGCGTCACCCGACTCCGATCCACGAGCTCCAAGTGGGTGAGTATGCGGTGGTCGAAGGAAAAGTGCGCGCGACGCGGAGGTTTCCGCGCGGTAGCCACATGGGCTTCGAAGCTCGCCTCGAGCCAGACGAGGCGCCTAACGAGGGTGCGGGTTACCGAGAGCTCAAGGTCGTCTGGTTTCGCGCCGTGCCTGGGCTCTCGCAGCGCTTCGAGGTCGGTGGCGCGGTGCGGGTCGCAGGCTGCGTAAACGAGTATCGTGGGGTCGCGACCATCGCTCATCCAGAGGTCCTCACTGAGGGGGCAGCAGGGTCGATCGAGCCTCGGTATCCCGAGATCCCTGGCGTCCGCCGCAAGACGTTACGGCGGGCCGTCCGCGCTGCCGTCCACCGGGTCGCCCACGAAGTTCCGGATCTGATCCCCGAAGAGCTTCGCGCCGAAGTCGGGATCGGCGCGATTGGCGAAGCGCTCGCGTCGATACACGTGCCGACTCCCGCGGTGGTCGAAGGGCACCCGGGGAGAAGTCACCCGGCACAACGTCGCCTCGCGCTCGAAGAGCTCGTGCTGTGGGAGCTCGCGCTTCGCCTTCGCAGGGCCCGCGAGCGAGGCGGCACCGCGCAGCCCTTCGAACCCGAGCCAGCGGTCTCCAAGGCATGCGCAGCATTTCCTTTCGAGCTCACGACCGCACAACGCGGTGCCATTACCGCCCTGAGCTCTAGCTTGAATCGAGACGAACCCATGCGACGTTTGCTTCAGGGCGACGTGGGTTGTGGCAAGACCGCTGTTGCGCTCGTGGCCTGCGCACAGGTGGTGGCCGGGGGGGCTCAAGCCACGATTCTCGCGCCGACGGAGCTTCTCGCGGATCAACACGCTGCCACTCTGCAACCCACCGCTGAAAAGCTCGGGCTTCGCGTCGGAGTGTTCACGGGTGCGCTTTCGGGCGACCGGCGTCGCGCGATGCTGGATCGAATGGCGACCGGGGCGGTCGACGTCATCGTCGGCACACACGCGCTCCTGAGCGGCGAAATCCGTTTCGCCAATCTCGGCCTGGTGGTGGTGGACGAACAGCACCGCTTCGGGGTGGCTCAACGTCTTCGCCTCGGCACCCGTGACTCGAAGCGGCGACCGCACCTTCTGGTCATGACTGCAACTCCGATTCCTCGAAGCCTCGCCCTCGTGCTCTACGCAGGCCTCGACCTCACCACGATCGACACAAAGCCTCCGGGGCGTCTTCCCGCCACGACGCGAATGCTCCCCCGCAAGAACCGGCACAAGGTCTTGCGCCAACTCGACCGCGCCCTCGATGCGGATGGAAGGGCGTACGTCGTGTGCCCCGCAATCTCCTCCTCCGACGAGCTCGTCGGTGTCGACCATGCGTACGCAGAAATGAAGGAACACTTCGGCGCGGAAGTGGTGGGTCAGATCCACGGGCGGCTTTCGGGCGACGAGCGCCGAATGCTCATGCGCGAGTTCGCGGAGGGCGCGTTGAAGGTCCTGGTGGGCACCACGGTCCTCGAAGTCGGGATCGACGTCCCTGCAGCGAACATCATCGTGGTCGAGCAGGCCGATCGGTTCGGACTCGCGCAACTCCACCAGCTGCGCGGGCGAGTCGGGCGCGCAGGACAACGGAGCGCGTGTCTCCTCACCCACACCGAGCCGCTCCTACCCGACGCGGAGGCGCGTCTGCAAGCTCTGTGCGAAAGCGATGACGGCTTTCGCCTGGCCGAAACCGACCTCGAGCTTCGGGGCCCCGGCCACCTCTTCGGGTATCGGCAATCCGGGACGAGTGGGTTGCAGTTCGCGAATCTCACCAGGGACGGAGCATTGCTTCGACGGGCAGGCGAGCTGGCCAACCGGATGGTGCGAAGCGATCCGAGTTTGTCGGCGCCCCGACACGCGATCGCCCGGGCCGCGGTTCGTCGCTGGGAACGGTTCGAAGCAGTGCGCGAGGATGCCGGCTGATTCCAGGCTCCCGCCTAGCCGGCTTCTTGACGCCATCGGGCGACACAGGTAACCCCTCACTCATGCCCCTGATCCACCACGCGCAACGTGAAGTGACCCTTAAGGTCGTCTACTACGGCGCGGGTCTGGGCGGCAAAACCACCAACATCGAAACGATCTGCGAGCGCACGCGCCCCGAGCACCGCGGCAAGCTCGTGTCGGTGCATACCGATGCCGAGCGAACTCTATTTCTCGATCTTTTGCCGATCCAGCTCGGCACGTTTCGAGGGTACGACATGCGGCTCCACATCCTGTCGGTGCCTGGTCAGATCGCCCAGGACTCCACCCGTCAGCTCGTACTCCGTCACGTCGACGGCGTCGTCCTCGTGGTCGACAGCCAAGTCGCTGCAACCGAGGGCAACAACTTCAGCATCCGCAACCTCGACTACAACCTACGCCTTCATGGAGTCGACCCGGATCGCGTTCCTCTAGTCGTGCAGTACAACAAGCGCGACCTGCTCGGCACCATGGACTTCGGTGAGCTGCGCGAAACGCTCGGGGTTCCCGAGGGAGTTTCGGAGATCGAAGCCTCTGCTCGTGAAGGGTGGGGTGTCTTCGAGACGCTGAAGGCAATCGTTCGCGAGTGCATGCATCAGCTGGGCGACCCGAGCGTTCGACCCGAAGGTCACGTCGAGTGTCTTCTTCCCGAGCCCCGCGATCGGTTCTATCCACGGGGTCCTGTCTCGATGATCCACGCGATCGTGCCAGACGACGAGCTCGAGCCGGCCCAAGCCAGCGAAGGCTGATGGCCGAGTCGTCGCAGATGGGCCTCGCCGCGCGGGTGAAATCAGCCGCGCCGACGATCGACGTGCTCGCCGTGCGAACACCGACCCTGCCTCCTGCGACCCATACCAACACCTTTCTCGTCGGCACGGGGCAAGCGGTCCTCGTCGAGCCGGCGACGCCCTACCAAGACGAGCAAGACTTGATGGTCGATTGGGTCGAGAGTGCGCGCGGGCGGGGCGTAGAACCGGTTGCGATCCTTGCGACGCACCACCACCCGGACCACATCGGTGGGGCGGTCGCGCTTTGTGAGCGCCTTGGCCTGCCGTTGTGGGGGCACGCGATGACCGCCGAACGGTTGAGCGGGATCGTGGAGCTCGATCGATTGCTCGAAGACGGTGAACGCATCGAGCTCGGGGGTCCGACGAAGACGGCACTTACCGCCGTCCACACACCCGGGCATGCGCCCGGTCATCTGTGCTTCGTCGACGAAGCGAGCGGGATCATGATCGCTGGCGACATGGTGGCTTCGGTCGGGACCATCATCGTCGAGCCCACCGACGGAGACATGACCCTCTATCTCGAATCGCTTCGGCGGATGGCATCGCTCGAGCCCGTGGCGCTGCTTCCGGCGCACGGAGACCTGATCGCAGACCCGCAGGCGATTCTGAGCTTCTACATCGCGCACCGCCTGATGCGGGAGGGCAAGGTCCTCGGGGCACTCGAGGCCCATGGCGGGCCGGCGCGCCCGAGCGACTTGGTCGCTCGTGCCTACGACGACACGCCCGAGGCGCTGTGGCCATTGGCGTTGCGGTCGCTCGAGGCGCACCTGATCAAGCTCGAACGGGAGGGCCGAATCACCCGTGAAGGCGACCGCTGGTCCCCGTGAAGTCGACGCTTCGCGTCGTCCGCGGGGCGAGCCTGGTCTTACACGATCGAGTTGAGCGACCAGTCGTAGCGGTGATAGTCGAACTCGTAATCGGCATCGAACGCTGTTCGCAAGGCGTTTCGCTGCTCGGCCGTCGAATGGCGAAGCAAGAACGCCCAGATCCCGTCGGCCGCGCCGAAATCGCTTTGATAGTAGCGAAAGGTGATCGGCAAACGAACGAGCCGTTTCGTGTCGTCGACCTCGACATCGGCGGCGACATAGCCCGAGGCGGCGAGGTCGAGCTGAGTGTCGAGCTTGGCAGCATCGTAGAACGCGACCGGGGGACAGCTCGTGGATGCGCATACCAGCGCCGCGTGAATTCTCGGGTCGACTTCCGACGGGCAGAGAGAGAGGCGTGGGTCTCCGGGCGGAAACGGGCGTGAGCCGGTCGCCGGGTGGGGCGCATTTCGCCGCAGCACCCCGTTTTCGATCTCGTCGAGCGTCAGGACGAACCCTCCGACGTCGTAGGCGACCGTCCCAAAGAACGACGGAACCTCCATCACGGACTCGCGGATTTCCAGCGCGAGGACGCCATGGATCGCGAGCACATTATAGATGTTGATCCAAAACGCCGTGCGGGGGTCGTCGTCGCTAAGCTCACCTAGATCGATCGGGCGAAGGAGCGAGCTCGTCGCCTGCATTCGCGCAAGAGTCGTCGAGTGCGCGAGCCTACGGTAGTCCACCTTGCCAGCATCATCGATAGCCTCGGCCTTGAGCTCGTTTCGGAGCATCCGAAGCGCCTCGGCAACCTCACCGGCGACGGCCGTTCCCGTAGGCCGTTGCCCCGCATTGAGCACCCGTCGCGCGAGCCACTGCTTTGGCATCAAGCCCTTGGCGAGCTCTGCAGGGTTGCGGGCGCGTTTTAAGATGTCTCCGGCATCCCGAAGATTTCGAAGCCATGAGCTCGGCACGTTCCGCAGACCGTACGTGCAAATCCAGGCTTCGTCACTCGTCCAGCTCTAGGCGCCCCGGGAGGCGAACGTAGGCACCCGGTGAGATTTCCTGCGGCCTCACCAGCACTGGCGCCGAAGACTCGCCTTCCCCCGCGCTTGGGTGACGCGCCGTGATCCAAACCGAGCCCGGTTTGACACCTCGAAGTCGGAACCGGCCTCGGGAGTCGGTCGAAACGGCTGCCTTCCAGTCTGGCGGGTCCTTCCAAGTCACCTCCGCGCCCTCAACCGCTTCCCCATAGGCGTCGAGCACTTCGCCTTCGATCGTCCCCCCGGGGAGGAGGCGCACGGCGGCGAGTTCCTGGGGACGGTCGACGTAAAGGGGTCGCTCCACCTCGATTCGCTGGTGCTGCGGCTCGTAATCGGGGTGAACGAACGTGAGATCGTAGATGCCGACCGGTGCCTGGCGAAACACGAACCAGCCGTCGCGCGCCGTCTCGGTGGAAAGCTTGGTTGGGCCTTCAAGCTTCACGCGGACGCCCGGAAGTGGGTCGGCGGACCAATCGTCGAGTACCAGACCATGCAAGGTGAGGCCGGCGCTCAGCACGACGGAGACGCCCTCGGTGACCTCGATTTCCTCGAGTCGCGCCGCGCTGTAGGAGGGGTGCTCGATCTGAAGGTCGTATGGCGGCTCTGGCAGCGCAGGCACCGCAAACGTACCATCGGAGGCTGATTTGGCGCTCCTTCGGACCGAGACGGCCGCGCCCGCTGATGTCACGGTGATCAGGGCGCCTTCGACACCGAAACCGCCTTCATCGAAAACCCTGCCACGCAACGTCTGAAGGGAGCTGGACAGGACCAACTCGACTTCTGCTCGTCGCGCGTCGCCGATCGACACCGTTTGGCTTGCTGGGGGCAAGTCGTACGGAACCGCCGTCACCGTGACCTCACCCCGCACTCCGCGAAACGCGAAGGCGCCGTCGTCACTGGTGACCGTCATGCGCGGCAACCCTTCGCTTGGAAGCCTCAGTTCCACCGGGATCCCCTCGAGCCCGTCGCCTCGCGCGTCGCGCACTCGCCCGCGGAGCTCGGCACCGCGAAACATGACGATCTGAACTTCGGAAACCGTCGCTCCAGGCCGGACTTGGATCTCTTCGGACTCGCCGGGCGCGTATGAGTCGTGCGTCGCGATCGCGGTATAGGGACCCGAGCGCAACTTGGAGAGGCGAAACGCACCGTCGGCCCCCGTGGACACGTGGTCCACGAACGCGAGCTGACGGGAACCAGCCGCGGAGATCGCGGGGACCGGTCCGGCGGTCACCCCGAGCGAATCCGGTGCAACCGCTGATCCGGGATTCGTTCCGGCGCCCCCGTACGCCCGCACGATTGCACCCTGAATGGGCTGCCCACGACCGTCGACGACCCACCCCTCGACCGTTGCCGCTGGCTCGAGACGCACATCTAGCCCGGGCTCATCATCCGAAGCGGCGAGAGGTCCGGATGGAACATAGCCGTCGGCTTCGACGTAAAGGTTGGGCTTGTCGCCGACGATGCCGGAGAGCGCGTACCGTCCTTGTGCATCGCTTTCCACCGCGCGCGAGTGCGCACCCAAGATCCCAGTCGCGACGTTGACCCTTGCCCCGCGTATCGGTCGGCCGGTTCTCGCGTCGACTACCTGACCAGAAAGCTCCCATCCCTCGCCGAGGCGCAGCCCAAATACCCGACGCGCTCCAGGATCGAGGATCAGCCCCTCGAGGGGCGACGATCCGAGCGCCCCATGGGTCGCCCGAAGCTCGTAGATGCCCGCCGGCACGCCCGGCCAGTGAAAGCGTCCGTCCGCACCGCTTCGAACGGATCGTGCGGGCCAGAAGCCGCTTCCCGCGAGCGAAACCTCGGCACCCGCGAAGGGCGCGCCATCTGGCCCGAAGACCCGTCCGGCCACGGTCGCCGACCCGCCGGCCGCGCGGGATTGCCCCACGGCCCTCCGGTCGCCAGCCGAGCGAAATGAGAAACTATCTCCTTTCGGCGAGTAAGTGCCTGGAATGACGAATGTTCCGAGCACCAACAATCCAGTGATCGCCCCAGCCACCCGCATTCTCCTAGGTTCTATCGTCGTTTGGGTCCGCGCGCGAGGGCCGATTGTTGCGACGTGGGTCGGGCGGTGCTAAATCGCCGGTCGCCTCGAGAACTTTTTATGGCCAAGACATGTGACTACTGCGGCAAGGGCCGTCACAAAGCCCACAAGGTGAGCCACTCGAACATCAAGACGAGGAAGTGGCAGCAGCCAAACTTACAGTCGGTGCGGGCTGTGGTCAGCGGCCGTGTGCGCAAGGTGTTTGCCTGCACGCGGTGCATTCGCTCGGGTAAGGTTGTCAAGGCCGCGTAGAAGGCGCCCCGAGGTACCGCTTCCGCCGGGTTGCGATGCGTCCTCGATCCTTCTCACGTTTCCCGTCGCTCCCGAGCACGCTGGCCAGCGCCTAGACCGCTTCGTGCAGTCCCGAATCCCGCGCCTGTCGAGGACGCGTGCCCAGGAGATCGTCCGGAACTGCGCCTATAGAGCAGACGGCTCCCGCAGACGCCCAAGCGAGCGCGTGCGAACCGGCGAGACGGTGCTCCTCGTTCGTCCGCAGTTCGAAGAACCACGCGTGCCGCTCTTCTTCGATGTCCTATACGAGGACGCCGCAATCCTAGCCGTCGATAAGCCTTCCGGGCTTCCGGTCCACCCATCCGCCACCTATCACAAGAACACGCTCACCTTTCTGCTGCGTGAGCGCTTCGGGAAAGACGCTCCGCAGATCGCCCATCGCCTCGACCGTGAGACGAGCGGCCTCCTGCTTTGTGGGCGGACCGCTGATGCCGAGCGTGAGCTCAAGAACGCTTTTGAGAAGCGACGGGTGAGCAAACGCTACTTGGCGATCGTTCGGGGTGTTATCCCGCAGGACGAAGGCCGCATCGAGCTTCCCATCGATCAAGCCAAAGAGGGGCTTCACATTCTCATGGAAGTGACGCCCGTCGGGGAAGGGTATCCCTGTGCCACGCGGTTTCGGGTCTTGGCACGAAACGACCAGGCCACCCTCGTCGCGTTGGCGCCGGAGAGCGGCCGCCAGCATCAACTTCGGGTCCACCTGAGCGCGCTTGGGTTTCCGATCATCGGGGACAAGCTTTACGGCCCCGAAGGCGTTCAGCCCTTCCTGGAATACATCGAAGCCGGAATGACGGACGAGCTCTGCCAACGGCTTGGCCACCACCGACAAGCGCTTCATGCCTACGAGCTCACATTCGAACACCCGGGCACGGGCGACAGCGTGACGCTGCACGCGCCGCTCCCAGACGATTTGATGGCTCTCTGGGGAGCCCCCCTGGACGCTGCGGCCCTCGCCTCGGTTGGGGCGTGCTAGGCTGATGTTGATGCGTGTTCTCGCCATGGGGGTCGTGTGCGCGCTGCTTGGGTGCGCCAGGGGCTCGTCGACGGTTCCGACCGTCGAGTTCGCGGCCGAAGACGAGTTCTTGTTCGACAACTCGGTCGACTTGGTGGACAAGCCCGCTATCGTCGAGAGTGAGTGGCGGGGCAAGTTCGAACGCCGGGTCACGCGCGCGGATGTCATCGCGGTCATCAAGATCGAATCGCTGAGCTCCGATGAAGACCGCCGAGGATCCAGCTACCGGCTCACGGCCAGAGTGATCGACGGGCTCAAGGGTCGATCGAATCGAGAGCTCATCTTGCGCGCCCACGACGACGAGCCCGGCTTTCAAAGCGTGCGCGTCAACGAGGATCGACTCCTTCGCGACCCTTTCGTCGCGTTCGTCAAGTGGAAGAACGATGCTGAAGCCGATCAGCCGCTGCCTCGATGGCACCTTTCTCCCGACTCTCCTGAGGTTCGGGACAAGGTCGTGTTTTTCTTGAGTCCCCCGTCCGGGGATGACCGAACCCAAGTCGAGGTTCTAGGGCCATGACCCGAGAGTTCGACCTAACCTCAGCTCGCGTCGTAGACTATGTAAGGAGTGATGCAAATGTGTAAGTGGCCCCTGTTTTCGGTGATCTGTTGCTGCGTCATCTCAGTCGTCGCGCTCGGCGGTTGCGAAAGCAAAGCCCCGACCCCGAAGGCCCACGAACATCACGCCCATGCCGATCATCAGGCCGCTCCCACTCAGCCCGACACCAAACCGAAAGAACCGGCAGGCCCTCGCCTCGAGACCGACTCGTTTACCCTCGAAGTCGCGTCCACTCAGCGAGAGTACGAGGTCGGCAGGGCGGGCGAGGTCCAGATCGAGATCGAGGGTCGCGGCGAGTGGCACGTCAATCAAGACTACCCGATCCGCATTGATCTCGAGGCAGGCCCTGGGGCGGGGCTCCAACAACGAGAGCTGATCAAAGGCGACGCCAAAGAGCTCAACGAAGACAGAGCTCGGTTCGTGGCTGCTCTCGAGCCCACGGAGGCTGGCGACCACGAGGTGAAGTGCGACGTTTCGTTCGCGATGTGCACCGACGAAAACTGCGTCCTCGAAAACCGAACGGTCGCCATGCGAGTCAAGGTGCAATGATATGAGCGAGGGGGGACCGAAGGCCGCGTTGGAGACGATCCGTGGGGAGATCAAAGCGCGGTTCGAGGCTCAGAAGAGGGTCCTCTCCTTCGCGGAGTACCTCGAGCTCGTTCAGGAACACCCCCGTCGATATACCCGCGACGCGGCACGCTACCTCAAAGACTGCATGGACTTCTTCGGGGCTTATCGAGTCGAGCGCCCCACGGGAACGGTGAAACGCTGGAAAGTCTTCGACCTGGACTTTGGTACCGAAAACAGCGGGCACCAGGCCGAGCTCAAGATGCGCGACCGCTTGGCGGGTCACGAGGCGACGCAGGAAGCATTTTATCGCGTGCTCGACGGATTCGAGCGGGAGGGGCGCGCGAACAGGCTGGTCCTCTTGCACGGCCCAAACGGGAGCGCGAAGTCGACGTTTGCCGCATGCCTGATGCGGGGCCTCGAAGCCTATTCCGATACCGATGACGGAGCGCTCTACAGGTTTTCGTGGATCTTCCCGCGGACGCGAGAGGGGTCGGGCATCGGGTTCAGCACGTCGTCCGACGATCTTGGCCAGGGAGACACGTTCGCGCACCTGCCCGAAGAAAGAATCACCGCCAAGCTGCAGAGCTCGGTTCGTGAGCACCCGCTTCTGCTCTTGCCGCGTGACGTTCGGCAGCGCCTGATCGCCGACGCCTACGCGTCCGCTGGGGTTTCCGAGGCTGCCCCCGACTGGGTCTGGACGAGCCAGCTCGCCCGAAAGAACCAACAGATCTTTCAGGCTCTGCTCACCGCATATCGGGGTGATCTCGATCGCGTCCTCGCCCACATTCAGGTCGAGCGCTTCTACATTTCGCGACGTTATCGGGTCGGTGCGGTGACGATCGGACCTCAGATGTCGGTAGATGCGTCGGAGCGTCAAATCACGGCCGACCGGTCGATCGAATCGCTCCCGGCCTCGCTCAGCGCCCTTACCTTGTTCGAGCCTTTCGGGGAGCTGGTGGATGCATCCGGCGGCGTCGTCGAGTACAGCGACCTGCTGAAACGACCGTTGGATGCATGGAAGTACCTTTTACTAGCGATCGAGAACGGCGAGGTCTCCCTCACGATGTCGAACCTGCCGATCAACGCGGTGATGCTGGCCAGCTCGAACGAGCTCCACCTGAGCGCGTTCCGACAGCACCCGGAGTACAACTCCTTTCGCGGGCGAATCGTTCGCATTCGGATGTCATACCTATTGGATGTTCATTGCGAGCAAGAGATCTACGACGGCCAGATCGTCCCGCAGATACCGAGACACGTCGCGCCACACACGACATACGTAGCGGGTCTTTGGGCCGTCTTGACCCGGTTTCGCCGCCCGGACGCGGATCGGTTTTCCGATAGCGACCTCGGGACCATCGCTGCATCCCTGTCGCCGATTGAAAAAGCCGACCTTCTTGCCGACGGGATCGTTCCCGCCCGCTTCGAGGCCGATCAAGCCAAGGTCCTCAGGGGAGGTGTTGCCGAAATTGCGCTCGAGGGGGCAACCGCGTCGGAATACGAGGGCCTGAGCGGGGCCTCGCCGCGCGAGATCCGAATGCTCCTCCTCGACGCCGCGTCGGACGATACGGCGCCGTGCGTATCCCCGGTAGACTTCCTGAGCCGGCTCGAGGAGTTCTGCGAGCGAGACGACTACGACTTCTTGAAGGAACAGAACGATGGTCTCTACCGCGACCATCGGGCTTTCATCGAAGCCGTTCGAGAACGCTGGCTCGACATTGTGGAGAGCGAGCTTCGCACCGCGAGCGGCCTGATCGACGAGCACAGCCACCTTGGGCTCTTCGATCGCTACGTCACGCATGTCTCACATTCGGTGAAGCAGGAACGGGTCCACAACCCGGTCACCGGTCAAGACGAAGACCCGGATCTCGAGCTGATGAACCGGGTCGAGGACAAGCTCGACGTCGATAACTCGAAGGTATTCCGCGATGACCTGCTGGGGGCCATTGCCGCCTGGGCGATCGATCATCCCGATCAGGACGTCGACTACGAACGACTCTTCCCGAGGTACCTCGAACAATTACGACAAGCTTACTTTGACGAGCGTCGGGGCCAGATCGGGGAGATTGGACGAGCTGTCGTCGCGCTCCTCGAAGAGGACGACACGTTGGAGTCCGATCTTCGCGAGGGCGCACAGCAGGCCCTGAACGTGTTGACCACCCGCTGCGGCTATGAAAAGTCGAGTGCGAAGGTCGCCTTAGGCGCGCTGGTGGCCGCCCGATACCGTGATTGACGAGGCCTTGATCCGCCGGAGCACGTGACGGAGTCGGGACCGCTCGTCACGCTCCCGTTCCTCGAGCATTCCGCGGAGGGCGTGTAGCTCCGCCGTCAAAACCGGTTCGACCCGAAGCTGCAAGGTGTTCACTTGCCGCGTGGTTTTCCCGAGAGCTACGCCGAGGCGTCGAACCAACTGTTCCTTCGGAAGCGACTCCAAAACGAGCTCGACCAGTTGCTCGAACTCGGCCGCTGTTCGTGCAGCCGCCGGACCAACGGCGGCCGCCGTCGTGTCCCGTCCCCCCAGGGTGCGGCGGATCCGGCTGTGGGAGACCACCGTCGGCACGGGTATCCCCCAGATTCGTCTCTCCTCGAGCTCGACGATGATCTCGCGCTTGGGCCAAGCGTAAGTCTGTAACGCCGCCTGGCCCCGTGCCGCCAGAGCATGAAGGAGCACAGCGTACGCTTGGTTGGCGCCGTCTTCGACTTGCTTTCGAGCGTCTAGCGCCGGCCGCGCGCTGCGAAACAACTCGCTGATCAAGGCTTCGCGCTTCCGGTTGAGCAACTCACGGCCTTTCTGAACGCGTCCAAGTCTGGCGCTGGCGCGCACGAGGCCCGATCGGGTAGGGGCTACGCTTCGGACGCTCACTTGGGCTTCTCCTCGTCTTGGTCGCGTGCCGCATGAGCCTGCCACGTGGTCTCGGACATTCTCGTGAGCTCGTCACGTGGCAACGTCTGTAGAAGTGACCAGCCGATTTCGATGGTATCCTCGAGCGATCGCCGTCGGCGGCCCTGGTGAATCAGTCGCTGCTCGAACAGATCCGTGAACTCGAGTGCGTGTTGGTCTTCGGAAGCCAGCCCTTCGGTGCCGACGATGGCGGCCATCAGCTTGGCTTCGCGGCCTCGCGCGTAGACCGCATAGAGTTGGTTCGCCCATTCGCGATGTTCGGGAACGGTGCGGGTTTTTCCGATCCCTGCATTCATCAGTCGTGACAGAGAGGGCAAAACATCGACCGGTGGGTAGATGCCTCTTTGATGGAGCTCGCGATTCAACACGATCTGTCCTTCGGTGATGTAGCCGGTCAGGTCGGGTATGGGGTGGGTTATGTCTCCGTCGGGGAGGGTGACGACCGGAAGCTGTGTCACGGAGCCTTCGCCGTTCTCGAGAACGCCGGCACGCTCGAAGAGCGAAGCCAGATCCGTATACATGTAGCCCGGGTAGCCCCGACGGCCCGGGATTTCCTCCCGCGCGGCCGCGATCTCACGCAGGGCCTCGGCGTAGTGCGTGATGTCGGCGGTGACGACGAGTACGTGAAATCCGTGCACGAACGCTAAGTGCTCGGCAGTGGTCAACGCGACTCGGGGTGTCAGCAATCGTTCGATCGTCGGGTCGCTGGCCTGGTTGAGGTAGAGCACCGTGCGCTGCATGACCTCGCTCTCTCGAAAGCGAGAGACGAACGTCTGCGTTTCGCGTTCTGTGATGCCAATCGCCGCGAACACCACCGCGAACGGCTCACCGCGGGCGGGGCGAGCATTCTCCACGATGTCGGCCGCGAGCTCGATTCCGGGAAGGCCTGGCGCTGAGAAGACGGGGAGCTTCTGACCGCGGACGAGCGTGTTCATGCCGTCGATGGCCGACACTCCGGTCTCGATGAAGTCCGAAGGGTTTCGGCGTCTAACCGGATTGATCGGTTCGCCCCAGATCGGCCGGCGAGCCTCGCCGATTGCGATCGGAAGTTGATCCAGAGGAGCCCCGGTTCCGCTCAAGGCGCGTCCGAGGAGGTCCTTGCCAACGGTCGTCGTTGCCGTCTCGCCCGTGAGCGTGATTCTTGCCTTGGCAGGCCTCAGGCCGAGCGTGTCCTCAAAGACTTGAATTACGGTGATGTCGGTGCCGACGTCGATCACTTGGCCACGGCGCTCCGCCTGGCCTTCAATTTCGATCTGCACCCACTCTCCAAGTTGAGCGCGAAGGGTCGAGCGGACGAAGAGAAGAGGCCCCGCGGCCGAGGCCGCCCCGGAGTATGTCCGCACCGTGGGCGCGCGTGGCGTCATGTCGCCCCCATGTTGGCGATGGCGTCGGCCGCCCTCGAAACCGTGGCGTCCATGTCCGTGGGTGCCGCGGTCTTCACCGCTCCAAACGCCAGGCGTACCGCAGCCAAGTCCAGCTTCTCGAAGCCGGCATCATCCCTCAAAATCGAGCCTGCCCGAGTCATAAAGTCCCAGAGAAGCTTGGCCAAGGCATGCGTCTTGGTGACGGGGGAAAACGCATCGTGTTCGTGGAAAGCGTTTTGGCCGATCAAGAACTCCCGTGCGATACGTGCGCCTTCGAGGATTAGACGATCGTCATCGGCGAGCGCGTCAACGCCGACCAAACCAGCGATTTCACGTAGCTCGCGGTCTCGCTGCAAGAGTTGCATCGTCCGCAATCGAAGCGTCGACCACTCCGAGCTTCCTTCCCTCGAGAACCAGTCCGAAGTTGCCTCGACGTAAAGGCTGTAGCTGGTGTCCCAATCGACGGCAGGAAACTGCCGTTGATGCGCAAGACCGGTGTCGAGCGCCCAGAGAGCACCCACGACTCGAAGCGATGCTTGGGTGACCGGCTCGGCGAAGTCTCCGCCAGGAGGAGACACGGCGCTGATGAAGGTCACGGCTCCGGTTCGGCTCGGCGAGCCCAAGGTCTCCACTCGGCCGGCCCGCTCGTAAAGCCGGCTCATTCGATTCGCCAAATAGGTCGGATAGCCTTCCTCGCCTGGCATTTCTTGGAGCCTCGCTGCAATCTCCCGTAACGCTTCGGCCCAGCGCGAAAGCGAGTCCGCGAGAACTGCTACGTGATAGCCCATGTCGCGGTAGTACTCGGCGATCGTCATTCCGAGGTAGACTGACGCGTCCCTCGCCGCGACCGGCATGTTCGAGGTGTTCACGATCAGGACCGTACGATCCATAATCGGTCGTCCGGTTTGCGGGTCGGTCAGACGGCCAAAGTCATGAAGGACATCGGCCATCTCGTTTCCTCGCTCGCCACATCCGATGTAAACCATCACATCGGCCCTGGCGAACTTGGCAAGAGACTGCTCGATGACGGTCTTGCCCGTTCCGAAACCGCCGGGTACGGCGACAGAACCGCCCTCGGCGACGGGAAACAAGAAATCGAAAACCCGCTGACCCGTGATGAAGGGGCGGTCGCCGGCAAGCCGACGTGCCATCGGTCGCCGCCTGCGAATCGCCCACTTGTGAGAAAGCCGAAGCGGGGTTCCGTCTTCGAGAGCGCCGATCGCTTGCTCGATCGTGTATGTGCCCGCGTCGATTTGTGCCACTCGGCCTTGCGTGCTCGGCGGCACGAGAATCTGATGCACCAGACCGGGGGACTCTTCGACCGTCCCGAGGACGTCGCACTCGGCGATCTCGGCGCCTGACGAAACCGTCGGCGTGAAGGCCCAGCGGACCTTCGGATCGAGGGGAGGAATCGACATTCCCGGTGCGATGAAGTCGCCAGAGCGATCGGCCATCGCGTGTAGCGGTCGGCCAACCCCGTCGAGGATCGACCCGAGCAACCCCGGCCCGAGCTCTGTCGTCAACGAACCAGCGGTCGGGTGGACGGGCTCGTCGAGTCCGAGGCCGGTCGTCTCCTCGAACACCTGAATCGTGGCGACCTGGCCATCCAGCCGGATCACCTCTCCGAGCAGCTTGCGTTCCCCGACTTCGACGAGCTCGTAGAGCGCGACGTCGCCCATCGGGCTCGCTTCAGCGATGGCACCTGCGACCCGGATGATCCGCGCGTCACTCACTGCAGCCTCACGCGATAGCCGATGGCGCGTCGGAGAATTTCGACGATGTAGTCGTGTGCCGTGGATTCGGCGCCCCAGCTCGGACCGGGAATCGGGATGACTACGGGAGTTGCCCGACGGCGCATCATGCGCTTCACTTCCTCAGGCAGTTCACGGTAGAGCGCTTCCTCGATCATCACGACGGTCGCCTTAGCCTCCGAAATCAGGAGGTCGATTCGATGAGCTGCGCGCTCGCCGTCGACTTCCGGGAAGACAGAGACGCCCGCCAGCGCGAAACCGACGCTAGACTGCGGCGTCGTGATGACTGCCAAATGCCCTTCCGTCATGCGGGCTCCAGTCCAGGGACGAGAAGTGCAGAGGGCGCGCGGAGCGCGACTCCCCAAACGATCCGCCTCAGGCTCACCACCTGTGCTCTGAGCTCGAGCGCGAAGCCGACGATGGGTGCGGTCCCGCCAGGGTCGACGCGCAATGCGCGGTTTTGCTGATCGATCTGCGCACGGAGAATCGCGGATTCGAGCTCCGCGGGGTTGTCGACACCATGACGAAAGGCGCTCGATAGCGGCGAGCCGCGAAACTGCCGCACCAGCATTGAGCCCGCCTCGTCGAATCGCGGAAGGCTCATCAACTGCTCGAAATGACCGCGAAGAAGCGCGCTGCCCCCTTCAATGAAGGTGAGATCGACGATCGCGGGGTCGTGCTCATCGAAATGCAGCAGAACGGACCAGGCGTTCATGATGTCGATGACTTGCGTCACGTACGCGGCGAGGTGTCTGTCTGCCTTCTTCGCAGCCTGCGTTGCGCGACGAGCAAACGCGCGATGCAAGGCAACCTCGATGCGCAATAGTGACGGATGCGGTTTGCCTGCAGGTTCGAGCAGGGGGAGCGCCAGCGGATGCTGCCACCATCCCAACAAATGAACGACATCTTTGACCGTGGGTTGAGCCGCCAATGCTTGTAGAGCCCTTTCCGGGAGGCTTGCTGTTGGCACCAACCCCGCCAGACGGTCTTCTGCCGGCGCACCCTGCTGGGCCCCACGCACCACCGCCTGGATGGAGCGCCTGTCTTCGTCTTCGAAGACGACCGCCAGAGCGGCCCGTCTCGGTCCTTCGCTCCAGCGACTCAAGAGCGAGATTTGCGCAGCCGCGTGTCGACGAACGGCCTGTTCCAACGCTGCCGTGCTTGCAGGGGCGTCCGGGCGAACGAACCCGAGCGCGCTGAAGTCCCGCTGCAGCGCGAACAGATTCGGAGCGCTGGCTAGCTTGTCTAGGGTGCTTGGCGGCAGAAGATGGGTGCGTAGCCCTCGGGCGCGTGCGTTGATGTCGCCGAAAAAGGTCGCCACGACTTAACGCTCTTCGGCTCGCTCGTGAATTTCGATCGCCAGTGTTGGTCTCATGCGTCGAAGTTGCGTGTCTAGTCGCTTGTCGACTGTGACCGAGCCGTCGGCGCTGACGACGACGAATCCATTCTGCGTCTCGGCGTCAGGCTCCACCAGCACCGATGCGTAGGCCTTTGCAGCCTCGCGCAGAGTCGGAATGAGCTCCGGCGAGCAAAGGAGGCGGGCGCCCTGGTTGTCTACGAAGAGCATCGAGTCCTCGAGCTGCGCTGCGATGGTCGACCGGTATGTCTCAGTCGCGCAGGCGCCGGGAAGCAGCGAAGTCGCCAACTCCAAGACTCGGTCGACCAATTGGACTCTCGCCAGAAGCAGCGCTCGCATGGAGGCATGTCGCTCCGCAGCGATCGCCGAGCGCGCTGCAAGACGATATTTTTCCTCTTCTTGTCGAAGGGATGCGGCACGCTTGCTATCGATCTCGCGCTCGCTTTCCGTTCGAACTTGCTCGGCCTCGAGGCGCGCAGACTCTAAGATGTGTGCAGCCGTCGCCTCGGCGTTCTTGCGAAGCGCGGTCGTCAGATCGGGCCTGTCCATGTCTCCGTCAGCCGCCTCCCTGCAGCAAGATCAAAACAGATACCACGAACCCGAGGATGGCAACCGTCTCGGGGATGGCGATCAACAATACGACCGTTACGGTCAGCTCGGGCTTCTCGGCCAAAGTCGCGGCGGCCGCCGGGCCGATACGTGACTGAGCCCATCCCGTTGCGAGGGCGGGGATGCCCACCGCCAGCGCCGCACTCAAATAGAGCCAATTCCCGTCCATTCTTTCGCTCCTCTTTTTGCTAGACCGCGCCTTCACGCGGAGACCAATGACGAAGGGGCTCGTACTCGACCCCGCCCGGACTGAAGAATTTGCCGAAGAACTCCACGTAGTGGAGTCGAAGCATGTGGATCGTCGGGCTGAAGACGCCGAGAACGAAGTTGATGAGATGAAACAGGAGCGCGAACACGATTCCGACGAACACTGGCCCAAAAGCACCCGCCATCCTGTTGGCTGCGACGGCCATCATGACGGATGCGGTGCCGACCGCCATGATACGCGCGTAGGAAAGGACGTTTCCGATCGTCGATACGAGCTCGATCGGAGCCAATACCCCTTCTGCCACGATCAATATGGGGAACAGGACCAGGATGGTGATCACCAGCGGCGTGAAGAACCTTTCCGGAAGCAGCTCGAAAGCGGCCATCAACGCGAGTGCGATGAGTATGACCATGACCGCCGCCATCGCGCGCCCGACTGCATGCCGCTTGTCGCCTCGAAACCGCTGCACGGCTCCCAGGCTGAGCCCGATCACGATGTGCACCAACCCGAGGGCGAGGGCGAGGCCCAAGAACGGGATAACCGCCTCCTCACGATTGAAAATGATAGGCTGGAGCCCCAGGCGATGCCCGAGGTCACCGAACAGCTCCCCGTACAGAAACCCGAAAACGATGCTGAACAGGGCGCACGCCAGGCCGATTTCTGAAACGGCGCGCGGCTTCGTGTTTGGGCTGGAGCGAAACCTGATCAAGAGTGAGACTGCGGCGAGCAATGCACCATAGCCCACATCTCCAAGCGTAATGCCGAAAAACATCGGGAAAAAGACCGCAACAAAAGGGGTCGGATCGACGCTCCCATAGCTGGGGAGAGGCATCATTCGAGTGATGGCCTCGAACGGCCGAAAGAGGCGAGGGTTTTTCAGAACCACCGGGGCCATCTCTCCCTCCCACTCCTCTCTGGAAATTGTTTCGACTTCGATCATACCGCCAAACGACTTCTGAAGCCGTCGCTCCAAATCGGCTCGTGCAGCGCTCGGGATCCAGCCCTCGAAGACGAATGCGCGAGGCGTAACCACGGCCTTCTCCATCGTCGTGATGGTCGACAGGTGGTCGTGAAGGCTCGCTTGAATGCGGACGAGGTCTCGCCCGCGAACGGATGCAATGCGTTTTCTTTCGACTTCGATCTCTGCCAGATCTCGGGGTAGGTCCTTTAGTCGTGCCTGCATGCGTCGGATCGTATCGATGGCGCCTCCTTCGCTGAACTGATCGGGGAGGACGAGCGGTTGCACTGCAGCCTCGCTTAAGAGCGCTTCGGCGGTCTTTGCGTCGACGCTTGAAACTGCGAGGATCATCGCCGATTCGCCCGACGCAGAGGGTTGGCTGAAGAGCTCGAAACCCTCTCCAAGAGCGCTTCGAAGCGCAGCGCGCAATCGGAGCAGCTCTTGCTCACCGCCCACCCGAAGAACCAAATAAAAGATGCGGATGCCGTCGAGATCGAGCCCCGATGTGGAGATCTTGTCGAATGTGGAGAAGAAGGGCTGGAACTTGAGAATGAGAGACCGCTCCTCTTCTAGTTGTCGTCGGCGGTCTTCGAGCCCCTCTAGGGCTCGCCGCGCGCGACCGGCGATCAACGCCGCACGAGGCAACGTGAGCGATTCGGCCGCTCGTCGAGACGGCGCAGGGGTTTCACCGAGCAACCGCATCGCGGTGTTCACATCTTCGACGACCCGACGGACGTTCCGCAGGTGTCGCTCTTGTTGCGGCGTCAGGACAAGCTGCGTGAGCGCTTCGGTCTCTGCGAAATCGACGAAATGTACCAAACCGAGGTCTTGAATCCGCTCGAGCACGGATTGAAGCTCTTCGCGGGGGCCTAACACCCGAATTCGAGACATCTCCAGAATCAAGGCCGCTCCCCTCGTTCTAAGCGTTTCAGAAGAAGGTCGAGGACGTGGTGAGCGAGCCCGTGGATCCGGTCGTCGTCCAGGTCCGCGAGGCGGCGAGTCTCCAGCTCTGCTTGTTGGCGGATAGAGGCGATCGTCTCGTCTCGTTCCCGTTCGATTCGTTCGCGGAGCTGCCGATGCTCATTTTCGAGGTGCGATTCGAACCGGCGGAGCTGCGCCGCGGCCTCTTCCCTCGCGGTGTCGACGATCTTCCGGGCCTGCTGCTTTGCCTCGTCGAGCATCGCCTCCAGCGTTGCTTCGGTCTGAAGAAGTCCGCCGAGCTTTCCGACCGCTTCGGACCTAGCCAGAGCTGGATCGGCTTTTCCACGTCGCCTCATTCGCATCACCCGCGAAACAAAGTATCAGAACATCGCTGACCTAGTGACACGCAAAGAATGCGCGATAATCAGCGACAAGCCTAGGTCCCGAGAAGGCCCCCTTTTGGCCAATCCGGTCGGCTGGCGCAAAATGCCGCCTCACCTTCGTGAGGAAGGTCACGCTCCGCACTGACCCGGGGCAAGTCATTCCGGCACCACCAGCGCCGGCTCCGATGCTCGTACCGCACAGATCCGCTGGCGGACGGCCGGCCTCGGCTCTTCGTCGATGCCGTGCTCGTAGGCCACGATCGCGAGCTTGGATCCAAACGCTTCGAGTAGCTCGGCAGGATCGAGAAGAAACGCCGGGTTGCGGGGACGACCGAGCTTCTCATTGCCCTTTGCAAAAGACTCGTAGATCAGCACCCCGCCGGGTGCGAGGGACTCCACGAGCCGGGGAAGGTGAGGCCGGTGCAGATAGTTGGTGACCACGATCCCGTCGAAACGGCGTTCGCGAAAGAACCAGTCACCGGTCTCCAAGTCGGCCTGGATGATCTCCATGTGGTCTTTGATGGAAAGATCGTTCAGGCCGGAAACATCGATGTCTACTGCGACTAAGCGGTATCCCAAGGCGCTGAGATACCGTGAGTGACGCCCGGAGCCGCAGGCGAGGTCTAACACGGTCCCCTTGGCTCGAATGAGCGGCGCAAAGCGCTCGACCCATGGGGACGGGACGCTTGGATCATCCGGTTGACGGTAGGTTGCCATGACTCGGTTGCTTCCTAGCCGCTACCGCGTTGCTTGGCCATCGCGAAACCTCGATTTCGATCTCGCCCGGCCTTGCGTCGCGACCTGTGGCGACTACCTTGGCAGCTCGGTCTTCAGGCGATGAAAGAATCCAATCCACGCGTGCTGATGCCCACCTATCGGCTCCTCGAGCCCATTGTGAGCTGGGCAAGCGGCTACGAGTTCGAGGACGTCATCTGCGCCGTCGACGATGTCGACCTCGTCGCCGTGGAGAATGTGCAGCCGAAGCCCTTCCCATGGGAGGAGAAGCTATTGGCGCGGGCGCGGACGTGGGCTGGCATCGACATTCGACGCATGCCGCGTCCGAAGAAGGTCAGCGCAAGGGGTGATTACGAAGTCTTCTTCATCCACGTGATGACCCCCGGACAGCTCCTCGTCCTCGATTCGATCCAGGGCTGGCAGGAGAGTTGCCGAACGAAGGTCTGCTGGGTCGAGGAGCTTTGGGTCGACATGCTTCAGTACACCAAGTTGTTGGAACCGTTGCGGCAGTTCGACCACGTCTTCGTCGGACATGTCCCCACACCCGCTCCTCTTTCGAAGATCATCGACCGGAAGTGCAGCTTTCTTTCGCCAGGAGTCGACGCGCTTCGCTTCTGTCCGTATCCGAATCCTCCCGCTCGCATGATCGACTTCTATTCCATCGGACGGCGCTCGCCTGCTACGCATCAAAGTCTTCTTGAGTACGCCAAGCGGCGAGAGGGATTCACCTATCTCTACGACTCGGCAAGGGCCATGACGTTCGTGGCGGATCACGCCGAGCATCGAGAGCGGACGGCAAGCCTGATCAAACGCAGCCGATACTTTCTGGCGGACCGTGCCAAAGCCAATGTTCCAGACCAGACCAAAGGCAGTCAGGTCTTTGGGCCGAGGTACTTCGAGGGAGCGGCCGCTGGTTCGGTATTGGTCGGCGCGACACCCAAGTGCGACACTTTCGAGGCATACTTTGATTGGCCCGATGCCGTGATTCCGCTCGAGTATGGCTCGACGGACATCGCCGACGTGATCGATGAGCTCGACGCCGACCCGAATCGTGTTAGTCGCGCGCGCCAGGCGAACGTCACCAACATGCTCCGCCGCCACGATTGGGCGGACCGTTGGGCGACCGTGCTCGAAACCCTCGGCCTCGATCGGCAGCCAGCCCTCACGGAGCGACAAGGTGAGCTCGCGCGCCGCGCCCAGCAGGTCGAAAACGCGAAGTGATGGCGGTTGGTTAATTCCGACCTAAGATCTTTCGGAGCACCGAGCAGACACGGTCAACCTGCGTTTCGGTGATCCGCATGGCAGACGGCAGATTCAACCCGCGCGGGCTGAGAGCGTAGGCTACCGTGTTGCGCGTCGTAGCATCCGCGGCCTGTGGCGTGTCGCTGAACGCAGGCAGCGCGCTCAACGGGTGAAAGAACGGGCGCGTGTCGATCGCATGCTCAGCGAACGCCGCCATCAGCTCTTGGTTGGTGAGGCCGTAGTCGGCCTCCACGATGACGGTCGTCATCCAAAAGGTGCTGAAGTAATCGGGGGGCTCGGCGTTGAGCCGAAGACCGGGCACTTCCGCCAGCCGGTCTCGGTACCAGCCGAAGATCTCCCTCTTTCTCGCAACGAGCTCGTCGATACGCTCGAGCTGGCCGAAACCAAAGGCAGCTTGAAGACTGCTCATTCGGTACTTGAAGGCGACTTCGGTGTTGTAGAAGTTGCGGAAGTTGGCCTTGGTTCGCCCATGGTCTCGAAGCACCTGCACGCGGTCATATAGCTCGTCGTCATCGGTGACGAACATGCCACCCTCGCCAGTAGTCATCGTCTTCGTGCCGTGGAAGCTGAAGACGCCAGCGTCACCAAACGTGCCGGCGAGCTGCCCTTTGTATTTGCTGCCGATGGTCTGGGCGGCGTCCTCGATGATGCGAAGGCCATGTTCTTGCGCGACATCTCGAAGGGCGTCCATGTCGGGTGTCAGACCGTACAGGCCGACGGGGATGATCGCCTTCGTTCGGTTCGTGATGCATTTCCGAACGGACTCGGCCGATATGCACCATGTGGTCTCATCGATGTCCGCAAAGACCGGGGTGGCACCCACGTAGTGCGTGGGGGCAGCGCTCGCAATCCACGTGATGTCGGGGACGATGACTTCGTCGTCCGGGCCGATGCCGAGCCCCGCCAGCGAGAGATGGATGGCCGACGTGCAGTGGGGGACCGCCACCGCATGCTCGATTCCCAGGTATTTTGCGAAGGCTTCCTCGAACCGTTGAACGTAAAATCCAGCCCGCTCGTACCACCCATCGGCTGCAGCCTCGGCGGCGTATGCAACCTCTTTCTCGGTAATCCAAGGCCCCGCAATCGGGATTCGCTCGCTCACGGCAGCACTCGGGCCCGGGGGATGGGTACGACAAACCGACCGCCCCAGTCGCGTATGTAAGACATCTGCTTCATGACCTCTTCCTTGATGTTCCAGGGAAGGATCAGCACGTAATCGGGCTTCGTCTCGCGAATCCTGTCCGGGGAGTGGATCGGCAGGTGCACCCCGGGTAGGAATCGATCTTGTTTGTGAGGGCTTCGATCGACCGTGTAGTCGACCAAGTCGGTTCGAATCCCGCAATAGTTCAGTAACGTGTTCCCCTTGGCGGGTGCGCCATAGCCAACGATGCTCTTGCCCTCTTCGCGCGCCTCGATGAGAAAGCGCAGCAGCGCGCGTTTGGTTTCTTTGACTTGATCCGAGAACGCCGTGTACGCACTGAGACCCCCGAGACCCGCGTCCGCTTCCTCTTTCTTGAGCGCGATGATGTTTTCGCCCACCGGCCGCGCATCGTTTTCGACGTGCGTCGCATAGATACGAAGCGAGCCGCCGTGCGTCGGAAGCTGATCGACGTCGAAGACACGAAGACCAAACTTCTCAAAGACACGCTCGACCGTGCTTAGAGACAGGTACGAGAAGTGCTCATGGTAAATCGTGTCGAACTGATTTTCACGCATCAACTGAAGCAGATGGGGAAACTCCATCGTGATGATTCCACTGGGCTTTAGCGCGATCTTCATGGCGCGGACGAAATCATTGAGCGCTGGCACGTGCGCCAAGACGTTGTTGCCCAAGAGCAGATCGGCCTTGATGCCACGCCGGCCGAGCGATTCGGCGGTTTCGGGGTTGAAGAACTGAACCAGGGTTTCGATGCCCTTTTCTTGAGCGGCAGCCGCCACGTTGGCTGCAGGCTCGATACCGAGGACCGGAACGCCCCTTTCTTTGAAGAACTGGAGCAGGTAGCCATCGTTACTCGCGATCTCGATCACCTGGCTACTGTCATCGAAACCAAACCGAGCGGTCATTTGATCGACGTACGCCTTGGCATGAGCAACCCAACTGTCCGAGTAGGATGAGAAATAGGCATACTCGGTGAAGATCTGTTCCGGCGTTTCGAACTCCTGGAGCTGAACCAGGAAACACTCGGCACACACATAGGCGTGGAGCGGGTAGAACGGCTCCATTCGGTCGAGTTGTTCGGCGGACAGATAGGAATTGGCGAGCGGCGACATCCCCAAGTCGCAGAACGACACTTCGAGCCGGCTATCACAATGTCTACAGGTTGGCGACATGAGCTGCCCGGTTCCCTCGTTCAACTCCACGTTTTCCAAGGCGCTTTTCCAGATCTCCAGAGATCTTCCAAGTGAGCCTTGTCGCGCATCGTGTCCATGGCGTGCCAAAAACCTTCGTGCGTGAAAGCCGAGAGCTCGTCGTTTCGGGTCATTTCCTCCATCGGCCCCCGCTCCCAGATCGTATCATCGTCATCCACATACTTGAGTACCTTCGGCGACAGTACAAAAAAGCCGGCATTGATCCACCGACCGTCTCCGATGGGCTTCTCCTGGAACTCGGTGACCAGCCCATCTTCGCCCTCGACGCAAACCGAGCCAAACCGACCTTGGGGTTGAACCGCAGTCACAGTGGCCGGACGGCCATGCTTGCGGTGGAACTCCACCAACTTGCGGATGTCTAGGTCACTGACCCCGTCGCCGTAAGTCATGCAGAAATCCTCGTCCCCGATATAGCGCGCGACACGTTTGATACGGCCTCCCGTCATCGTCGCAGCCCCCGTGTCCACCAGCGTGACTCGCCATGGCTCGGCCTTCTTCGAATGAACTTCCATTTTGTTGTCTTTGACGTGGAACGTGACGTCGGACGTATGGAGAAAGTAATTCGCGAAGTACTCCTTGATCATGTAGCCCTTGTAGCCAAGACAAATCACGAAGTCGTTGACGCCGGCCGTGGAATAGAGCTTCATGATGTGCCAAAGGATCGGCTTGCCTCCGATCTCGATCATGGGCTTCGGGCGCAGGCCAGATTCCTCGCTGATCCGGGTCCCGCGACCGCCAGCCAGAATTACCGCTTTCATTCTTTCATCCTCGATAGGGGTTGGGAGTCGTCCAAAGCTTAACATAGTCGCAACGTCCACGACCAACGGGCGAGTCATCCTCGAGCGCCTGGACGCGTTTGCGCGCGACCCTCGCCTCCGCTAGCTTGGTGGCTGTTTTGGAGGCGAGAAGCGGATTATGAGAGTATTGGTCACGGGCCATCTGGGCTACATCGGGGTAGAAGCGGTTCCGGTCCTTCGCGCCGCCGGACACGAGATCGTCGGCTTGGACACCGGGCTCTACAACGAGTGTGACTTCGCCGCACCCCCCGACGAGGTGCCTGTCTTGGCGATCGGCGATTTCAGGGACGTCAGAGCCGAGCACCTCGAAGGGCTCGACGCGGTGGTCCATTTGGCGGCCCTCTCGAACGACCCACTCGGCGATCTGAACCCCAGCTTGACGTACGATATCAATTTGGAGGGTTCGATCGCACTCGCCCGCGCGGCCAAAGAGGCGGGCGTCTCGCGGTTTCTCTTTTCATCTTCTTGCAGCCTATACGGGGCAGGATCGGACGGGTTCCTCGACGAAAGCGCGGCCTTCAATCCGGTGACGCCCTACGGCGAATCCAAGATTCGGGTCGAGCAAGAGCTGTCGCGCCTTGGCGATGACGGCTTTTCGCCGACGTACTTCCGAAACGCCACGGCGTATGGGGTCTCGCGCCGCCTGCGAGCCGACATCGTCGTCAACAACCTCGTCGGCTACGCGGTGACGACTGGCAAGGTCCTCCTCAAGAGCGATGGCACCCCATGGCGGCCGCTCGTTCACATAGGAGACATCATCGGCGCATTCTCCGCTGCGTTGGCCGCTCCGAAAGACGCCATTCATGACCAAGCATTCAATGTCGGAAAGAACGGCGAGAACTACCGCATTCGAGACGTTGCCAACATGGTCGCCGAAGTCGTGCCCAACTGCGAAGTTGCGTTTGCGGAGGGAGCGTCGGCGGACATTCGCAACTACCGCGTGGATTTTACGAAAATCGAAACGAAGCTGCCGGGCTTCACGCCGAAATGGACCCTCCGCGCTGGCATCGAGGAGCTTTACGAGGCTTATACGAAGGCCGAGCTGACCGAAGATGAATTCCTAGGGCCGCGGTACTATAGGCTCAAGACCGTGCAGGGCCTTCTCGATCGCGGCGCCCTCGATTCGACGCTACGCTGGGTGAGCTGAGCCCCCGCGAGAGACACATGCCCGACGATTGGCAACACGCTCTAGAGGTCGCAGAGCGGGCCGCGTTGGAGGCGGGTGCGCTCATCATGGAGGGCTTTCGCTTGAGCGCCCGGGTGTCTCGAAAAGGGCGGTTCGACTTGGTCACCGAATTCGACCTCGCGAGCGAGCGCTTGATTCGAGAGCGCATCGAGGCTGCGTTTCCGGAGCACCGGATCGTCGGCGAAGAAGGGGAAGCGACCGGCGAAGGTGAGATGGTGTGGTACATCGATCCGATCGACGGGACGGTCAACTTCGCCCATGGGCATCCATACTTTGGCATCTCGATCGGTCTCTACCGGGAGGCCGAGGGCCTGGTAGGTGTCGTTCATGCGCCGGCGCTCGGGAATACGTGGAAAGCGGCCAAGGGCGCGGGCGCGTTTCGCGACGGCCACCGGTGTGTCGTCTCCGAACGGTCGACTCTCGATGAAGCGCTCTGCACGACGGGCTTCCCCGGGAACGTCGCAAACACGCGGGATACGAACGAGGCCGAGCTAGCCCTGTTCCTCCGCCACGCTCGTGGTGTCCGACGTTGCGGCTCGGCTGCGCTCGACCTCGCCTTGGTGGGGGACGGAACGTTCGATGTGTATTGGGAGCGTGCTTTGAAGCCCTGGGACATCTGCGCTGGGGCTCTGATCGTCTCCGAGGCGGGTGGTACCCTGTCGAGCTACGATGGGTCACCCGCTGACCCACGCTCCGGCGCCCTGGTGGCAACGAACGGGGTGCTACACGAGTCGGTGCTCAAGCTGATTCGGGAGGCCCGCCGCAAAATCCCTGGTTAGCCGGGGCGGTGCTACTGGGCGTTTGGGTCGAAGACCAGCACACCACCGGCCGGTGCTTCGCCTGTTTCGTAGGTTGCGACCACTTCGGGCTCGAATTGCTGGTGGTCGGTCGCGCGCAGGAAGTCGCGGAGCGTGGTGCCGGTCGCGGACGAGTCGATGACCCTCGCGCCTGCGTGCTCAAGGATGTCGTCTCGATTCACCGTGCGAAAATCGATGCTGAAGCGCGTGCGCCCCGAGTCATTCGGAATGGTCGCATGGAGCTGTTGCGCCGAAAAGAGAATCAACGAGCCCGGTTGACCGACGATGACCTGCCGGTCGAGGTCACGCGCCTCTTGAAGGTGTGGATGCGGTCGAGGATCTTCATGAATGAAGGTTGCGGCGTTCTTGCGCCCGTCGGCGTTCCATTGGTAAGCGTCGAACTGGTTCGAATTGTTCTTCACGGGTTGATCGAAATAGGCGGGATGAAGGACGAGCCCGCATCGCTCTTCAATCTCGGTAATCGGAGTCCACCAGTTGATCTGGCAGGGCGGACACGCATACCAGATGTCGCGGTGCTTCTTGTAGGCGTAGCCGACGCCAGCCGTCAGGTAACCTCCGTGCGTCACGATCCTGAGCTTTGGAACGTCGAAATAGGTGTTCTCCGGATCGCAGTCGAGGTCTTCGAGCAGATTCCGCATGAGGTCTTTGGCCCGGGCATGATGAGTAAACCGAGGCTTGAGCGGCGCGATGATGTCGACGAACTCCTCGACGGGCATCTCGAACTGCGCTCGTTGGGGATCGATCGGGTGAAATGCTTCTTCGATCAACTCCCAGGCCAAGTCGCAAAGCGCTTTGACGCTCTTACGGGGCGTAAACATGACGGTGTCGCCGGAGTACAGGGCTCGGCGGCGTTCTTCGTCACTCAGTTTCGGGTCGACCAATATGGCGCTCATCTGTGACTCCCTAGGCTTCGATATCGTGTCTAGATATGTAAGCAGCAACTTAACGTTGGCGCCAGCTTTGGGGCAAGCCGTCGAGCTCACCGACAAAGTGAAGATTTTGCGCGCCGGGTGAGCAATCGCACGATTGGTCCGCGGGGCGGAGCCCGGCTCCAAGGGTTGCTCGGGTTGGCGCGTTTGGTGTGTCAAACTCGGTTTCGGGGCATAATCGGCCCGTGCACTGGCTTTTCAACCGGCAAGAGTCGCGCGAAGTCGATCGTGGGGCGATCAAAGACCTCGGGCTCGTGAGTCTCGTGTTGATGGAGAACGCCGGGCGGGGCGCGACGGATGCGATCCTCGATCGATTCGGGGACCGGCTGGGGCGGGTCGTCCTCGTTGGGGGCCCCGGGCAGAACGGCGGTGACGCTTGGGTGATCGCGCGCCGACTCAGCCTGCTCGGGCACACGCCTTCAGCGGTGCTGATCGGGCAAGCGTCACGGCTGAAGGGCGATGCGAAAACGAATTGGGCGCTCCTCCGGAAACTGTCTATCGATGCGACAGAGCTTTCGGCCGACCAGGCTGGCGGTTTGACCACGCTCTTGTCCGACGCGAGCCTCATCGTGGACGGGCTATTCGGGACCGGTCTCGATCGACCTGTCGAGGGCGGCTATGCCGAAGCGATCAGTGCGATCGACGCGGCCTCAGCCCCCGTCGTTTCGCTCGATCTTCCGAGCGGCCTCAATGCGGACACCGGTGGCATCCTCGGAGTCGCGCCGCATGCCGAGCTCACAGTCACCTTTGCTGGTCTCAAACGGGGGCTTCATCAGTACCCGGGCGTCGCGCACGCCGGGGAGATTCGCGTAGCAGACATCGGAATCCCGGTCGCGAGTGCGGGCCGGGCAAGCGTCTGGGGCGCAGACGACCTAGGCGCGTTGATCGCACCGCGCGCAGGCGACGCACACAAAGGGACGAACGGACACCTACTCGTGATTGGAGGTGCTCCGGGAAAGACGGGCGCGGCGGTCCTTGCGGGGCGCGCCGCGTTTCGTGCGGGTGCGGGCTTGGTCACGATCGGAGCAAGAGCCGATGCGCGAACCGCGCTCGAGCAAAAGGTGATCGAGCTGATGACCACTGAGCTCCCGGCAAATGCAAGCAAGGCCGCGGTGGAGTCGCTTTGTGAAGGCAAGCGAGGGGTCGTGTTGGGGCCCGGTTTGGGGCTCGACGAAATCGGTAAAGCGTGGACGCGCGCCTTCGCTCTCCATGCTCCGGTGCCCACCGTTATCGATGCGGACGCGCTCACCAACATGGCGGAGGAGGGCGTCGAGTCGCTTCGCGCCGCCGCAGCGCCTCGGATTCTCACGCCGCACCCCGGTGAAGCGGGCCGGCTGTTGACGCGAGCTAGCGCCGACGTCCAGGCCGACCGCTATGCCGCCAGCACCGCGATAGCGGAGCTTTCGGGGCAGGTCGTGATTCTGAAAGGTGCGCGTAGCATCGTGGGCACCACCAACGAGCTTCGCGTTTGCGGCGAAGGCACCCCGGCCCTCGGCGTAGCAGGCACTGGTGACGTGCTCAGCGGCGTGGTGGGAGCGCTCTCGATGACGCTTCAGCCGCTCGACGCTGCGATCGCGGGTGCGCTTCTTCATGCGCTCGCGGGAAGCGAAGCCGCCATCGGAGATCGAGGTCTCATCGCATCCGAGGTTGCCGACGCGGTGCCGGTCGTCCTCGAGCGATCGCGCTGAATCACGGCGACAGCTTGACACGACACTGTGTCAATCCGGGGACAAGCTGACGGCCCTTGACCGTTTTCGAGCCCCAAAACGCTAGGTTTTGTGTATGGCATCCCCGTTGCATTGAAGTCGGTGTGGAGACCAAATCCATGCAAACCGAGCAACAGTACACCCAAGAAATCCTTCCCTGCGTGCCCGAGCTATCCCGCACCGCTCTGCGATTGGCTCGTAGCACCGCCCTTGCGGACGACCTCGTGCAAGAGACCCTGACCCGCGCCTGGCAGTCGCGTTCGAGCTTTCAGCCCGGCACCAACGCACGCGCGTGGACCCACCGCATCCTTTTCAACACCTACATCAACCACTACCGAAAAAGAAAGCGCGAGCGCCAAGCTCTCGAAGAGATTCGTGGTCTGTCCTACAAAAGCGTGCGTCCGCCGCACGAGGGCTTTGGCGACGAGGTCGTTGCCGCGCTTGGCGCGCTGCAACCCGAGTTCCGAAAGGCCGTCGAGCTGGTCGACCTCGGAGAGCTGTCTTATCAGGCCGCCGCGGCGCGTCTCGACTGCCCCGTCGGGACCGTGATGTCGCGGCTCCACCGGGGTCGAAAGCGGCTCAGGGGGGCGCTCGAGGGCTACGCCGCCAAGCAAGGGCTCGGACGGTCGGCCGCCTAGGTTTGAGGCCCCGCGCCAAAATACCCGACAAAACCGATGTGAAAACCATAAGATATGGGCTAAGGGCCCGGGAGCCTTGACGAATCTCCCCAAAGTTACATATTGGCGGGCATGGCGAAAACATACGCGGACCTGCTTCAGGAGGTCAAGGCTGCCATCCGGCAGGTCTCTCTCGAGGACCTGAAAGAGCGCCTCGACGCGGGTGAGGATCTGATCCTCGTCGACGTCCGTGAAAAGGACGAGTGGCGACAGGGACACGTCCCGGGGGCGGTACACATCCCCCGGGGTTTTCTCGAAATGCAAGTCGGGTCTCGGCTACCCGACAAGGATGCGAAGATCGTCACCATCTGTGCTGCGGGCATCCGTTCCGCGTTTGCCGCCAAGGCGCTGCAGGATCTCGGGTACACCAGCGTCGAGTCCGCGAACCCTGGTTTCACACAGTGGAAGGATCAGGGCTTCCCGACGACGCAACCGTTTGCCTTTACCGATGCACAGCTCAATCGCTACTCGCGACACCTCTTGCTACCGGAAGTCGGCGAGCAGGGTCAGGCCAAGCTCCTTCAAGGCCGCGTTCTGTTGCTTGGGGCCGGCGGTCTTGGATCGCCTGCGGCGCTGTATCTTGCAGCGGCCGGCGTCGGCACGATCGGCCTCGTCGATGGCGATGTCGTCGACGAGTCGAACCTCCAACGTCAGGTCTTACACGGCCTCGATCGGGTAGGGGAGTCCAAGGTCGAAAGTGGAATGCGGACGATCAAGAACCTCAACCCCGACGTCAACGTGATCCCCTTCAACGAGCGGCTCACCCGCCAAAACGTCGATCGCATTTTCGACCAGGATTGGGACGTCATCGTCGACGGCCTCGATAACTTTGCGACACGCTATTTGGTCAACGACGCGAGTGTATGGAAAGACATCCCAGTGGTCCACGGTTCGATCTTCAGATTCGACGGTCAGGTGACCACCTTCTGGCCTCACCACGGCCCTTGCTACCGTTGCTTATACCCCGAGCCCCCGCCTCCGCACCTCGCTCCTTCGTGCGCCGAGGCGGGCGTGCTCGGTGTCCTGCCGGGCGCCATCGGAACGCTTCAGGCCACCGAGGCGGTGAAGATCGTCCTCGAACGCGGCGACCCGCTCGTCGGTCGCTTGCTCCAATACGACTCGCTCGGGATGACTTTCCGAACCTTCAAGCTCCGGCGCAACAAGGAGTGCCCGGTATGCGGTGATCACCCCACGATCACCGAGTACATCGACTACGAACACTTCTGCGCCGGCAGTTGAGACACACTGGCACTGCCGCTGACACTGGCACTGCCGCTGACACTGGCACTGCCGCTGACACTGTTACGGCGACCGGAAGATCACCGTGCCGACATCTGGTCCAAGCAGCCGGATCGGGAATACACCGTACGCCTCGAGCTCCCCCTGCAACCGCACTTTGTCGGTGTAGCCACTCGGGGAGGCGGCCAGCACCTTGGCGCGTCGCTCGGCGCTCGGAACTAGCTCATCGATCAGCGGTGGCGTGTCCCAGTGGAACACGCGGTCGCCCTTGTAGAGGTAAACCCAAACCGGGTCGCCCTGCGCTTGCTCTACGCGGAGCTGACGGCTGAGGCGCTGGGCCAGCCGTGACAAAGGGATTCCAGCCAACACAATCCCGACAACGCGGCTGCCCTCGACGGCTGGGGCCGCAAAGAGAATCGACCACGATGATGGTTCGCTCGGGTCTTCGGCGAAGAATTCGCCAAGACCGGTGGCGGTGCTGCCCCCGAGCGCCTCTTGGACTACCGAGAAGCGCTCCTTGTAGTCCTGTCCCTTCATCCGGTCGGGGCTTCGGTCCCGCGCTATCACCACGCCATCGACGTCTAGGACGGCGAGAAACGACATCGGAGAGGCAACGAATTCGTCAATACCTCTCTTTGGTTGCTGAAGAATCCTCAACGCCACTCGCATTTGCGATTCGCGCTGGGCAGGGTCGGAGACGTTGAATCCAGGCTTCAGCCTGCTTGCGGCTTTGACGACCCCCGCGCGGTGCTTCTCGAGGTCCTGCTCGATGAGCTCTTCGACCCGCGCGAGGTCGACAGTCCGGATTCTCTCCTCCGTCTGCTTCACCGCAGCGTCATCCTCACAGCCGGCAAGGACGAACACCGTCGCCCCGATCAACCCCCATCGCATGGGGGTCAGTGTAGCGTTAGTGTCAGCGTCGGTGCCAGTGCCAGCGACAGTGCCAGCGACAGTGTCAGTGCGAGCGCCGGCGTCAGGCTTCTGAGTCGGTCTTGTCGTGCATGATCAGCCGATGCGGCACCGAGATTTGGATGCCTAGCTCCGAGCGACCTCCGCGTCGGCGTCGAACGAACGTCCGCGCGACGCCACGTGCGCTCACCTGGAGAAGAATCAGCAAGACCGCGATCATTGCGATCACGAGCAAGATGCGTGGGCCTCGTTGGACTGCCCAATGTGCGACGTTCTGAGGATGGACGGGGCTTTCTAGCCAGACGAGGCTCCGCCGGGCGCTTTCGAGCTCTTTGCGCCTTTGGTCCGCCACGGAGTTGACGCGAAGTCCCTCCTGCTCGGCGAGCTCGAGTCGTTTGCGCAGGGATGCTCGATACTCGGCGCGAACGGCCGTTGCCCTTTTCGCCTCCTCGATGATGTCGGCGAGACCATCGATCGCCCGGGCGCTCCGCGCAGCGCGTTCCTCGTCGCCCGCTTCGGTCGCTAGGGCGAGACGCTTTTGCCAAATCTCGAGGGCTTGTTCGAGGTTTTCGATCTCGTCGGTCTCTGTCTTGGCAAGACCCTCCTCGAGCTCTAGCTGAGTTTCGATCGCCCGCCGGCGCTCGACATAGTCTTCGACTTCGTTCCGGGCCCGCTCGAGCTCCTGCTCCTTGTCCGCGAGGACTTTTTGGGCTCGCAGCTGTGCCGCGGTCGCGGCCGATGAACCCTCTTTGGGCGGTCGTGGTGCTGCCGGCGCAGGGATGCCAGGTGACATGACGGGTGCGGTCGACATATCTGGGGCCGCCTCGGCAGCGGGGGCGGGCGCAGGTTCGACGGCCCGCACGCGTGGGGCGATCGGAGCGTCGCCGGTCAGCTCGGCGAGCGAACGCTGATCCGTCTCGATCTTGGCAGTCAGCGCCTTGATCTGGTCTTTGGTCTTTCTCTCTGCGGTGAGCGCGAGGTCGGTTTGTCGGTTGTAGAGGTCGTAGTCCTCTTGAAGCTCCGCGATTCGTAACTGCAGCTCTTTGGTTTGCTCGGGGTCCGTGTCCTTCCCAAGGCGCTCGAGGGCCTCTTTGTTCTCGTTCAGCTCCGCCGCGACCTCGGTCATTCCCTCGGCGAGGTCTTCGAACCACCTCACACGCGAGCGGAGCTCTATGCCAAGACCGCGAAGCTTCTCTTTGTCGAGCTTGATGCCGCGACGAATCCGGACGATTCGCTCGGCGTCGGACGCGCCTTCGAGCGGCTCGTCCGCAACGGTGGCAGTCTCCCCGGCGCCAGCATCAGAGCAGCGCCGGCGTCGGCGCTTGGGGCCCCCTGCGCAGCCGTACGGCAGGGTGACGCGAGGCCGGTGGCGAGAGTCGCGACGACGGGCGCAAGGAGGACCCACTCGAGACGTATCTTAATCATCATGGAGCGCACAGCGTCACATTTCCTGCCGCAGCTCTGCAAGAGCTTCCTCGGGAGTCAGGGTGAGCTTCCACGGGGCTAGACGGCTGGGCTCACTCGTCGCTTGCCGCCACTCGGATAGAAATCGTTTACGAGGCCACATCGTTGCGCCGAAGCGTGCGAGATGCTCGGTGTACACTTGGCAGTCGACCGTGCTGAACCCCCAGGCTGCGAGGTGGCCGAGAAGCGTCGTGAACGCGATCTTGGAGGCATCGGGCTCGGACGCGAACATCGACTCACCTGCGAACGTGCGGCCGAGGGACACGCCGTAGAGTCCGCCAACGAGCTCGTCGTTCCTCCAAGCCTCGATACTGTGAGCGTATCCCAGCTCGTGCAGGCCGAGATAACCTTCCTGGAGCTCGTTCGTGATCCAGGTGCCTTGCTGGTGAGGCCGCGGCACTCGAGCACAAGCCGCCATCACCTCTCCAAACGCGGTGTCGGCCGTCACGCTCAGTTGCCCTCGGCGAATCGCCTTCCGCAAAGAGCGGGAGACGTGTGCCTCGGCCGGCACCAAGGCGAAACGCGGATCTGGCGAGAACCAGAGCAGCGGGTAACCCTTTGCGGGCCACGGAAAGATCCCGTTCTGATACGCGACGAGCAGGCGCTCCGGCGAAACGTCGCCTCCCACCGCAACGATGCCTTCTTCGTTGGCTTCTTCAGGCCGGGGAAACGCCAGCTCTTTGCCGAGGAGGTATACAGGCATAGGGATGGCCGTAGGCTAGCGCAGCCAGCTGTCCCGCCCCCGCACTACCGATTAGGCCTCGACTGTGGGGTTCTTGGTGTCGACAAAGGTGAGCGTGAGGTCGTCGCCTTGGACGTCTACCAATGCCGTGCCGCCTTCGCTTAGGCTGCCAAACACCATCGCCTGCGAAAGGGGCTTCTTGACCTTCTGCTCGACCAAACGGGCCATCGGTCGAGCTCCCATCTGCGGGTCGTAGCCACGGTCAGCGAGCCATTCTCTGGCGGCATCGCTCAGCTCGAGCTGCACCTGCTTCTCGACGAGCATGTCGCGCAGCAGATCGACCTCTTTGTCGACCACCTTGCGGATGACCTCCCGGCGAAGGCCGCTGAAATAGACGACCGCATCGAGTCGGTTGCGGAACTCGGGTGTGAAGATGCGCTCGATCGCCTGCTTGGTGCGACCTGACGCGAAGTCCTTGGGCTCGTCTCCCGAAGCGAACCCGACGACTTTCTCGGCTGCCTCGAAGGCGCCGGCATTCGTCGTCATCACGAGCACGATGTTTCGGAAATCCGCCTCCCGCCCGTTGTTGTCGGTGAGCTTGGCGTGGTCCATCACTTGCAACAGGATGTTGAAGAGCTCGCTGTGAGCTTTTTCGATCTCGTCGAGGATCAGGACCGCGTGGGGGTGCTTGCGAACGGCATCTGTCAAAAGGCCGCCCTGATCGAACCCGACATACCCTGGAGGCGCGCCGATCAACCGGGAGATCGAGTGCCGCTCGCTGTACTCGCTCATGTCGAAACGCAGCAGCTCGACCCCCATGACGCGTGCCAGCTGTCGCGCCAGCTCGGTCTTGCCGACACCCGTAGGCCCCGCAAACAAGAAGGAGCCGATGGGCTTTTGGTCGGCCCGGAGCCCTGCACGTGCGAGCGTGATCGCGCTCACCACCTTTTCGATCGCGTCATCTTGGCCGAAAATGACCTTGTGAAGCTCTGGACCGAGCTCTTTGAGCTGGTCACGCTCCTTCGCGCTCACCGACTCGACCGGCACGCGCGCCATTTTGCTGACGACTTGTTCGATCTCGGCAGTGGTAATCCGATGCGTGCGTTGGTCGGTCGGGCGCATTCTTTCGAGCGAGCCTGCCTCGTCGATGACGTCGATAGCCTTGTCTGGAAGATGACGCTCGACGATGTGTTTGTCGGCCAGTGTCGCCGCTGCCTCGAGCGCGTCGTCGTCGTACTTCACGTCGTGGTGCTCTTCATAGTACTGCCGAAGGCCTTTGAGGATTTCGATCGTGTCTTCGAGGCTCGGCTCGGCAATTTCTATCTTCTGGAAGCGCCGCGCGAGCGCTCGGTCGCGGTCGAGGTGCTTGAAGTCGGCGTAGGTGGTCGAGCCGAGGCAGCGAAGCTTCCCCGATGCCAAGGCGGGCTTCAGGATGTTTGAGGCGTCCATCGAGCTTCCAGTCGTTGCTCCAGCGCCGACGATGGTGTGGATCTCGTCGATGAAGAGGATGGCGTTGTCGAGCTCCTGAAGGCGCTTCATGACGGCCTTGAGGCGCTCCTCGAACTGCCCGCGGAACTTGGTGCCGGCGAGCAGGGCGCCCATGTCGAGAGAGAAGATCTGAGCGTCATCTAAGACCTCGGGGACGGTGCCTTCGTAGACCCGCCTCGCGAGCCCTTCGGCGATGGCCGTCTTACCGACGCCCGCCTCCCCGACGTAGATCGGGTTGTTCTTGCGACGTCTACAAAGGACCTGAACCGTGCGGTCGAGCTCGGCGTCGCGCCCGATCAGAGGGTCGATGCGTCCCTCAGCGGCTTCGGCCACGAGATCGGTGGCAAACATCTCCAGCGGGTCACGACCTGCGGCCGGATCCCCCTCCTCATCATCGAGATCGGTGTCGGAATAACCGCCCGGCGCCTCTCCCGGCACGATGTCGGTGCCTACGCCGTGCGCGATGTACCGCTTGAGGTCGAGTGAAGTCACACCCTCTTGTTGGAGCAGGAAGGCCGCGTACGATTCGTCCTCCTTGAGCAGCTGGACGAGGACGTTTCCCCCATCGATCGTTTTCATCTCCGACGAGATGGCATGGATCGCGGCACGTTGGAGGACCCTTTCGACAGCAAGCGTTTGCCGGGGCTCGACGGTGACATTCTCTGGCACGCGCGACAGCCGCTCTTGCACGAACTCCTCGAGCCGCTTTCGCAGGTGCCGAACATCGGCGCCACACGCGCGAAGCGCCTTGACGGCCTTGGGGTCTTCGGTGAGCGCCAAAAGAAGGTGCTCGAGCGTGACGTACTCGTGCCGCATCAGCCCCGCGCGGTCGAATGCCTTGCGTAGGGTCTCTTGCAGCTCTTTTGCGATAACGGGGCCAGCCATGTCTAAGCGTCTTCCTCTTCAGGCTCCATCGTCAAACGCAAGGGGAACTCTTGCTCGCGCGCCATCCTTTCGACCTTCTTGATTTTGGTTTCTGCGACCTCGCGAGTGAATACCCCAGCCACCCCGACGCCGTTGTTGTGGACGTGGAGCATGATGCGAATCGCGCTTTGCTCATCGAGGTGAAAAACATGGTGTAGAACCAGAACTACGAACTCCCGCGTGGTGTAATCATCGTTGTGCAGAAGAACCCGATAGAGCCGCGGCCGCTTGAGCTTCTTCTCTGGCTTGACTCGGGTGATCGTCCCGGCATCATTTTCGAACTGGTCGGCCATATACCTATTTTAGCGCTTTCTTCCATCGAGCCCAGCCCGCCGCGCCTCCGCACGTGCCCCGAACCTAAGGCTCGTCGGCCCTCAGCGCTAGGGTCACTCGAGGACCAATCGGAGCCAAAAGTCCTGATTCTGGCCGTTCCTGAGGGTGATCGTCGAATCGTCGGCCGCGTCGACGAGGAACGCGTTACCGCTGGCGATCGTCGAGGCGGTCCCGTTGGAGTTGAAGGCGATGTATCCGGTCACCTCGAATGGGACGCGCTCCAACGGATGCTCGAAAACGTAGGTGTTGTTGGCCCGAAAGAGAAACCAGAGGCACTGCTCGTCTGTGATCGGAGGGAGTGGGGCGGATTCCCATATCCCCTGCGCGCTTTGCATCTGGCAGGGCAGGTCGGCGAGGCTCACCTCGATCGTATCACCGCCCGAGTCCCCGCAACCGGCCGCCAGAGCCAAGAGCGCCACGACTGATATTCTACGCAACCGCATCCCCGTTGGCATAGTACGCGCGGAGGGTCGCGACCAGTGATTCGATCGTCTGTTCCGGCGATGTGGCACGAATCTCTAGACCGAGGGTCTCCGCCGTTTGCGTGGTGATCGGCCCGATCGAAAAAAGGTCGACGTTGGCGAGTTGTCGAGTCGCCCCGTCCCCGAGAACGTCGACTAGATTCTGCACGGTCGACGACGACGTGAACAGCACTGCGTCGATTTCCTTCGGGTCCACCAGGGCGCGAATGCGCTCGGCCTCGCGCGGCTCCGGAGGGAGCGTGCGGTATGCAGGCACCACGTCGACTTCAGCGCCCTGTTTGCGCAAGGCGTCTGGGAGGACCTCGCGCCCGACCTCCGCCCGCGGCAGCAGGATCCGGGTGCCCTCGGTCAGCTCGGACCGAAGCGCTTCGACGATCCCTTCGGCGCGTGCGTCTTCTGGAACGAGGTCCGCTGCCACGCCATGTCGGATCAGGGCCTCACGTGTCTTCGAACCGATGGCACAGACCTTTGCGTTACACATCGCTCGTGCATCGAGCCCCGCGCGATGCATTTGCGTAAAGACGGCGTCGACCGTGTTGCTGCTCGTGAAGAGGATCCAGCCGTAGCAATCGAAATGACTGACCGCGTCGCGTAGCGGCCCAAGATCGACCGGAGGCTCGAGCCGAATCGTGGGGGCGAGGATGGGCTGAGCCGCTTCGTCCCGGAGAAGCTGTGCGAGCGAGCCGGCTTGCTGGACCGCGCGGGTGATCAAAACACGCTTGCCAAAGAGGGGCTTCGAGTCGAACCACCGCAGCGATTCGCGGAGTCGCACCACCTCTCCGATGATCGTGATCGCGGGCAGATGCAGGCCCGCCCTGGATGCCCGTTCATGAATATCGGCGACCGTCCCCACGACCGTCCGCTGCTGTGGAAGAGAGGCCCACTGTACCACTGCCGCCGGCGTATCAGCGGGGCGCCCGTAGGCGATCAGCAGCTTCATGAGCGACTCCAATTTGCGCATGCCCATGAAGATCACCAAAGTTTGGGTCGCCGTGGCCAGCTTCGACCAATCGTGGGCAGTTCGGTCCTTTTCGACAGACTCGGTCGCCGTCACGTAGCCGACGCTCGACGCAAGGTTGCGGTGCGTGAGTGAAAGGCCCGCATAGGCCGTTGCGGCGAGCGGGGAGGGGACCCCGGGCACCACTTCGAAAGGAATCCCTTCGTGCGCGAGGAGCTCTGCCTCTTCGGACCCGCGCCCAAAGAGGTAGGGGTCGCCACCCTTGAGGCGAACGACGACCTTGCCGCTCCGCGCCGCTTCGATGAGGCGTGCGTTGATTTGAGCCTGACGCTCGCAAACGCGGCGCGCGCGTTTGCCGACGAAGACGAGCTCGGCTCCGGGCTTAGCCGCGGCGAGCTGATCGGGGTGCACCAACGCATCATATAACACCAGGTCGGCTTCTCGAAGTCGACGAAGGCCACGTGCGGTGATCAGCTCGGGGTCACCTGGCCCAGCGCCCACCAAATAGACTTTGCCGGGTGCGGGCATGCCGCTTAGGTTTCACCGGTGTCGTCCGGGTGCGGAGCATCCTTTGGCTTGCGGCCGGCGGCCTTGCGCCGCGACCGCTTTTGAACGGCACGCGCCTTGACCTGCGGCCGCACGCCACCAGCTTCGTTCGGGATGAAACGGATCTCGGTCTTCACTTCGAACGAGAGCGAGGTAAGCGCCCGATAGAACTCGCCCGCCATGTCTGTAGCCTCGAGGAAGTCGCGTACCTCGTTGGCTACACCGCGGACCAGGGCGTTCTTCGTTTCGTCGATCTGCGCGAAGACGTAGCCGATGACCTCTTTGGGGAGGCGTCCATCCTGGGTCACGCCGCGCACGACGCTATCGGCGCTTCGCAGCGTGCCCACGCCCGCTTCGATGCCCTTTTCGACGGCTCTGCGGAAGGTGTCGCGGAGCACGCCCTCGGACCAGCGTCGCTCGCGCTCGCCTTCTTCGGCCCCTGTCGGCGTTTCTTCTTCGAACTCGTCAGGCATTGTAGTTTGGCTATCGCCCCGGGTGTCGGGGGTCAAGCCCTCGTAGCATACCTCATGCGCCTGCGGATGGCGTGTTCGTCCGCGCGGTGGGCGCGAATCGCCCTTCTTTTGACCTCCCATTCTAGGACGGTGAGTTCGAAGTGACGCGCAGGTACAAAGCGTTGGTGTGTTTCGCCCAACCCTAGGAGTTTTCGTCGTCATGCCACTCGCCAAGTTGCATCGACATTCGTGGCTCTCCAAAAGCGTTGACGAGGCTCGAGCTGCAGGCATCGCGTTCGATGCTTCGGCGCATGAGTGGCCTCCTGGTTGCCGTTTTGCGCAAGCACTCTTGACGAACGAGTCTTGCTTTCAAAAAAGGCAACAGGTATAGGAGTAAAGATGGATCACGGTGTTCGCACGATCGAAGAGTTGTGGGTCGAGGCCGAAGAGGCACTCGAAGCGTCCTCGAAGCGTGCCGAAGCCCTGCTCACCAAGCTCGCATCCAAGGCCGAGGAGGGCAGCGATGCCTCGTTGTTCGCCTACCGTCATCTCGCCGAGCTCAATCTCGAGCGCAACCCTTGGAAGGCGGCTTTGCAACTCCGGCGCGTGCTCACCTATTGTGGCGACGACGACGTTCTTCATGCGCTCATGGGGCTGTGCCACGCACTGCTTGGAAACTACCGCGTCGCAGTGCGGTCGTATCGCGATGCTTCGCAGCTCGCGCCTTTGACCCCTTGGTACCACCACAATCTGGGGCATCTGATGGACGTTGCGCTGAGCGATCCGGCGGGCGCAGAGCGACATTTGCGGCGCGCCTACGAGCTCGAGCCGGAGCATGACGAAATCATCGGTTCGCTTGCGCACTGCGTGGCTCGTCTCGGGAATCTCAAACAAGCGAAACGGCTCGCAAAGCTCGCCCAAGAAAAGGGGCCCTGCAATCCTGATCATCGAATTCTGATCGAATGGATCGAAGCCGGTGCCATTGAGGCTCCGGCCGCGAAGACAAACGTGCGCCGACCGCAAGGCGACCGCGTGGTCCAGGCGCTACAGGTGAAAATGCGCGAAGCTGGGTTTTCACGCGCCCAGATCGAACGCGCCAAGGAGCTTTGGGCCGACATGCAGGACCGATGCGAGCTGCGGATCACGAAACCCGAGGTGCTCGCCGCCGCGCTCGAGTATTCGATCGGCGTGGTCGAACGACGCCCTGGTTGCACCCAAGCCGAGGTCGCGCGCCGGTACGGGGTGGCTCCCGCTTCCGTGTCCGCGCGTTTCGCTCAGATCCGCAATGCGCTTGCGCTTCGGCCTGGCGATCCGCGCTACGCCGCCGTCCGCTGAAAACTGGCCACGGCTTCGCCGATGGCTTATCCGGAGTGCATGCGTGCGCTACCGAGCGCGACGACGGTCTGCCGTGTTCTCGTCGGCCTCGATCGAGGTCGCGCATCGGGAACGTTGCGGCTTCGCGGCCTTGGACGACAGGGTTCGCTGTGGCTGAGCGCCGGCTATATCGTGGGCGCCAACATCGATCGGCGGGTTGCGACAGCGTCCGGGCAAGTGCTCGAGGGGCTCTACCGAATGTGCGGGTGGGAGCAGGTCGTCCTCGAGTTCGTGCAGGACGGCGGGGGGCCGGGATGCTGGCGATTGGACGACCCAATCCGTGCGCGCGCCCTCGCTCTTCAGACCATGCGTCGTGCGGTAAAGGTGATGGACGCCGCCTCGGTGCGTGCGGAGCTCCGCCAAGGGATGTATCGACTCACCAGCGCCGGTGAGGAGCTCCTCGATCCACTTCCTCTGCAACCCGAGGAGAAGGCCGTCTCCTTTTGGCTTCGTCGGGGCGTGCGCGCAGAGGATGTGGAGACGCTCCCAGGATGCGGGCTTGCAGGCTACCGCTTCCTCTGCAGTCTCAAGCTCTTGGGAGCTGCCGCGCCGAGGAACGGGGGTTCCTATCCACTGTTGCTCCGCAAGCGTCAGCAGCTTCGACAGCAAGCGTCAGCCCACGTGCTGCTGGATCTCCCGGAGGGCGCGGGAGGTCGAGACGCGCGGCGCGCCCTCCGAAAGCTCGTCAAAGATCTGCACCCCGACCGATTCGGCGAGGAGACGCCACCTGCGCTTCGGCGGGCCTCCGGCGAGATCGTCACCGCGTTGGTCGATGCCGAGGCCCGCATCGCGTCGAACTGCGCCAAGTAGGCGAGGTCACTCCACCCGTTGATGCACGTGGAGCTCTCCGATGGGTTGCAGCGTTCCATCGAGATTGGGCCTTGCCTGCCTTTCAAAACGCGAACGTACGCCGTCGCCGTCGAGGTCTCCTTCGGCTCGAAAGGTGATCGGCGCGTCTTTGCCGTCGCCGCCGAGACCACAGCCAGACTCAGAGAGCATGTAGCGATAGCTGTACCGTATCGCGCGCTCCGGCTGGAACCCGAGTGCCTTCCAGGTCTCGTGCCCCTCGGTGGTCGGTGCGAAGAAGTCGACGTCTTCGGGCTCGACGGTCGGCTCGGTGGGCGTGGGGCCTGCCCCCGGCGGCAGGCAACGACGGTATCCGCCGTCCCACGACGTCCCGTAGTACGCTGCCGTGCGATCGTTGAGCTCCTGCAAGAGCTCCGATGCCTCGAGGATCTTGTTGGTTCGTACCTGACGCACAAAGGTCGGTGAGAACACTGCCAGCGCGATGCCGACGATGCAGAGCAGGAGGGCGGCCTCGAGCAGGCTCAATCTCGGGCGATCACGCGACACCGCGGCGGGACTCTGCCGGCAGGCTTTGCGCTTTGCAAGCTCTAACCGGGACCCGGGGCGTCAGGGGCGGTTTGAATGGGCTCAGCGACGAAGAAGTAGAGGGATGAAGGCATGTAGGGGAACTCCCGTCGCCGGCGTTCCTCGAACTCGGCGTTCGCGTTGCGGAAGGCTTCGGCGTAAGTCTCATCGCGAAGCCTCGACAGCCGGCGCTCGATCTGGGCTTTGACCTCGGGGTTCCGCACGATGGCGTACATTTCTTCGAGATGCCGCTGCTCGCGCTCCGACTGGCCGAGCTTGCTCAACAGCGTCGCATTGGTGAGGACGAGCCATTCGGGGCCTTCGCCGAGGCGCGCGGCCGCCATCATGTGGTCGTTGGCTTCGAGTTGAAGCTGCTCGCGGTTGGGATGGTCTTTGGGGAGCCGAGGAAGGAGCTCGTACGCAATGGTCGCGCCAGTGTCCCAGGCGAGCTGTCCGTTGTCGGGAAACCTCTGGGTGCCATCTCGGAGCACGGAAACCGCGCGCTCGAGGTACTCGACCGGGCTTCCCGTGGGAGTGTAGACGCCTGCGACGCCGACCCAGCGGTATACGCGCTCGAAGTCCGGGTCGAGCGCGAGCATCGAATCGCCATAGTTGAACACGTGCTTCACGGCGCCGCGGTTTTCGAACTCGTCGCCGAAATAGATGAGGGCACGAAGCCATACCAAGTCGGCAAGCGCGCGCCTGTAGCCGAGGCTCATCACCTGCAACCATTGGGGCGGAGGCAAATAGTAGATGTCCTCGTACGTCTGCGTCCCGAGGTAGTGATCCATTGCGCGCCCCCGAAGCGTCCACACCCCCGCGATGCTTCCGATCAACACCGCCAACGCAGTCACTCGCGCAAAACCCTTCACCAAACCCGAGTATACCGAAAAAAGGGGACAGTCCCCTTTTCCAGGGGGTTAATCGGGAAAAGGGGACGGTCCCCTTTAAATGCAAAAGGCCGCGACATGAAGCCGCGGCCCGTTGCGTCGTGAGTCTCCGTTCGATTACTCGAGCGGGCTGGCGGTGAAGATGCCAGGCGCGCGGAAAAGCGCGTTGTCGGGGTTCGAGCCCGCAGCAAGCTGGAAGGTCGACTCCGTGTTGTCACCGTCGAGATCACCGTTCGCGGTGAAGGTGTAGACCGTGGTGTCGTTCGCCGAGTTACCGCAAACTGAACCACCCGAGGTGATGTGATACTCGAAGTAGAGCGGGTCTGCCGGAGCAAAGTTCAACGCGGTGTAGGAGGCAGCCTCAGTCGACCAGTTCGGAACGTACTTCTCGTCGTCGGCGCTCCAGCTCGCGGTCGCGGCCGAAACGACGCAGTGAGTCGAAGCGGCGGCGGTCGAAGCAGCGGTGACCACACCCTGGGTCCAGTTCTCCTGCTCATAGTACGCGGCAGCGCCCTGGAAGAGTGACTTCAGGTTCGCACCCGCCTCCGAGGTCTTCGAACGCTTCACGTAGTTGATGAATGCCGGGATCGCGATCGCGGCAAGAATGCCGATGATAGCGACGACGATCATCAGCTCGATGAGGGTGAATCCCTCTTTCTTCGAGAGTAACTTGTTCATTTCGTTGGTTTCCTTTCCCCCGGGCCCTACGCCCGCCTAATCTTGGTTGCCCTAGGACCATGCAACGCCCGTGCCGATTCTGACGAAATCCCGGTCGCCCCTGGAATCCTTGGCAATTCAGAGGTTCAGGCTCCCGCACTCGGGCGCTCGAGGACAGTTTTCGTCACCGGCAGGTGACGTAATTTGTCACTCCCAGCCGCCTTTTCCAGCAGCACTGTTATAGATATGGTTCGATTGGGAGTAGATCTCGAGATGGAAAGGGGTCCCGTCTTCGTTGAGATCCCCCTGGGCTCGCGCCGCAAACCAGTGGTCGGCGTTGTCGAGATTGCTCCCCGTGGGAACCGAGGTTCCTGGAACGTCGGCCACCGTCGCGTATTGGAACCGAATTGGGCCATCTGGGCTCGCCCCAAGCTGGGTCCACGCCGCGTTCGGCGTCCAGGCCACTGGATCGAGTCCGGGGATCGTCGTCGGGTTGTAGTTCCCCCAGTCGGTCCCGTTGACCCCGCAGTAGCGTCCAAACTCGTCTCGGTAGGACTCCTGTCGCTGCTTGATCTCGCCGAGGAACGTCGTCGCCTCCGTGACGCGAGACCTGTAGATGTACGACGCAAAGCCAGGAATGGCGAGGGCCGCGAGGACTCCGATGATCACAATCGCGATCATGAGCTCTGTAATGGTGAAGCCTTGGGTCCTGCGTTTCATTTCCATCCTCCCTCGGCAGAGGCGCTGTTGTACATCCGGGGCGACTGCGAATAGACCTCCAGGATGAAGGTCACACCGTCGTCGTTGAGGTCCCCGACGGCTTGGGCCGCATACCAAAAATCATCGTTCCGGAGATTGCTCCCAGCCGGGGGCGTGCTTCCCGGGCCGCCGGCGACGGTAGCATACTGAAATCGGACCGCCCCAGGAGGGCTGATGCCGAGCGCTTCCCAGTTGGCGTTGGTCGGCCAAGCGACAGCGTTGGCGCCTGGCAGTGTCGACGGCGTATACGCGGCTCCACTCCAGTTGCCTGTGCCGCTCACCGCGGCGTATTGGCCGTACTTGCTGCGGTACGATTCCTGCCGTGATTTGATCTCGTTGAGCATCGTCACGGCCTCGCTCACACGGCCCCTGTAGACGTAGCCCTTGAAAGATGGAATCGCGAGCGCCGCAAGCACTCCGACGATCACCACGCCGATCATGAGCTCCATCAGGGTGAAGCCAGAGCGGCTTCGAGATGAAAAGGAAGACATCCTCCTAGTATATCAATCGCTGGCGGCATCGCCCACTTCGGGGGCGATGTGCTTCGCCAAGCGATACCGAAATTGCCGAAAGCTCATCCCGAGCAGCTCGGCAGCTTTCTTGCGCACACCGCCCGCTTGGTCGAGCGCGCGAAGAAGGAGCTCCTTTTCGACCTGGGTGAGGTACGCGTCCAAGTCGAAGCGACCTTCGGGGATTCGCGACAACGCCATGGCCTTCCTCGAAGGATGGCTATCGCCCAAATCCTCCCGGGTGATCGTGCTCCCCGCTGCCAAAGTGACGCCGCGCTCGATGATGTTTTCCAGCTCACGAACGTTGCCGGCGAAGGGCTGTTGCGCGAGCCACCGGATGGCCTCCGGGGCGAGCTCGATCCGTCGACCTTGGAGGGCGGCATGTTTGCCGAGGAAGTACTCGGCAAGGACCAGGATGTCCTCAGGACGGTCCCTCAGTGGCGGGACCTCGATGCGGATGACGTTGAGCCGATAGAACAAGTCCTCGCGAAAGCTCCCCGCCTCGACCTCGACTTCGACATCGCGGTTCGTGGCCGCCAAAACCCGAACGTCGACTTCGATCTCGGAGCTCCCGCCCACCGGCCGAACCCTTCGATCCTGCAGCACCCGCAGCAAACTCACTTGCAGGGCTGGAGGGAGCTCGCCGACCTCGTCTAGGAACAACGTCCCCCCGTCCGCAGCACGGAAGAGGCCTTCCTTTGACGTGGTTGCTCCCGTAAATGCGCCCTTCACATGCCCGAACAGCTCGCTTTCGATGAGATTTTCAGGGACGGCGCCGCAGTTCAACACCACGAAGGGTCGATCCGCGCGCGGGCTCTGAAAGTGGAGCGCCCGTGCCACCATTTCCTTGCCCGTGCCACTCTCGCCGGTGATCAAGACGCTCGTCGTCGAGTCCGCGACCCGCTTTACGAGCTCGCGGAGAGCTTGCATCGTGGCGCTCTTGCCGATGAGCTGCCCCTCGGTCCAGCGCGACTTCACCTGTGCCCGAAGAGATTCGTTCTCGGCGACGATCGCGCGCTTCTCGAGGGCTTTTTCGAGCGTGGCGAGAAGCTCCTGATTCTTGAAGGGCTTTTGGACGTAGTCGTAAGCCCCCTTGCGCATCGCCTCGACCGCTTGTTCGGTCGTCCCGTAGGCCGTGATCATCAGAGTCTGGGTGTTAGCCGCCCGCGACCGAACGGCGTCGAGCACCTCCATGCCGCTCCCGTCGGGCATGGCAAGGTCGGTGATGACCGCATCGTATGGGTCGGCGCTTCCCAGCTGATCGCGAGCAGCGTGCACACCATCGACGGCGTCCACCTCGTAACCCTCGCGGCGCAGGAGAATCTGCAGCATCTCGCGAAGGCCGGCTTCGTCGTCACAAACAAGAATGCGCGCTGACACGGTTCGAACCCCGATTACATCCTACGGCATATCGCGGGGCCGGCCACGAGAGTTGCGCGGCTCAGCTGAAGCCGGCTCGACGCGCCCCGCCACCGCTCGGGGGACGCACCGACAGGCCGTGTAGGCTCCTGTATTCCACGAAGTAGACCGCATTGTGCTCGCCCGAGGTGGCCTCGCAAAAGGCCTCTTTTAGCTGAAGGGATAGGACTTCGGAGACCTCCATCGCTTGGCCGGGCTCTCCGACATACACCGAAAGTCGGTAGCCCTCGCTGACAGTGTAGTCATCGCCGTTTCGGTCGATGCCGGCGGCGGCTTCGAGCATTGCCTCGAGCGTAGAACGTTCCATGCGGCGGAGCTTTGACGCGGGTTGAGCGCTGGTCAAGCGTGGATCTTCGGGGTAGGCCGCCAGCGTGTCGACCGACGAGGAAGATCTTTGGGAAAGCGAGGTCCTGGTCAGCGATTCGATCGGACGGTTGATCGAGTTCTGGGGCTTCAAGCGCAACATGGGCCGGCTGTGGGCGGTGCTCTATCTGTCGGACAGGCCGCTCAGCGCCCCTGCGCTTCAGGCGCGGCTACGTCTGAGCAGCGGGGCGGTGTCGATGACCCTCAACGAGCTCATGCGCTGGGGCGTCGTAAAAAAGGTGTGGCTCCAAGGCGAACGACGCGATCACTTCGAGGCGGAGGGCAATTTTTGGAAGATGATCTCCCGCGTCTTCAACGAGCGTGAGCGGGTGGAGATCCTCGACGCCATCGACTCGATGCGGGATGCGCTGCAGTACGTGAACGACAAAGCGGAGGCGCAAAAAGACGAGTCCCGGGCCGAGTTTCAACGCGAGCGCATCCGAGAGTTGCTCGACCTCGCGCAGATCGGGAAGCAGCTCCTGGACGCCTTGGTCAGAGATGCCAAAGTCGACGGCACACCCTTGATGAAGGTGTTGCTCGGTGGAAACGAAAAACCGTAACCGGAGGCTCGAATGGACCTTTTAGCACGCCCGCTTCCGCTCCCTTGCGGGGCGACTCATCGCACTCAGCGAAGGACGGGAGCCGGACCTCGACGCATAGTCCCCGACACAGACGCCTATGCGCTCGCGACGAAGTCTTGGTAGGGCTCGCGCGGCTGCCGAAGGAGGCGGTTGATAAAAGAGAGTTGCTCGCGCCAGCAACGCCTCGCCTGGCGCCGCCACACAAATGCGTGGAACGCGTGGAGCTCCCCTTCGTAATAACGGGCCTCGCACTCGACACCCATCGCCCGCAGCGCGCGTTCAAGCCGACGGGTATCGTCGAGCAGCGGATCGCGCGTCCCGATCGGGACAAAAAAACCGGGGAGGGGGCGATCGGGGCGCTCCTTGCGCTCGAACACGTGCAAGGGGTCCGCGAGCTCGAGCTCGCCCGGGGTCGGATCCCGAAGACCGAGTAGATACGAGTCTCGCATCCCTTCGAGGATTTGGTTCACCCAGCGCGGGAGCTTTCGACGTCGGTTCAAACGACCGGGGTCCGTGACCTGGAGCGGTGCACAGGCGGGAGCGACCACAGTCGGGACCAACCCCGTAGCGAACGCACGCTGCGCGAAAGGTTCCGGGCGCCGATAACAGCAACAGATCGTGAGGGCGGTCGCGAGGTTTCCACCCGCCGACTCTCCGGCGAACACCAGGCGACTCAAATCGCCACCGTAGGCCTCGCCATGCTCGGCGATCCATTCGAGGGCCGCGCACACGTCAGAGACCGCGGCCGGGAACGGGTTTTGAGGAGCGAGGCGGTAGTCGACGTTGAATACGAGGTACCCGGCGCGGGCGAATGCCAAACCCATCAGCCAATGCGTGTTCTTGGACAGAAGGTGAAACCCACCCCCGTGCACGTACATCACGATCGGCAGGGGACCCTTGCGATCGATGGGACGGTAGATGTCGAGGCGATGCCGCGGGTTACCGGTGCGCTTGTACTCGATGTTATGGATGACCTCGACGCCGTGCGCTTCGGGCTTCGCGCGCGGGTGAAGACGCCCAATCCTCGAGAGGCCGCCGAAAAAGCCGCGGGCGATCAGAGACTGGGCTGTGTCCCGGAGCCGGCGTGTGGCGCGGCGGACCCAAGAGTTTTGTGGCCGGTTCCTGCGCATACCTGAGCATATGTATCATGGGTGACCAGACCACGCCGCTTCTTGACGTTTATCGGGATTTGGCGGTTTTTTTGCGGTCGGTCCGTGGGGGATCGTATCCAATCGAGGATGGACCCTCCCTCCTTTCGGACAATTGGCGTGGGGCTCTTGGCCAGCCTGCTCTTGCTGAGCTCTTCCGACGTGGCGCATGCTGGGGCTGGCGCGTACCCGAGAACCATCGATGCCTTCGTCGTCCGCGACAAGATCCACAAGGACCTTCCGAAGATCAATCGATGCTACGAGTCGGCGCTGCGGTACGAGCCGGAGCTCGAGGGAAAGGTCTCGGTGCGGTTTGCGGTCATCCGGACGGGCTACGTGAAGGGCGTCCGCGTCGTCGAGAACACGACTGGGAATGCCTCAGTGGAGCGCTGCGTAGCGCGGGTGGTCAGCACCCTGCGATTTCCGCGTCGGCGAACGGGAAAGAGCGTGCGGTTCACATTCCCGTTCGTGTTCACGCCTCAGGACTGAGCGACACTCGTAGTGACGTCATGAAATCGCGCCTGAGCCAGCTCTTCGGTATCGATCTGCGGACGCTTGCGTGGTTGCGGATAGGACTGGCTTTCCTCGTGCTGCTCGACCTCGGTCTCAGGGCGCGTGATTTGTCGGCCCACTACACCGATCAGGGAATCCTGCCGAGGTCTGCCTTGATCACGGACTTCCTAACGCGCTGGAGTTGGTCGTTCCACTTGTTCAATGGAACGGCTGCCTTTCAAGCCATGCTGTTCCTTGTCGCCGCCACCTTCGCGTTGGCGATGCTCGTCGGCTACAAGACTCGAATAGCGACAGTGACCACGTGGGTCCTCCTCTGCTCGCTACAGACGAGGAATCCCGCGATTTGTCCCGCTGTCGATAACGCTCTACGTCTGTTCTTGTTTTGGTCGATGTTCATGCCGCTCGGGGCAGTGTGGTCCGTGGATCAGCTGCTTCATCCGAAGCGCCATCGCAACCCATATCTCTCGGTCGCAGGCGTGGGGTTCATGGCGCAGCTCGCCTTCATTTACATCTTCACGGTGATCCAGAAGAGCGACCCGGCATGGCGAGAAGACTTTACGGCTATCTATTACGCGCTGTCGCTCGACGACATGGCGACGTCGATTGGGCTCGCCCTTCGTTCCTATCCAGGTCTAATGAAGGCGCTCACAGTCATCACCATATCGCTCGAAGCTGCAGCCCCGATCCTCGTGTTCACACCATTTTATACTGCTTGGGTTCGGATGGTGGTGATCCTGGCGATGATGATGCTCCACTTGGGGATGGGACTGGCCCTCACCATCGGCCTCTTTCCGTTCGTGATGTGGGTGGGCTGGTGGGTCTTCATTCCTGGCGTTTTTTGGGATAAAATCGGCGTGACAACCGGCTCATCACCTGAAGGTCCCCATCTCGCCGACCCGGCTACGACGTTCAGTCGCGCGCGTGCGGTTGCGGGGCAAAGCATCACCGCCGCGGCGCTCGTGTACATCCTTCTATACAACCTTCGCGTCAGTGATCCCCAGAACTATTGGGCGGTCGTCTCCCGGCCCGCGAACGCTTTTGGCACCGTACTCAATCTCAAGCAGAACTGGGGAGTGTTCGCGCCACGGCCACACCTGGGAGACGGCTGGTACGTGATGCCAGGGGAGCTGGTCAACGGAGAGACCGTGGACCTCTTCCGCGGTGGTGCACCGGTCCGCTTCGCAAAGCCGGACCGAGTCACCGATGACTTTCCGAACGACCGGTGGCGCAAATACGTCCTTCATCTCCGCGACCCGGGCTCCAAGCAGCATCTTCCATACTACCTGGGTTACCTTTGCCAGCGTTGGAACGAAAAACACCTCGGTACGAATCAACTGGTTCGGTCCGTCAGCGTGTACTTCATGGAAGAGTTCACGCTCCCAGACGGAAAGACGCGCCCAATCGAGAAGCACTTCTTGGCGCGCCACAATTGTCTCGAAGACGACGCCTAGTTTCGTTGTCCAGAATGAACTCGACCCCGTGCCTGGCGGGATTGCGCCGCACGAGTGAGGCGGGCTCGGTTCTACTCGGGGCAGCGGACTTCGACCTCGGCGGCAATCGCCGTCACCCAGGGGTCGTCCCGCGTCTGTGGTTGCCTGCGCAGTCGCTCGAGGTGCTGCATGGCGGCTTGGCGTTCAGCATCGTCACCCGCACGGAGCGCCACCTCGAGGGCCACGAGGGTCGTGCCTCGGGTTTCCCCGGCGAGCCGCGCACGGCCGAGAGCTTCGCGGGCATCGTCGATGTCGCACGCCGAAAGCGCCGCCATCGCGCGAAAGAGCTCGATCGACGTAAAGCCTGGGTAGATGTTCGCGGCTCCGGTGAGGAGGGCGTAGGCCTCGCGCGCCCGTGCTCGCTCGCTCGCGTTCGAGCTCCTCCGCAACCCAGCACGCTCGCCGTCCCTGGCGAGCGGCCGCAGGCTTTGAAGTCCGCGAAGCCATCCGCGCATCGGGCCGCCGTTCGAGCGCGCGTCGAGTCGCGAGAGCTCGACAGCGACCTCGGCATCCGAATAGCTGGGCTCGAGTAGGCCTCTAGTTCGGTAGCCGGGGCCCACGATCCGAAAAGGCGCCAGGGCAGGGGCCGCATCCTCTCGGACGAACAGCGAATGTCCGTCCTCGACGAACGCGAGCTTCCAAGCGGGGCTTTGGCTCAGCAACTCGGTTGCGGGGATGTGATCGGCGCGTGTGTGGTCGACGACCACCGTGTTCACGTCAAAGCCCCTGAGCTGGTCGGCGAAGGCGACGGGATCTGCAAAGCTGTGGGTGACTTTCGCGACGAATTCGGGCCCGTAGAAGGGCACTCGTCCGTCGACGAGAAAGCGCGCCTTCGGGACGGCAAACATCATCGCCCAGCTGTCTTGTATCGTCGCGACGACGCGCGGGTTTTCGACTTCGCGATCGATGACTTCCGCCGACGCCCATGGGTAATCCCTTCGGGCCTCGCCGAGGCCGAATCCAAACGCGGGCACCAGCCGCGAGGTCCAGGCGACGTTCGCGAGAATGGCGAGGCCTACGACGACGGCCATGCTCTTGCCCATGTCGCGAACCGGGGACCGCACCGACAGGCCTGCGGCAATGAAGGGCGTGGTGAACAGGACCTGATGCGCGACGAATCGAGTCGAGCGAAACGCCATCAGGCAGAGCAACACGCAAAACACCGCGTAGCCGAGGCCGAACCGTCCTGTGCGGACCACGGGCCTGAGCGCAACCAGCACCAAGAGGGACGTCACGATGGGTCCGATCAAGAGCCGAGCTGGGTCCTTGGGGGACCACGGCGCCCATTCGACGACGACCTCGCGGAACTCAGCGCGGGCCAGGTGGGACACGGCGTCGGTCACGATCGAGAACCCAAACGGCGTGCACCCGGTGGCGATGGCTTGAAGCGCCAACAGCGCCGCCATCCACCAAAAAGCGGGCGTCCGCCAGGCGAGCACCAGAAAGATCAGCGCGATCAGGGCGCCAAAGAGATGGGAGCCGTGCGCATTGACCCACACGACGTGCATCAAACCGAGGCCGACGAGGATCCATGCCTTCTTTCGACTAGAGCTTCGTTCCGAGTAGAGGGTGCTCACGCCGAGGAGCAAGACCGCGGGAAATACCAAACCGAGGATCTGCGGTCTCACCGTGAAACGGAATCGCGCGATCGGAAGAACGAGGAGAAGCGCGGCAAGCGTCAGGGGGGCCGCCACCGTCGCGCCTGCAGCCAAGCGGTAGGCCAACCAGACCAACGCGTAGGCGAGCAGGCCGAGCGCGCCGCATTTCAGAAGAATCAGCCCGTTTGCGCCGAGGGCGTCATAGATCAGCCAGGTAACGAGGTCGTATCCCCATTCGTAGTTGGTCCATGGCTGGGGCGTAGGCTTCCAGAACGAAAACAGGTCCACGGTCGGAACCCGGCCGAGCTCCGCGATCTGGCGACCCTGCGCCAGGTGGCCATACCCATCGGCGTTGAAAAACGGAAAAAGCCCGGTAAGGAAGAAGGCCAGTGCCGACGCCCACGCACTCCCAGACACGACTCCCCGCGGCACCGGTCGAGTCTCTGCCCAAGCACGACAGGGCGTCAAACAAGTGCGTTCGAGGCCTGGTTTCGCAGCCTCACAGTAAAAAGTTTACATAATATATCTTCTGCGAAATTGGTGTGTAGAACGAGACCGCGGGGTTGCGCTTACGCCCGGCATGCCGGCCTTAGGCCCAGGTTTCGAGTCTAAGCTCTTCGATTCCCGTGAAGTGCTTCGTGTTGGCGCTGACGAGGGTCGCATCCCATGCGATGGCGTGAGCGGCGATCGCGATGTCGAAGTCCTCGATGAGCCGACCGGCCCGTTCGAGCTTTGCTTTGACCCAACCAAAGCAATCACTCACGGCGTCATCCCATGCGACTCGCCCAAGCTCGTTCGAGATGAGGGCCCATCGATCAGCTCCACGAGCAGACGTACCATCTCCTGCAGATGGTGCAGCGCGCAAAGCGGCCCAAGCGCATCCAGCCGCCGAGTTACTGCGCGGCTACCGCGCGACAACTTTTGCGTGTTTTACGTAATTGTTGAGTCGGTGTCGCACCGGGTCTTGGAATGTACGCTCCGACAGCGCATGATTGGGCATCATGAAACGGTACGTCGCGCTCTTTGCTTGCATTTTCGCTCTCACCGCGGCGTGCGGGACCGGTCGGGTGAGCGGCGGGCAAGGCACTGAAATGATGCAAGCTGAGGAGTATGAGCCCGAGACCAAGGTGGAACCGCCCCAAGGCAACATCGACCGAACCTCAGGACCGCTCGACCAACCCGACCCGCCACCTGTGCTCCAAGTCGACCTCGAGCGGCGTCAGCCTCCGCCCGGACCCGACTTGGAGCCGGAGCCGGAGCCCGGCAAGGAATCAGAGTAGCGAAGCAGTGGCAGTGGCAGCGTCAGTGACAGGGTCAGCGACAGTGGCACTGTGTCTACGCCGACCTCCGCTTTCGAATCGCGTGGACTCCGCGCCATGCGAGAAAGAGAATCAGCAGGCCCAAACCGGCCACGATCGAAAGGAGCAGCGGGTCTGGGTTATTGCGAAGGACGTAACGAAAGACCTCTTTTCGCTGGTCGTAGCCATCGGGGACTGGCAACACCTGGAAGTCGCGCACGTAGCTCCGGTAGCCCTCCATCATCTCGGCGAATAACTCGGGCATCTCCTCTTTGAGGTCCGACGCCTCGCCCGGGTCAGTGATGAAGTTGAAGAGATGCCATTCGCCGTCGCCCACCGGCCCTCGATCGATGACGATCTTGTAGTCCCCTTTGAACAAGGCGGCGTTGCCGGCGAGCTCGTATCCGATGGTTTCGTCCGGCTCGTGCGCTCTGTCGGTTTGTCCAGTCACTAGCGGCATCAAGCTCGTTCCGCTGATGTGCTCGACCTCCCGGCCTTCGTAGTCTCCGGCGGGTGGCTTCACTTCGGCGATCTCGAGAATCGTCGGCGCAAGGTCGGTCACGTACGCGAAGGCGTTCGAAACGCTCCCCGTTTTGGCGACCATGCTCCCGGCGATGATCATGGGGACCCGCATGCCGCCTTCGTGAGCGAAGAACTTGTAATAAGCCAACGGCGATGCGGCTGCGTTGCCAAAGCTCGGGCCGATGTCGACGAAGCTACCGCGAGTGCCGAGCGTCTCGTAGTCCATGTTGTAGCCGTGGGTCGCGAACCACAGCCGAAGGTAAATCGCCCGCGCGCCGGTCAACACCTCGGTCCCCTCGGGACCGTTGTCCGAGGTGAAAATGAACACGGTGTTGTCGTATTGATCCGTGTCCTCGAGGTACTCGAGGAGGCGTCCCATGTGGTGATCCATCGCATCGATCATGCCCGCGTACACGGCCATCTCTTTGGACTTGTATTTCTTGTCTTCGTCGGTGAGTGAATCCCAGTCCGCCGTGCTCGACACCGGCGCGAGCTTCGTGTCGATTGGCACCACACCGAGGGCTTTGGCGCGTTCGAGGCGGCGCTCTCGGAGCGAACTCCAACCTTCGTCGTAGTCGCCCATGTATTTGTCGGTGTATTCCTGGGGCGCTTGAACCGGCATGTGCACGGCTTGAAACGGGACATAGGCGAAGAAAGGCTTGCCGTCTGCGCGGTTCGACTCGATGAACTCGATCATTTTGTCGACCAAGAACTTCGAGGAATAGAAGTCCTTCGGCAGCTCGATCTCTTTGCCATCGCCGAACCAGTTCGCCTTCTTGTACATCGGCAGGTACGGCTTTTGTTCCCAGTTGTCGGCGCCGGTGTCAGCCATGGCAATGGTGCGCTCGAAGCCGCGGCGACTGGGCAGGAGCTCCGGGGTCTTTCCGAGATGCCACTTGCCGGACATGTACGTGTGGTAGCCCGCATCCTTTAGGAGCGTTGCGATCGTGACGACGTTGTCACCCAACGTGCCCCGATAGTTCGACGATTCCTCGGCCTGAACCGGAGGGATTGCTTCGGGGATGTTCGGGACCCCGTTGAGATGGCTGTCGACGCCCGTCAGTAGCATTCCACGCGTAGGCGCACAGCTCGCAGCCGTGTGGTAGTTGGTGAACATGAGGCCCTGCTCCGCCAGCGTGCTGATCGTCGGGGTTGGGATCTCGCCTCCGTAGGGCGCCGTGTCGCTGAACCCGAGGTCGTCAGCGAGAATGAGCACGATGTTCGGCGGCGCGGCATGTGCGCCGCTCGCCACCGAAGACATCAGAAGCAAACATCCCATGGCCTCGATAGACAGCTGCTGGCGCCGCCTGCGATAGATATGCGTCAGATGCACGAAGGCCGACATTACACAGCGAATGGGACTCGCGTCCCCCAAAAAGGTCTCGTTGACGGCGAGACACACGAAAACACCGGCGCAACAGAGGATTGAGCGGATAATACCCGTCCTGTGGACGCGACGACCTTCATGTGGATAGCGCTCTTCGTCCTCGGCTACGGGTTGGTATCGAAGCGGCTCGAGCGGACCATCGTCACACCTCCGATGGTGTTCGTGACCCTTGGGCTGCTCTTTGGTAGCGGAAGCTTGGCGGCGCTCAGCATGCACATCGACCAAGGGGTGATTCACGTGCTTGCCGAGCTGACCCTCGTGCTCGTGCTGTTTGGCGATGCGGCGCGCATCGACCTTCGCGTGTTGCGGAACGAGCTCGGGCTGCCGGCGCGCCTCCTCGGGATCGGCATGCCGCTTACCATCATCGCGGGTGCCCTCGCCGCCAAGCTCCTATTCCCGCAGACGACCTGGCTCGAAGCCGCGGTGCTCGGTGCGATCCTTGCACCAACCGACGCCGCGCTCGGTCAAGCCGTGGTCAGCACGCCTTCTGTGCCGCTCCGCATCCGCCAGGCCCTGAACGTGGAGAGCGGATTGAACGACGGCATCGCACTGCCGGTCGTGTTGATCTTTGCCGCGCTTGCCAGCATGGGCGGAGGCGAAGCGCGCACTGCCTCCGAGTGGGTTTGGTTTGCAGCGCGGCAGGTCACCCTCGGGCCGTTGGCAGGCGTTGCGGTGGCGTGGATCGGCGGCCGGTTGATCAACGCCTCGCAGAGCCGGGAGTGGATGAGCGGCAACTTCGGGCGGCTCGCCGGGATCGCCCTCGCCCTCCTCGCCTTCACCGGTGCCGAGCAGATCGGGGGCAACGGCTTCATCGCCGCGTTCGTGGCGGGCATGACCCTCGGCAACAGCCAACGAGGTCAGTGCGAGTATCTCTACCAGTTCCTCGAAGCCGAGGGGCAGCTGCTGGTTCTCCTGGTGTTTCTGCTACTCGGCGTGCACCTCGCCTGGCCGACGATCGCCGAGGGCAGCGGCCGCATGTGGCTCTACGTCGTTCTGAGCCTGACGGTGGTTCGAATGGTGCCCGTTGCGATTTCGATGATGGGAAGTGGATTGCGCGCTCCAAGCGTGGTCTTCCTGGGCTGGTTCGGGCCGCGCGGCCTGGCGTCACTTTTGTTTGCGATCCTGATCTTGGAAGAAGCCGCCCTCCCCCACGGTCCCTTGGTTTTCGACGTCGTGATCCTCACCGTGCTGGCAAGCGTGTTCGCACACGGCATGAGCGCTGCGCCCGCAGCGCGGTGGTACGGCCGGGCGGCAAGCGATGCGGCGCACTGCCCCGAAGAGCACAAGGCCGTCGTCGAGCAACCGCTTCGCATGTGAGAGACGCGGCCGCTCGATCGCGTCGCACGATCACTACCAACCGTGGAGGCTCAGCCCTTCCCCGGGCTTGTACCCCACCTGGCGCTGCCGCACGACGTTGTCCTTGTCCATCAGAACCAAGGTTGGGGTACCGCTCACCCCATAAGCGAGAAAGCTGGCGCGCAGCCGGTCGGTGGCGATTAGCGAGAAGAACTCCTCTGGGTGCGTATCGAGAAAGCTGGCGACCCTGTCGCTGTCCTCGTCGGTGATCGCCAACACTGGAATGCCCTGCGCGTGCGCAAAGGCGATCACTTCGGGTACCGCCTTCTTGCAGGGCAGACACCAGGTGGCCCAGAAGAACAGGAGATGAGATCGACCCTCCAGATCAGGCAGGCTGCCGCCGCCGACCTGCTCGAGACCGGTCGGCAGCGAAGGCGCCAGCTCTCCGAGCTTCGGCGGTCCAGGCAGCTCGGGCCATTCGAGCGGGAGCGGGCGCAAGACCGGCGAGGCGACGAACTCAACGTCCTCGTCGCGCTCCGGACCGGGGCGGATCACCCGCAACGGCATCGGCGTGTTCCGCGGAGAGGTCATCGTCCATTCACGAAGCTGACCGTAGAAGTCGAACGTTCTATCCGGAGGTCCCAACACGACGTCGCCGACCGCGAGACCCGCCTCCAGGGCCGGTGATCGGGGAAAGACCGCCTGCAGCCAGCTGGCGCCGGCCGGTATCTGGCGGCCAGCGCGCACCCCTTGGGGCACCGCCGCGTACTTCACACCGAGCCACGACGGCAGAACGTCCTCCAGCAGCTTGCGCTCGTCGCTGAGCGGCGGGAAGGGGTCGACCAGGGGTGGCTCGAGCGCGAACCACCGCCGCCGAAGCTCACCAGGCTCAAACGCTTCGCAGCTCAAGAGGGAATCCAGGGCCTGCTGTTGGTTCCGGCGGCGCTCGGCTTCGGCCTCTACGGTCGCACGCTCGGCGAGCAGGACTCGACCCGCGACGGCCATCAGTACGGACCGCATCCGGTGCAGGGCCCCACCCCGAACGTCCAGCCGCCACCGTGCCTGCGACGCCCCGCGCGCGCGCTCGCGGAGCCCTTCGAGTCGTTCCCAGATCTCCTGTCGGTCGCGCACGAACGGCTCGAGCTCGGACAGCAGCTCAGCGAGAAGGACGCCCCTTTGCTCGGCGTCGAGCTTCTGCAAATGGGCTTGCTGGAGGAGCTCTTGCCACTCGGGCAGCTCCCGCATGAACTTCCGCAGGGTCTCTTCCTTGACGTCGACCAGGGTCCCCTTCCATCGCTCGGAGAAGTCCTTCATCTTGTCCGCGAGCGGCCGGAGCTCGCCTTCGTAGCCCTTCAACTCCGCGAGACTGCGCGGACTGAACGTGCCAAACGCCTCGCCGATCCCGTCGAGAAGCCGGATCTCGGGCTCCCAGGCTGCGCGTTCCTGCCATGCCTTGGCGAGCAGCGAATCGACCAGCGACTCCAACCCTACCCCACGAGCCGCAGACTCCTCGGCAACCAGCCGCTCGAGATACAAGTCGCTGGTGCGCATCGGGACATCCGGAGTGCTATCGGTGAGCAGCACGTCGAGATGGGCCTCGTCGGTGGTCGGGTTGCGGTCGAGCGCGTCGATAAAGCGGAACGCGTGACCGATTCGGTCCCGATCGCGCCCTTCCGGATAGCAGCCGTAGGCCTGGCGATCGCGCGTCGTCGAGAAAAAGCCGCAGGCATCGCCGCCGGGCTCGCCGGAGAGATCGTCGTAGATGGTGGCCGCAAACGTGCCCGAGTAGCACTGGCTCATCACCATCACCGTCTGGACACCCGGCCTAAGCTGTCCAAGGAGCCCCTTGAACTCCTCCACCGTCAGCTTCTCTCGCCACAGCGAGATGGCGCCGTTGTCCGGTTGCTGGCGATTCTGCGTCCCATGGTCGGTCACAAAGACCAACAGCCGATCGCCTGGCAACAGGTCTTCCGCATCGGCGAACCACTTTTCCAGGGCTTCCTTTCTGGCCGGATGCAGGGTCACTCCAGGCCAACGGGTATCGGTGACCTCGGTCTGCGGCTTGAGCTTCTTGCCGATGCGCGTCCCCTCGATGAGCCAAAAGCCGTCAGGTTGCGTATCGCGAACCGCGAGATCCGGCGCCTCGTCCGCACCGTCGGCAGAGAAGATGTGAATCCGGTCGCGGGGCAGGCCACGCGCCAGGAGCACCTGCACCATCTCTTGCAGGTGGTGCAGATGGCTCTGGTAGTTCGACTCGGGCCGGGAGCCGCCGTTGATCAGCAGGGCGTGGGTGACGCCCTCTTCGGTGGCAACGGCCTCGGGGACGCGCGCTTTCGTCGCGTCGTCTCCCGTCAGCAGTCCCTGGACCAACCAAAGGGCGGCGAGGGCGTTCCCCACCAGGAGCGCGGTGAGCAACCAAAAGGCGGCTAGCGCAACACCCGCACCCCAACGCCAAGGGTACACATTTCGTGGTTGCGTCATGACGATCGCTCAATCGCTAGACTCTCATACTCTCCTAGGCGCGCAAAGCGGCGCGAGCACAGCCAGCAGCCGCCACATCGCGGCGATCCAGACGGCGAGCTACCCATCGGACCCACGCCGGGTGCCGACCTTGCGCGTGCGATGTCCCTTCGACGGTCGGAATCGGACATCGTGCACCGAGCGTCCTGTTCCTCGGCTGGTTCGGGCCCGCGCGGCCTGGCGTCGCTGTTGTTTGCGATCCTGATCTTGGAAGAGGCCGCCCTCCCCCACGGCGACCTGGTCTTCGACGTCGTGATCCTCACCGTCCTTGCAAGCGTGTTTGCACACGGCATGAGCGCCGCCGCTGCGAATTGTGCGGCCGAATGGCGAGCCGACGCGACGCACTGCCCCGAGGAGCACAAAGCCGTCGTCGAGCAGCCGCTACGCATCTGAGGTGCGACGCCCGTCAAACCGACGTAGGCCTTTTGGCTCACGTTGTTCGCATTGCTCACGGAAGTGCCATTGCCTGTATTGTAGTGGCGCTTGCCTCGCGTTCAGAGCGAACCGAGAAGTAACTTTAAGTATAGACAACTTCAGCCCCCTAGCGGTATAGCGGTCGTCCACCGTACTGGACGGGTGACTAGCCGCGTTCAGAACCGTTTGCGCTTGCTCAAGCCGGGCACGGAACGGGAAGGAACCAATCGTTTCGCAAGGAGTTGGAGATGGAACGAAACAAGGTTGTTATACACAAGCGCAGTGTTGCGTTCGCGCGGCGCTTTTTGACGAGCGTGGCACTACTCGGTCTGTCGGGTGTTACCGCGCTCGGCTGTACCAGCGGAGGCGACGAGAGTGTGGGCAGTTCCGTGCAGGCGGTTCACGACGTCGGACTCTTTGAGCTCGATGTCGTCGATGGCACGGGAGACGGCAACACCATGGACGACGTTCTGGTACCGGGCGACGACTGGGAGAACGTCTTCAATGGTACGTCCGGTGCGTTTGCCACTGCGTTTATCCAAGATACGTTCGCAAATAACGAAATCCCGGGCCCCTTCGAAGGGAGAACGCCCGAGATCAGCTTCTTCACGGGCGGCGGGTCCAAGGACACCGAATGCTTGCAGGATCCTTGCGGACCCGGTGCAAGTGACCCGGCGGACGGAGCGGGCGGCCCGTGGCTGTACGACACGTTCAACGACCAAGTGCCCGACAAGAATGACATCGTCAATGCGTTCGCTGCGGCCTACGACGACCCGAACGACGGGCATACCATTTTCTATTTCGGGCTCGACACGTACGCGGAGCAGGGCTCCAACAACGTGGGTTTCTGGTTCTTTCGGCAGCCGGTGACCTTGTCGGGGCAGACCGCGGACGGCGATCCCGTCGCAGGCAATGACGGCATACTCGGCACCGACGACGACAACACACCGGGAACGTTCATCGGTGACCACAGCGACGGGGATATCTTCGTTGCGGCCGAGTTCACCATGGGCGGCGGCGTGGGCGCCATCCAGGTGTACCGATGGGACAACACAATTGGGCCCGGCAACAAGCCGGTGGGTCCAGTCCTGCTCGTCGGTGGAGCCGATTGCGCAAACGTAGCGGCAGGAGATGACGTCTGCGGCGTGATCAACGAGACAACCAAGACGGGGGACCCAGTTTTCCCGTATCTCGACAAGGACGGCAACACGGAGTACGACCCGGCGGTTTTCGCTGAGTTCGGACTCGACATCACGGCGCTGCTCGGACAGGACATCGGCTGCTTCAGCTCGTTCGTGGCTGAGACCCGTTCGTCTCAGTCGCTAACGGCGCAGCTCAAAGACTTCGCCCTCGGCGCGTTCCCGGTCTGCGGCATCGAGGTGACCAAAGAGGCCGATGAACTCTCCAAGGTGGGCGATGACGTCAACTATTCGGTCACCGTCGAGAACACCGGCCGCGCGACGCTCTACAAGCAGAGCATCACCGACAGCCTCGCAGGAGATCTGACGAACGCGGCCAACTCTGATTGCGGCGCGTCACTCGCTCCCGGCGCGAGCTGCACGATCACCTACAGCCGGACTGTGGAAGAAGGTGATGACGATCCACTCGTAAACACGGTTGACATCGTCTACACCGAGTTCGCCGATCCCACCTCGCTCGAGTTCACGGACAGCGATGATGCGGAAACGAACCTGTTCCAGCCGTCGATCTGCTTCGGCGGCGATGACCCGGACTGCGTCGCTACCGGCAAGTCAGCGTCTCCGACGCTGCTCCTGATCGGTGGCAATGTCGACTATACGTTGACACTCGAGAATACGAGCTCGGGCGACACTCCGACGCTGGTGTGCGACATCAGCGATCCCGTGCTCGAGATTGATCGGAAGGGTGTGATGCTGATGCCGGGTGACACCGAAGTGATCATGAAAGGCAAGATGTTCAGTGATCCTGCGAACGATCCGTCATGCAGCTTCGACGGCGACATCGAGTGCACGAACACCGCTACGGTGCTCTGTTCGCCAGAGGGTTTTCCGAATGAGCTTTCAGGCGAGGATTCCGTCACGATCACTGTGATTCCAGAGGAGCAGGCGCTTTCGGTCGCAAAGAATGGGCCGGAAATCTCCAAGGCCGGCGACACGGTCGAATACACGGTGAGCATCAACAACATCGGTGCGCTCGACCTGACACTGGATTCCATCACCGACAGCCTGGTTGGGGATCTGACCGATGGCACCACCAACGGGGCGATTACATCGTTTGACTGCCCCGTGGCGCCAACCAAGCTGCTGATCGGTGAGTCCTGCACCATCACCTACGAATACGTGGTGCAGATCGATGACCCCGATCCACTGTTGAACACGGTAACCGTGGAATTCAGCGATGGATTTGGTGGCTCCGGTACGCTGACGGACGGGCATACGGTTGATCTCATCGATCCCAGCTTCACGGTAACGAAGACCTGCACGAACGAGCCTGTGCCGCAGGACGGGCCGGCGACGTTCTTGGTCACCATCGCGAACACCGGCGATGTGGAGCTGATCGTGACCGCAGATGACGGCATCGGGACCTTCCCGCTGGCGGCTGGCGATTCAAAGGATTTCGATGTGAGCAAGCCGGGTCCGTTCGCAGGACAAGCAACCGTGAGCAACACCGTGACGGCCTCGTGGGTGCTGCCGGAATTCACCGGTTTGCCCAATACGGACGAGGCGATGGCTTCGGACACCTGCGTCGTGGCGGGTGAGGCCAAGATCATCAAGCTGACCCAGGGCGAACCCAACGAGTCACCAAACCCAGCGACGCAGAATTGGGTGTTCCAACTCCAAGACTGCGGGGTTAATGGCTGCACACAGGACGATCCGGTCATCGGAACGGTCATGTCGCCACCTTCGATGGTGGCATTCGATGCGGACCTCGTCCCATACCAGTTGGATCCGTACCGGGTGTATCGGCTCTGCGAGGTGGCGATTCCCGCTGCCTGGACGAACACCTGGATGGGCGACGCCAACGACGACGGGACTCCGGAGACGCTCATTCCGTTCGTACCGGCCGTCAATGACGATCCGGTTGCCGTGCCGCCGGGCTGGAGCAATGTCTTCGATCCGATGTACGCGCCGCCACCGGCCATCTATTCAAACGATGAGCGATGCATCAACTTCGTCGCTGACGCCGGAGCAACAGAGGTCTTCGAGATCAACAACGAGTTCCCAGGCGGTGAGCCGCGCACCATCGGCTACTGGAAGAACTGGGACTCCTGCTCCGGTGGCGGCCAGGTCGACACGGCCATCGAAAATGGCGGTGGAACGCCCGCAGAGCGCCTCGGCAGTGGCAATGCGCTGCTTGATGATGTTTTGCAAGCCCCGGGGATCACGGTCGGATTGCTGAACATGATCGCAGACGATGACGTCTTTGACTGCGACCAGGGCACCCAGGATGCGGTCAACATCCTCGACAAGCGAGACATCGCGAGTGGCAAGAAGAAGGCCAACGACGCAGCCTATGGGCTGGCGGCTCAGCTGTTGGCGGCAATCGCCAACGACACCGCTGGCGCTGGGGTGTGTCCGGAAGCCGGGCAGGCCGTGATCGATGGGCAGATGTTGCTCGTGGATATCGGCTTCACCGGCACGGGTGACTACTTCTCCAAAGGAACCACTGAGATCAACAGCCGGACCAAGCAAGAAGCCAACGAACTGGCCGGGATCCTCGATTCCTACAACAACGGAACGCTCTGCGTACCGTAAATCAGCGCTTTGAGCTGAAAAAGGGGCCCGGCCACATGGCCGGGCCCTTTTTCTTTCTGAAGTGTGCCGTGCTTATCCTCAGCCTGGCATGCGGCGGATGTCTTAGCTCGACCAGCTCAGCGCAAGGGCCAAAGGCGAAACTGAGTATCACCGCACTCGAGCACGTCGTCCCCGAGGGCAAGCGCGCAAGGGTCCGAATCCAACGCGACCGAACCGCGGGGGACCTGGCGGTGACTCTTTCGATCGGCGGAGACGCTGTCTTCGAAGCGGATTACGCCGTCCGCGGTGCGGATGAAGTTGATGCCAATACGGTGTCTGCAATCATCCCCGCTGGACAAGCCTTCATCGAGTTGGTCCTCGAAGCCCTCGATGACGTTGCGGCGGAAGCTGCTGAAACCGTCATCCTGAATCTCGAGGCGTCAGATGCCTATTCGATCGATCGATCTGCAGGCCGTACGACCTTGAGAATCCCACAGAACGATTTCGTCGTGACGACGGTCGCCGACGCAGGTGAGGGTTCGTTGCGCCAGGCGATTCTGAATGCCAACGCTCTTCAGGGTCCGGATAGCATCACGTTCGATTCGACGGCCGGTCCCTTTGCAACGCCGCAGAAGATCGCGCTGGCGACCGACTTGCCGGCTTTAGTCGGCGAGGTCACCATCGACGGGTACATCGAAGGCAGGCTCTGGAAACCGAGTGGCGTGACCGTGAGCGGGGAACATCAACGCCGCGTGTTTTTTTTAGCTGAGGGAGCGAAGGTCACGTTGAAGCACCTCACGATCTCGGCGGGTCATTCAGAGAAGGGCGGCGGGATCGTCAACCGGGGAGATTTGGTGGTCAAGGGCGTTACCTTCTTTCGCAACCGCGCCTCTTCAGATGGCGGCGGCATTGCGCACGTGGGCGGCAGCCTCGTCGTCATCAACAGCACGTTCGTCGGCAACCGAGCGGGGAAAGCCGGGGGCGGCTTGGCCAGCGAGGCCCCCCTTACGGTCACCAACTGCACGTTCTCCGGCAACAGCGCCCGGGTCGGGGGCGGGATCTACAGCGAGGGCCCGATGCTGCTGCGCAACACCATCGTGGCCAACAGCGAGGGCGGCAGCGCGGACTGCGCGGCTGCCGGGCCGGTTGACGCGAAAAGCGTCCACAATCTCATCGAGGCGAACGACGGGTGCGCCGAGCCAATCAGCCGCGCAGATCCAAGGCTCGGCAAGCTCGGGGGCTATAACGGGCCCACGCAAACCCTTCCGCTCAGCGGGGGGAGCCCCGCGATCAACTTGGGCGACAATGCGTCGGCCGTCGATGAGCGCGGCGAGCCCCTCCGCTGGGACCAGCGCGGTCGTGGCGATCCTCGGAGGGTTGCGGGCATCACCGACATCGGTGCCTTCGAGCGTCAAGCCTTTGCTGTGCTCGAGGTGGACACGGTAGTCGATCTCGAGTTGCGGGCTTGCACGCGGGCCGCCAACGACTGCCCCTTACGCGGCGCCATCGAGCTGGCCAACGCCACCGAAGGGCCGGATTTAATCCGCTTCGACTCGCGTGTGTTTGCCGCTGTACGGCGCCTGATGCTGGACCGGGCGCTGCCCGAGGTTCGTGGAGAGCTGACGCTCGACGCCCGTGGCGCGGGCGGCGTCACTCTGGTGGGCAGCGCGGGCCTCCTCCCTACAGCGCCGGGCGCTCAGCTGATACTGCGAGGGGTAAGGCTCGAGGAACTCCGGTAGCTCTGGCGCGGACCGCGGCGGCAACGCTTTCGCAGGGGTCTCGCGCACAATGCGTGCTGACATGTCGCTGCGAGCAGCGACACGTCGCCACAAGTAGCGACAATCGGTCGACACTTTCAGTGCTGCGGCTCACAGGTTTGTCGATCTGCGCGATTGCCTGCGCTTTAGGGGTTGCCACCTCCCGACTCAACGGCCAGATTAGCCCTTAAGGAGTAGGGGGATGTCCAGAAAATCAGCGGAGGTACTGCTCTCCGGTCGCGCCGCGCGCGTGCATCTCGTATGGCTCGTCGCGCTCAGCATCGCCTTGCTACTGGCGCCGCGGACCGGGATCGCGGCGCCCGGGAAACGCGGGCAAGTCGTCGCTGTGGAGGGCAAGCTGGAGGTCATCGTCAGCGATGACTTCGAGCGCGGACAGGCAGAGCGACGTTTCACGCTCGAGGAGTCGGTAACCGGCAAGCGCTGGGAGCTCCGCTTCGAACAAGAAGCACCTCAGGGCCTGATGACCGGAGCGAGGGTTCGTGCGCGTGGTCTCCCGAGCGGCAAGGAGCTCATCGTAGACGCCAACGGAAGCGGTGGGGCGGGCGTCACGACGATCGCGGCGGGTCAGCTCATGGTCTCTGGAGAGCAGCGCACGCTCGTGATGATCGCGAACTTCCAGGACGCCGATGTGAGTTGTTCCGTGGACGCGGTACAGGATCTCATGTTCACAGATCCGTCCGACGGGTCCATCGACGACCTTTACCGGGAGACTTCGTTCGGCGAGGTCTGGTTCACGGGGGACACGGTGGGCCCCTTCGACATCGGTTACTCGAGCTCCACTTGCGATGTCGCGGGCTGGTCTGAGGCGACCGATGCCGCTGCGAGGGCGAGTGGCATCGACCCCGACACCTACATGCGCAAGGTCTACGTCTTGCCGCCCAACGTTTGTCCGGCGGTTGGATCCGGGACCCACGGGGGAAACCCGAGCCGGGCCTGGATCTTTCGGTGTGGGATCCCAGATGTCTATGCGCACGAGCTCGGCCACAACCTCGGCATGCAACACGCCTCAACCCCGGAATACGACTACGGCGACAACACCGACTTCATGGGTCTCGCTTACAATCGGCTGCGCCAGGTCAATGCTCCCCACAAGGAGCAGATGGGCTGGCTGCCAGCTACGACCATCACTTCGGGCGGAACCTATCAAGTGGCGCCGTTGGCGCCTGACCCCAGTCAAGTTGGCGCGCATCAATCTTTCAAGATCGCAAAGCCCGACACGGGCGACTTCTATTACCTGTCGTTTAGAACCGCGACCGGCTTTGACGCCAACCTGTCCTCGATTTATCTCAACCGCCTGAGCGTGCACGAGGGCGACGGAGCGACCAGTCAGAAAACGTATCTTCTAGCGCTGCTCCCGGACGGGGAAAGCTTTTACGACGCCGTCAACGGAATCACATTCACCCAGCTCAGCCACTCGCCCAACGGCTCCACGTTTTCGGTTTCGTTTGATGGGGCCTCGAGCGATCCATGTGCCGGTGTGGTCTGCCAAAACGGTGGCACCTGTGACGCCGGGTCTTGTCTTTGTGCCGCGGGCTTTGCCGGAGCGTTTTGCGAAATCAACATCGATGATTGTGCGTCGGTGGTGTGTCAAAACGGCGGCCTCTGTGTCGACGGAGTCGACTCTTACACCTGTGAGTGCCCCATGGGCTTCACGGGGGCTCACTGTGAGACCAACGTCAACGACTGCGCCGACAATCCTTGCCAGAACGGCGGCATCTGTGTGGATGATGTGGCGGGCTACACCTGTGACTGCGCCCTGGGCTTTGAAGGCACGCACTGTGAAATCGACACCGACGATTGCACGCCGAATCCCTGCCAAAACGGCGGCACCTGTTTCGATGGGCTGAGCTCCTATGCGTGCGAATGCATTGATGGCTATACAGGCGCATCGTGCGAGCTCCCGCCTCCCGGTGGAAATCGGGCGCCACTCGTGTCCCTGAGCGTGAGTAGCACCTCGGGCGAGGCACCGCTCGACGTTGCGGTCGAGGCAGCGGCCTCCGACGCCGACGGTCAGGTCGTTGCCTACGCCTGGTCATTCGGCGACGGAAGCTCGGAAGAGACCACGACGAATGCGACCTCTCACACCTACACGCAAAAGGGCCGTTACAACGCTTGCGTCACGGTGACCGACGACCAGGGCGCAATCGCCACGGACTGCGCGAAGATTCGCGTCGTGTCCAAAGGCGGCATCGGTGGTTCCAAAGGCAAGGGGAATAACCGAAAGGCGCTCACTCTCGAAAGCGCTCCTTTACCCGACGGTTGCGATGTCGTCTGGGAGTTTTTCGCCATCGACATGGACGACGCACGGACGGCCGCGGGAGCATGGAATGTGGTCGAGGAAGCGGTCGTGACCCATGGGAACTCGAAGTCGAAGAGCGGACGGCTGCCCGCCTGCTTCTCGCTACACGAAACCTACGAGCTCTGCGCTTCTTTGGGCGATGGGGAGGCGAGGTGTTGGTTGATCGAAGTGGACGCCAACGGGGACTTGAACTTGCTCGAGGGCGATGCCGACCGGTTCACGGCAAGTGAAAGCAGCATCACGGAAGAACCGCGCCCGACCCAGCTTTTGGGTGGATGCAGTGCGATTCCCACGGGCCAAATCGACCTTTGGGACCTGCTCCTGCTCGCTGGGTTGTTCTCGCTCTGGTCGCGACGCCGACGTCGTCAAGGAGCATAGGAGAATGTCGAACTAGCAACCTGCAGCGTTAGCCGAGGCGCCCTCGACCTGCGTTCCAGCGAAGCCGTGGAACCATCCAAATCGCCTCGACGAAAATGCTCCCCGACATCTTGCTCTGTCCGACGCGTCGATCGACGAACACGATTGGAATTTCCACCACGCGGAAGCCTTTGAGAATCGCTCGATAGGTGAGCTCGATTTGAAACGAATACCCTTCGGATTGCACCCGATCCAACCCGATCGTTTCGAGCACCTCGCGTCTGAATCCCTTGAACCCGCTCGTGAGGTCCCGCACCTGCAGGCCGAGGATCGAGCGACTGTAGAAGCTGCCGCCCTTGGAGATGAAGCGGCGAACGGGGCCCCATCCCTTCACGTCGCCGCCCGGCACGTTTCTAGAGCCGATCACTAGGTCCGCGCCCCGATCGAGGGCCTCGACGAAGCTCGGCAGGTACTTCGGATCGTGCGAGAGGTCTGCGTCCATCTCAAAGAGGTACTCGTAGTCGCGCTCCAATCCCCAGGCGAAGCCCGCGAGATAGGCCGTGCCGAGGCCCTGCTTCCCCGCGCGGTGCAGTACGTGAACCCGCGGATCGCGCGCGGCCATCTCGTCAGCCAGTGCTCCGGTGCCGTCGGGCGACGCATCGTCGACCACCAGGACATGTGCCTGCGGGAGAACCTCCAAAACACCTGCCACCAGCATTTCCAGGTTGTCACGCTCGTTGTAGGTGGGTGTCACGATCAAGGACCGGACGGGCATGCCGGGCCGATGGTACACGATTCGTCATCCGGGGGTTGGCGATGCAGCAACAACAGCGATAGTCGTCTACTCGGAGGGACACGGACACTGCCCCTACTGACCCTGTACATCCTCCCTCCCCGATGCGAATATCGCCGACGCCCCGGCATTTGCGGGCGAAGGAGGACGGCATGGCGCTAGGAAACAAAGTCGCGGCGGAGTTTGTCGGAACGTTTTGGCTGGTCTTTGGCGGTTGTGGCAGCGCGGTGCTTGCGGCCGCGTTTCCCGAGCTTGGGATCGGCTTTGTAGGCGTCTCGCTCGCGTTTGGGCTTTCGCTCCTGACGATGGTCTATGCGATCGGCCACATCTCCGGGTGTCACATCAATCCGGCCGTCTCGGTTGGCCTCTTGGTCGGCAGGCGGTTTCCCGCGTCCGAGCTCGTTCCTTATATCATCGCGCAGGTCCTTGGTGCGATTGCGGCGGCGGGTGTCCTCTATGTCATCGCGTCCGGCAAGGCTGGCTTCGAGGTGGGCGGCTTTGCATCCAATGGCTACGGCGAGCATTCCCCCGGCGGCTACTCAATGACCGCGGCCCTTCTCGCCGAGATTGTTCTCACGTTTATCTTCCTCTTCATCATCCTCGGTGCGACGGACAAGCGCGCTCCGACCGGGATCGCCCCCATCGCGATCGGTCTTGGGCTGATCGTCATCCACTTGGTGGGCATCCCCGTCGACAACCTCTCGGTGAACCCCGCGCGAAGCACGGGTACCGCCGTCGTTGCCGGTGGGTGGGCTCTCGAGCAGCTTTGGTTGTTCTGGGTCGCACCGATCGTTGGCGGTGCCTTGGCGGGCGTGGTCTACCCGATGGTCGCCGGCGACGGCTGAACGTGATCGCTCAGTTCACCCGCAGGAAGAGGAACTGGCCGCCATTCGACAGCGCGCCGCCGAAAGCACCGGACACTGCGGGCGTCGCCGAAAAACCAGAGCCGCCCTCGGCGCGTGCCACCTCGCGTCCGTCCGACAACGCCAACGCGAAAAGCGAGCCCTGGGTTTCCCCATAGATGACCGTCCCGGTGGGAGTCACCACCGGTGGCGTGGGTGCCCCTCGCTCGGGCGACTTCTCCCACTTCACTTCGCGTGATCGAAGATCGAGCATGAAAACGCCACGGCGCGCCGACGACACGACCAGCATTCGTCCCGCCAGCGCCAGCCCGGTTACCCCCTTGAACGTCGAGTCGCGCCATTCGACCGTTCCGCTCTTCGCGTCGAGTGCATAGAGGCCCGCAGTGAACGAGGCGATGAGGAGTGTGCCCCGGTAGATGATCGGCGTCGTGTCGACGTCGAAAAACTGGGGCACGTTGCCAGGTCGCCGCTCGACATCGGTTGCGGTTTCGAGCTCCCACAGGAGCCGTCCGTCCAAGGGGTTGATGGCCGCGACGGCACCATCGGTGAACGCCGCGTACAGGCGCCCTTCTTCGAGCAGAAGCCCAGCGTGCCCAGAGATCGTGATCTCGTCGGTAGGCTCCTTCTCGTAGACCCAGAGCACTCGGCCGTCGTCACGTGCGAGGGCCGTGATGACGTCGTTCTCGCCGACGATGTACATGGCGTCCGCCGTGAGCACCGGCGTCGTGCGAAGAGTCCCCGAAACCTTGGATTTCCAACGCACGTCCCCTTCGACGTCGAGGGCGTGCACGAAGCCGTCCACAGATGGCAGGTAAAGCTCGCCTGTATCTTCGTCGATGGCTGGCTGCGACTCGATTTGGGCGTCGGTGTCGTATAGCCATAGCCTTCGTCCGTCGACCCGGAATGCGAAGAAGTTCCCGTCGGTCGTTCCGATATAGACGCGCTTCTGCCGAGAATCGAAGCCAGCGGTCGCGAGCTGTACGGGTATGTATCGCGCATCGCCCCGGTTGGTCAGCTGCTTGGACCACCGCACGTTGAACCCGCCCTCCCCCGGAGGCGCGTAGTTCTCGCCCTCGGCCACCCAACCAAACGTATCCGCCTTGTTGGCTCTTCTCGCGGCCCCACACCCAGGGCATGCGAGGGAAAGGACGAGGACGATCAGCGCGGCGCGGTGGACGACCATTGCTCAGGGAGCGGGCTGACCCGACTGTTGCTGACGAATCATTTCGTTGAGCTGCTCCTGCAGCCCTCTCATGTCGGGGCCGGGCGCCGGCGCTAGGCTTGGGTCGATGAGTGCGAGCCGTGACTCCGCCTCCGCGCGCGTGAACGGAAGCGATGGAGCATTGGGTTGACGGAGGTCGGCCAAGATGCCGCGAAGCTTGACCTTCGCCTCGTCCATCTTGCCCTGCTGCATCAGGATGCGCGCCTGGTGGTAGCTGGCGATCGGCGCGACTTCCTTGCTGAGCGTGCGCAACGCATCGAGCTGCTCGAGCGCCTGTTCGAAGGACTGCTCCGCTTCGAGTGTATAGGCGATGCCTTCGAGCGCGGCCCACTTGAGGTTTTCGTCGTCGGTGCTTTCGAGCGCGGCCTCGTAGGCGTCGCGTGCTTGCTCGAGCTTGCCCTGTCCGTAAAGTGCCCGGGCTTCCCCCAGCAGCGCCCAAGTCGCGGCGACCGTGCCCTCGTGGTCGCGCACGACGGCGGCGTACAGTTCGGCCAGCTCTGCGTCGTCGTAGATGTTGGCGTCGAGGACCGCGGCGAGCTCCTTGCCCGCCGCTTCGCTCTTGCTTTCGGCAAACGTCGACCATGCGATTCCGATCGCAGCGACGAGAAGCACACCGCCGGCCGCGAGCCCGAGCGGCTTGAGGTTCTCGGCCAGCCAGTCTTTCGCGACCGCGGCCTGGGCGAGGGCCTTGTCCTCGACGAGCTCGGCCTGACGCCCGCGTTCAGCGGCCTTGCGGGCAGATTTTGCCGCGCGCGCCGCCGCGAGGCGCTGTCCCGGAGTGAGGGGCGCTTGTTTCTGGTTCTCCGCGGGATCGTTGGCCAAAGCTTCCTCCAAGGACCCGGAAATCCGGGCAAATCGGTTGCCGACTATACACGTGGCCCCGAGGCAGTCAACGTAGCCTCGCATGCGGCGCGACGCCCGTGCTAGAGCGCTCGCTGTGCGGAGCACTGCCTCGGTCTGCGCGACCCTCGTCGCGCTCGTTTGCGTTCCGTCGACCGCCGCGGCTTATGAAGACCAGGCGACGCTCGCGCTCGAAGTCGGGTGGGCCGGAATCCCGAGCTCGAGCACCCTTCCCCGCAACGGCATCGATGTAGGTCTCAGCGCTGGCTTCGGAATCACCGATGCCTGGGGAATCCAAGGCGTCGTCAGCTACAACGTGTTTCCCGATGAACGACGTCTTCAGATGGGGGTGGCTGGGCTCGAGGCGATCTACCTTCTCGACATCGTCCGATTCGTGCCGTTGTTCGGTTTCGGGCTCGATGGCATGGTGAGCGGGCGCGCCCACAGGACGAGAGGCGATTTCGCCCTGCATGCCCTAGTGGGCTTCGACTATCTGATCAGCGACCGTTGGTTGGTCGGGCTCGCCGCGCGCGGCTATTGGGTGGCCACCAACGCGAACAGCTTCCTCGACCCTTTCATCGTCACCGTCGCGGCCCGCGTCGGGGTGCGATTCGACACTCGCTGACACCCTGCCCCGAAGCCCTGCGAGCTTTGCCGGGCCGATGCCTCGGACACGGATCAAATCCGCCACCTGGCGAAATGGACCCGTCTCCTCCCGATGCACGACGATCCGTCGTGCGATCACCGGCCCAATCCCCGACAACGCCTCGAGCTCCCCCACCGAAGCCCGATTGACATCCACTAAAGGGGACAGTCCCCTTTTCTGCGGGGTTAATTCCGAGGTCGCACTGGGAGGTGTGTTGAAAAAGGGGACAGTCCCCTTTTTGCGTTGGGGGATTTCGAGGGCAGTGTTGGAGCCAAGAGCGCAGCAGCAGAGGAGCAGGACGACCGCTGCGGCCGACCGAGTTGGGGATGCAGACCGAGCCTCGGGCACGAGGCTCTATCGGTCGTGTTGGCTACGGTGTTGCCGGAGGGCTTAGCTGGCAGGGTCTCCGAGCTCGAAACCGTCGTGAAGCACCACGACGGCGCGGTCTGCGTGCTGGTCCTCGATGAGGCACGAAGTCTTGATCTCGCTGGTGCTGATCGCCTCGATGTTGATGTCGGCGTCGGCGAGCAGTCGAAACATGCGTGCCGCGATGCCCGCGTGGTTGCGCATCCCGACGCCGACGATCGAGACCTTGGCGACCTCGTCGTCGCGGGTGACCCCCTCCGCATCGACACTATCGACGACTCGGGTGGCTATCGCTTCGGCGCGGTCGGCCTCTTCGCGGCTCACGGTAAACGTGAGGTCCGTGTGCCCTTCCTTCGACACGTTTTGGATGATCATGTCGACCGAGATGTTCGCCTCGGCGAGCGGCTCGAAAACGCTCGCGACGACCCCCGGATGGTCGGGGAGCGCGCGCACGGTCAACTTCACCGTCTTTTTGTCTGCAGCGACGCCCGCCACGACGACTCTTTCGAGCAAGTGTTCTTCGTCGGTCACGATCGTTCCCTCCGAGTTCGAGAAACTCGAGCGCACGTGCAGCGGCATGCCATGCTTCATCGCAAGCTCTACCGAACGTATCTGTAGCACTTTGGCTCCCAACGAGGAGAGCTCGAGCATCTCCTCGTAACTGATGCGGTCGATCTTGCGAGCGTTTGGACAGACGCTCGGATCGGTCGTGTACACACCGTCTACGTCGGTGCAGATTTCGCACACGTCGGCCTTCACCGCGGCCGCGACCGCAACCGCCGATGTATCAGACCCCCCGCGTCCCAAAGTCGTGATGTTGCCGTACGCATCGGTGCCCTGAAAGCCCGCGACCACCAAGACGTGGCCGTTCTCGAGGGTCGATCGAAGCCCCGTCCCATCGATCGTGCGAATCCGCGCCTTGGTGTGCACGCTGTCGGTCACGATGCGGGCCTGATGACCCAGCATGGAGCGGGCCGGGACCCCGATCTCGTTCAGCTGAATCGCCAAGAGCGCGGCGCTCACCTGCTCGCCACTCGAGACAAGCACGTCCATCTCCCGCTCGGCCGGATGGCTGCAGAGCTCCCACCCCATGCTCAAGAGCCGGTCGGTCTCCCCTGCCATCGCGCTCACGACGACGATCACCTGATGGCCTTCGCGGTACGTCTCCGCGACCCGCTCCGCCACGATGCGGATCCGGTCGAGCGAACCGACGCTCGTGCCGCCATATTTTTGTACTACCAGGGCCATGGGCGGCGAAGGATAGCGGCGCTCTTGTCCCGAGCAACCAGCGCTTGACAGGCTCGCGCGTGCTTATGCGTCCATCCGCTCGGTGCCGGGCAGCTCGAGGATCAGGTCTTTGCCGTACGCTGTCGATGGGGTCTGAAAACCCGGTGTCAGCTCCCCTGAGCAGACCTTCGAAGCGATGCGGAGGGCCATCCGGGCAGTGAGCGTGTATCCCTCGGGGGTGCGAAGCCGCGAGACGACGGTCTTGCCGTCCGCGCCGCGCGCTTCGCCCCAAAACTGATTGATTCCCTTTTCGCGCGATCGGTCGCTGGGCCCCGCGGGCGCCGCATCGATGCGCTTCTTGAGGATCGCTTGTGCGGGCCGGGTCCCGAGGATCGGCAACACCGGCCGAACGAGCCGCAAGATGCGCGCTGCCGTCTCCGGGACGGCCGTGTAGACCATGATGTTGGGGATGCCGGTGCTCTTGTACGCCGTCACCACATCTCCCAACGGAATCGTCATGCAGTGCGCGGGCTTGCCGTCGCCGAAGTCGATGTCGCGTGTCTTCCAGGCGGTCGCGACGCGCGTCAGCCGACCGTCCTGTCGCACCATCCCGCCACGATGAATGTTCTCGGCGATCGTGGTGGCTGTCCCGTGCGAAACGCCGCCTCCACGACCTCGAATCGCAAGCTCCAGGTGCGTGGCATCCGGGCAGCGAGACTTCAGATGCGCCGCGAGACAATCGGAAGGAACCACATCGGCCCCCGTGCCCGGGAGCAACATGACTCCGGCGTTCTTCGCCGCGCCATCCATGGCCCAGAGCCCTTCGAACACCTCGGCCTCGCCGGTGATGTCGGTGTAGTGCGTCTGCGTCTCCATGCAGGCCTTGGCCATCGCTTCGTACGTGTGCACAAAAGGCCCGGCGCAATGGATCACGACGTCGATACCGCGGAGCGCGTTTCGAATCGACTGCTGATCGTCGAGGTCTGCAGCGATCGATTCGAAGCCGTGCGTTTCGGCTTGCTCGCGTAGTCGATGCGGGTTGCGGCCAGAGAGAACGATCTCCACCCCGTCCTGCTTGGCGAACCGCGCGATCAACTCGCCCGTGTAGCCGTAGGACCCGTACAGGAGAATCTTGGCCGGCATCGCGTACCGCTCACTTGTACCACTTCTGATAGCCCGTGCGACAGCGCCGCAGAACTGAGGTACGGTCCTGTGCGATGTGGCGTCTCCTCGGCGTGCTGCTGCTTGTTATCGTCGCGTGCGACCACAACGCGCAGGCCCGCCCTTCCGACGACGATGACCGCAGGGAGGAGCGGCTCCATATGGTGAGTCGCCAAATCGAGGCACGCGACGTTCGAGACCCTCGTGTCCTCGACGCCATGCGGAAAGTTCCTCGTCATCTCTTTGTGCCCGAGGCCGAGCGCCGCTTCGCCTATCAAGACCGACCCTTGCCGATCGGTCATCGCCAAACGATCAGCCAGCCCTACATCGTCGCCCTCATGACCGAGCTCGCGAACGTGAAACCTGGGGACCGCGTCCTCGAGGTGGGCACCGGGTCCGGCTACCAGGCGGCCGTTCTTGCGGAGATGGGCGTCGAGGTCTTTTCGATCGAGATCGTCGAGCCGTTGGCCAAGCGGGCCAAGAAGACCCTGGATGCCCTCGGATACGCAAAGCGCGTGGAGGTGCGCCATGGTGACGGTTACGCCGGCTGGCCCGCCCACGCCCCTTTCGACGCCATCGTGGTCACCGCGGCTCCCCCAAAGATTCCGGAGCCTTTGAAGCAACAACTCAAAGTCGGTGGACATTTGGTGATCCCCGTCGGGGACTATTTCCAGCGGTTGAAGGTGGTCACCAGGACCGAAAAGGGCTTTCGGGATCGCTCGGTCGCTCCGGTAAGGTTTGTGCCGATGACGGGAAAGGCGCAGGAACGGTGACGGGGACAGTGTCAGCGCCAGCGACAGTGTCAGCGACAGTGCCAGCGACAGTGTCAGTGCCAGCGCCAATGTCAGCGACAGTGCCAGTGCCAGTGCCAGCGCCAGTGTCAGTGTCAGCGCCAGCGCCAGTGTCAGCGTCAGCGTGGGCGCTGGTGTCGGTGTTTGCCTAGGGGCGCGTTTGGGATCCTGTGAGGAGCCCTACAAATATTGGTGAATACGCGAACAATTCTCCTCTCTCGGGCAAAAAAAGCGAGTCGGGCGGTGGACGAGCTGTGATATCGTCGCTTCCCCCCCAAGCCCGCGGCCGCTAGCCCCCTGGCCGCGGGAGACGCCCGAAGGAAGCACGATGTTCGTACGCAGACCCCTGAGTTGGTTTGGCTGGTGCCTCGCTGGCGTTCTTACGGCGGCCGGCTGCAGCTCCGACGGCGGCCCTTCGAGCGGCCTGTCTTTGGAGCTCGTGCTCGAGGGCGGAGAGTCGATCAACCAGGTCGATTGGCGGATCACCGACGGCGACAAGCTTCTGAAGGAGGGCAGCGTCAACACCAGCGCACCGGGCTCGACCGCATCGGTAGAGGCCTACGGGCTCCCCCCGGGGGGACCCTACGTCATCCATCTCTCGGCGACGTCCAAGGACGGCGGGACCACTTGCGAAGGCTCGACCCAGTTCGACATCGCGATCGGGGTCGTCACCGAGTTACACGTAATGCTCCAGTGCAAGACCGATCCGGACCGCGGCGCGGTGCGCGTGGGCACGGAGATCAACATCTGTGCGCAGCTGAACATGATCGTCGTGTCGTCGCTGACAACTTCGGTGGGAGGCTCGATCCAAGTCTCGGCGATGGCGACCGATAAAGACGGGGATCCGATCAACTACCTCTGGACGGCCACCGGCGGCAGCATTGCAAACCCGACCGCGCAGGAGACCACCTACACCTGCGAACAGGAAGGCGTTCAGTCGATCACGATCAGTGTCTCCGACGCCGAGCACTGCATGGACAGCCGTAGCGTCGACATCGAATGCATCGGTGACGGCATGGGCATGGACGGCGGCATGGGCGGCGCAGGCGGCATGGGCATGGGCGGCACAGGCGGCATGGGCATGGGCGGCACAGGCGGCGCGCCCGCATGTATCCCCGACGGCGGTGCCCAATGGGCCGGCCCCGTGTTCAATCGGCCTTGCGGAGCTGGCT